>Ga0116157_10002560_pt1 | contig 17667 bp, 16 predicted proteins | sample AD_UKC048_MetaG_FD_89882 | JGI IMG/M metagenome (GOLD analysis project Ga0116157, IMG submission 89882) | Active sludge microbial communities of municipal wastewater-treating anaerobic digesters from USA - AD_UKC048_MetaG | ecosystem: Engineered > Bioreactor > Anaerobic > Digestate | place: USA...
GAGCGCTCAACGACAGCCCTCTCGTCGGCGTCGCCACGAAGGATAAGATCCTCGCGCTCGCCAAGGACTACGATTTTAGACCGAGCGTCACCGCCCGCGCCCTTTCGACGCGCTCCAGCCGTACGGTAGCCTTCGTGATAGACGCCTATGACCCCGAATGCGGCCTCCACTCGCCGTTCAGCCTGGAGATCATGGGAGGAGCCGCCACGGGCCTCCACGAGCTGGGTTACGGCATGTTGATCGTTCAGGCTGACGGGGCGCGAGGCGACTGGGCCGAGGAGTACCTGGTCTCAGGCCGAGTAGACGGCTTCATCCTAATGACCTACGAGAATAAGCGGCGACACGTGCAGGCTCTCGTCGACCTCGAGGCCCCATTCACCGTCTGGGGTTCCTGCGACATGGATCCGTGCTGCTCCGTCTCGACCGACAACCGCCTCGGGGGACGCCTGGCAGGCGAGCACCTCGTCGCCACCGGTCGCCGTCGCATCGGCTTCATCGGCGGGTCGATGGACGATAGCGAGGTGGTGCAGCGGCTCCTCGGCTTCTCCGAGGCCGTCGCCATAGACAGGTCCCTCCACACGCCCGGGCTCGAGGCGTTCGGCGATTTTTCAGAGCCGTCCGGCTTCGTAGCGATGAACGAGCTCCTTGACCGAGACGGTTCGGTAGACGCCGTGTTCGCCGCCGGAGACATGATGGCCATCGGCGCGATACGCGCCCTGGCGACCAGGGGCAGGCGCGTGCCCGACGACGTCGCCGTCGTCGGCTACGACGACCTGTTCGTCTCGGCGTTCACGACGCCGTCGCTGACGACGATCAGCCAGCATATAGCAGATACTGGGCGTACCCTCGCAAGCCGCCTCGTGGCGAACATCGAGCGTGGCGTCGTCGAGAGCGCCGTCGTTCCAGTGGAGCTGATCAAACGCGATTCGGCCTGATCTGATGCCTGCATCTTTTTTTTCTCGGTTTTGCAACCGGTTGCACAATGAGAAGGAGGTATATATGAAATCGCTAGGAAACGAACCATACCTGGGGATAGTATCGCCGCTACCTTCACCGCTCGAGCAGTACGAGGATCAGGAGCTTCGGGCAGAATTCCGCCTGGCGCTCAGGCGGGCCAGGCTACGTTCGACGCTGGGGGCCATCATCGACGGCTTCTGCGGCCTCTATGAGCGCCTGGGCCTCGGCCGGCCTAGGGTGCGCCCGGCCCCCGACGCGCCGGCCACCACCCCGCCGGCGACGATCGGTATAGACCAGGTAGCCGGCACGATCGCCCCCGACGGCCGCCTGGTGGCCGGGCCGCCGAGGCTATCGCGACGCGACTACGCGGCCTGGGCCGTCGCCTACGCCGCCGTACGGGAGCACGGCCCCTCCCCGATACACGGCCGCTACGTGGACGGTGGCTTCTACCTGGACACTGGCAGGAGCCTCGCCGTCAGGGTAGAAGCCGCCAGGGCCCTCGGCTATGAAGCGCTTCAGACCGCCGACCCGTCCTCGCGCCGAGATCCGGCGATCATGGCCTCGTAGGTCTTCTCATCGAGGGGGTAGAACTGCACGAGCACGGCGGCGCCGATCAGGAACACCATCGGGATAGGGCCGACGAGCAACCGGATGGCGAATAGGGCCTCTGGCGCCTGCTCCACGTCCGGTACGTAGCGGGCCAGGGCCAGCACGAACCCGAGCAGGGCCGTCGCCGCCGAGGTACCGAGCTTCGACATCAGGGTCCAGATGCCATAGTAGGCGCCCTCGTTGCGCTTGCCGCTCCTCGCGGCCTCCACCTCGATGGCGTCCGGCAGCATCGCGTAGGGCGGCACGTAGCCGAAGCCTATGCCCACGCCGCCGAAAGCCATCACCACGAGCAGGGCCGGCATCGGCATACGGTGGCCGAAGAAGAAGATGACCGCGCAGACGGCCGTCAGCGTGCCGAAGCACAGCTGGTAGACGATCTTCTTACCGACCTTCTTGGCGATGGCTACCGATATCGGGATAAAGGCCATCGCCACGCCGATCAGGAGCACCATGGCCATCGTCGTCATCGCCTCGTCCCCGACGATGTACTTGAAGTAATAGGCCAGGATGCCCTGCAGGAAGTTGAGGCCCGTCAGGTTGAGCGCGTAGGTGAACAGGAGAATCAGGTACGGCCGGTTCTTGAATACCGACGAGTAGGTCTTGATGAAGCCGTGCGGTATCTCTCCCTCGCGATGCCGCTCGCGCACCGAGAAGCCAGTGATCAGCGAAGTCACGGCCATCACCGCGCCGAAGATCAGGCCGACGAGCAGGAAGCCTGCCGCCTTCGTCTTGGCCATGCCGATGATCGGCTGGACGATACTCGCGCCGAGCATCGTGCCGACGGCGGCGAAGGCGAAGCGGTAGCCGTTCAGACTGGTCCGCTCGTTATAGTCCTTGGTCAGCTCAGGCGTCAGCGACGCGTAGGGCACGTTGACGACCGTGTAGGCGGTATTGAGGAGGCAGAGCGCCGCGGTCGCCCAGACGGTCAGCGCGACCGGGTTCGTGAAGGCCGGTACCTTGAAGAAATAGACCATCGTCGCCATCAGCGGCAAGGCGCCGAAGATGATGTACGGCCGGCGCCGGCCCAACTTGGAATCCGTCCGGTCGGAGATATAACCCATCATCGGGTCGGTCACCGCGTCCCAGATCTTGCCGATCATCACGGCCAGTCCGGCCATCGCGGCCGGGATCCCGACGCCGTCGGTCAAGTAGAACATGGACCAGAACCCCATCGCGGTAAAGAACAGGTTACCGCCCAGGTCGGCAATGCCGAAGCCTACTTTCGTGCGGACGGGCAAGCGCCCGGCCGTTTCAACCGCGCTCTTCATTTATGAACTCCTTTATGCATGCCGTATACGATCGTTTAAGCTCGTCCATGATGGCCGCCTGGGCGCTCTTCCGGTCGCGCCTATAATCTTCGAGCCGCGCGCTCAGGTCTATCGGCGCGGACGCGGTCACGACGGCCCGCTTCGGCCGCACCTCGCGCCGCCCGGATATCGCGCCGCCGGCTAGCCGATTCGCGAAGTCCCAGAGGTTCTGGGCGTACTCGACGATAGGCCCTGTCGTCAGGCCGCCGTCGGCGGCGGGAGGCCCCGAGCGCAGGTACCAGGCGAAGTCGGCCAGCTCCATATGCCGCATCGCGTACCAAGCCTCTCCGGCTCTCCGGTCCAGTACAGCTCTCCGCATGTCCGAAACGTTCCGAGGATCCTCTTCCGGCGGCAGGAACACGCGATCCCAGCCTATCTGCCTGATACGGTACAGCCGCTCGATCGAGTCGCCAGGCCCCCGCTCTATACCGAGAAGCCGTTCCCCGGCATCCAGGGCCGCCTCGACCACGGCGCCGACCCTGGCCGCCACTCCGCGCTCGGCGCCTTCCGCGACGCCAGCGGCGTCGGCCGACGCGAGGCCGTACTGACGCTCGCCCTCGGCCAGGATCATCTCGAGGCAACGTCGTAGCCGGTCGACTACTGGCTCGTCGTCGCTTCCGGCCCCGACGCCGACGAAGGATTCCAGCCGGGCCAGGAGCCGTAGCAGCGAGCGCCGGGCGCGCGGCCCGTAACGGTATCGTACCGATATCGGCATCAGCTCCACGCGGGCCGCGCGCCCGGCCTTGGCGAGCCGGTCGGCCGCCTGGAGACCGATACGTACGGCGCCCGGCTCGAGCCTCGGCACGTCGTCGGCCGTGTAGCTCACTTGGCCCTCCGGCGATAGCGCGAGAGGGAAGGGACCATCCTCGATGGCGGCGCGGATCCTGGCCATTCCGACCGAGTCGAGCTTGCTATGGTGTACCGGCATGGCCCCGACCCGAGGTAGCAGCCAACGGACGAGAGGGCCGCCCCACCTGGGCACCTCGTAGCCATGCACGAACACCGCGTGGGGCCGGACGGGTAGCCTGATGCCGGCTCGTCGGGCCTCGAGCTCGACGCCGCGCAGGAAGGCCCAGGACAGGAGCTGCGGCTCGTCACCGTAGGGATGGCGGAACGCCAGTATCAGCCGACGCTCGCCCGACAGCGCCTCGGCGAAGGCCCTGGCCAGCTCGTCGCCCCCGCGTAGCTCTATCCGCTCGAAGCCCAGCGCGAGCCTCAGGTAGGTTCCGAGAACGGACCTGGCCAGCCCGAGCGCCGATCGCGATACGGACGGCTCGCGCAGGCCCACGTCGGGGGAGGCGATGGTGACGGGCTTGGCGTACGGAGTGGGCATGGCCATGGGCCAGCATACCCCGCAAGTCGTCTATCGGCAAGCTCGGATCGAGGGCGCCAGCCCCATACTTGATCGCGTAATGAAATAGCCGTACTTTCAAGTCAAGCGCTCCAGCGCCATACCGGAGGTTATCATGGCTACCATCACGCTCGGCGGCAACCCAGTCCATAGCTCGGGAGAACTCCCTACAATAGGCGCGAGGCTCCCGGACTTCAGGCTCACCAGATCAGACCTTTCGGACGTATCGCTAGCCGACTTCAAGGGCAAGGTTCTAGTGATCAACATCGTCCCGAGCCTCGATACGGGAGTCTGCGCGGCCAGCGCCAGGGCCTTCAACATGAGGATCAAGGAGTCGGCCGGCGCCCTGGTCCTGACCGTCAGCCGCGACTTGCCGTTCGCGCAGCGGCGATTCTGCGAGGCCGAGGGCATCGATGCCGTCATAACGCTGTCGGAGCTACGCGACCGGTCTTTCGGGAAGGACTACGGCGTCGAGCTAATAGACGGACCGATGGCCGGGCTCCTATCCAGGGCCGTCGTCGTCGCGGACGCGACGGGCCGCGTGGTCTACGTCGAGCAGGTTCCGGAGATCAAACGTGAACCCGATTATGGCAAGGCACTCGACGCGGTCCGGGCCGCGTTGGCGGGTTACTGACCTCTACCTATTCTCATTGCTCCGTAGTCGTGATATATTATACCCTATAGGGGTATTATAGACGAAGGAGAGCCTATGAAGAAGATACTGACCATCGAGGGCATGAGCTGTGGGCATTGCGCCATGCGGGTCAAGAAGGCCCTCGAGGAGGTCGCCGGCGTTTCGTCCGCGACGGTGGACATAAGCGAGGGCAAGGCCGTGGTCGAGGGCGAGGCGCCTGACCCGAACATGCTGCGCGACGCGGTAGAGAAAGCCGGCTACGTCGTCACCGGCGTGCTCCCCTAGGCTCGCGGCACCGGAATACGTCGAAGCCCCGGACTCCGCTGGAGCCCGGGGCTTCGACGTAATGAGTCGTATTACTTAAGGTCGGATAGCCTGATCGGTTTCGGCTCGGTCACGTCGCCCTCGACGCTCATCAGCTCCTCGAGGAGCTCGCGGCCACGCTTCGACAGCTTCTGAGGCACTTCGACCATGAGCTTGATGTACATGTCGCCGCGCTTGGCGCTGCCTCCGGCGCCAGGCACGCCTTCCTCGCGCAGCCGGAGCATCTTACCGTGCTGCGATCCGGCCGGCACGCTCACCTTGACCCGCTTGCCGTCTATCGTCGGCACAGTGATCTCGCCGCCGAGCGTGGCCTTCATCACGGAGACGGGCACGGCGCAGTAGAGATCGTAGCCGTCGCGCTCGAAGAACTCATGCGGCTTGACGTGGATGAATACGTACAGGTCGCCGGGCCGGCCACCGTTCTGGCCCGCGTCGCCCTGCCCCGAGACCGATAGGCGCTTGCCGTCGTCGATGCCCGGCGGGATGGTCACCTTGAGCTTCTGCTTCTTCTTGGTCAGCCCGGAACCACCGCAGACCTTGCAGGGCTTGTCGACGACGTAGCCCTCGCCACCGCAGTTCGGGCAGGGGCTGGCTATCGAGAAGAAGCCGGAGCTACGGCGCACCTGGCCCGAGCCCTGGCAGGTCGGGCAGACCTTGCGCCCACCGCCGGCCTCCGAGCCGGAGCCGGAGCAGGCGTGGCAACCCTCGTCGTGGCTGTACGATATCTCGACCGCCGCGCCGAAGACGGCCTGCTCGAAGCTCAGCTCCAGGTCGTAACGCAGGTTCGAGCCGCGTGGCGGCTCACCGCGCCTGCGGCCGCCACCGGACGAGCGTGCGCCGCCGAACAGGTTGTCGAAGATGCTCGAGAAGTCGCCGAAGCCGCCGAAGATATCCTCGAAGTCGCGGTAGATGTTCGTGAAGTCCTGGCCACCGCCCTGGCCGCCCATGCTGTCGACTCCGGCGAAGCCGAACTGGTCGTAGGCCGCTCGCTTCTGGTCGTCGGACATGACCTCGTAGGCTTCCGTGGCTTCCTTGAAGCGTTCCTCGGCCGCCTTGTCGCCCGGGTTCTTGTCCGGGTGGTTCTGGATGGCCAGCCGCCTGTACGCCTTCTTGATGTCGTCCTTGCTGGCGTTCTTCTGGACGCCCAGGACCTCGTAATAGTCTCGCTTAGCCACGATTTGTCCTTATCGACGAAATCAACCACGGAGGCGCGGAGACACGGAGGTAAGACAATGGAAGAAAGCTTAGAAAGCATCTAAACAGATGCTTATTCGCTCTCTTCACATTTCTCTTACCTTTCTCTTCTCCGTGCCTTCGTGCCTCCGTGGCCACATTGTATACTCGATCGGTTATTTCTTGTCGTCGTCGTCGACGACGCGGTAGTCGGCGTCGTCGACGACGCTCGCGGATTGGCCGCCCGAGGCCTGGCCGGCGTCCCCGGCGGAGGCTTCGGGGCCGGCCTCGGCTCCCTGGGCGCCGGCGGCCGACTGCTTGTAGATCTGCTCCGCCAGTTTGTACGAGGCCTGCTTGAGGGCCTCGATCTTCTCCTTCATCAGCTCGGCCTCGTTGGCCTCCACCGCCTTCTTGAGCTCGGCGATGGCCGCCTCGATGGCGGAGCGCTCTTCGGCGCTGACCTTGTCGCCGTAGTCCTTGAGAGACTTCTCGGTGGAGTAGATCAGCGTGTCGGCCTCGTTGCGGGCCTCGGCTCGCTCGCGCTCGCGCTTGTCCTCTTCGGCGTGGGCCTCGGCCTCCCTGACCATCTTATCGATGTCGGCGTCGTTGAGCCCGGAGGAGGCCTCGATGCGTATCTTCTGCTCCTTGCCGGTGCCCTGGTCCTTCGCGGACACGTGGACGATGCCGTTGGCGTCGATATCGAAGGTCACCTCGATCTGCGGCACGCCGCGCGGGGCCGGCGGGATGCCGTCCAGGTCGAAGCGGCCGAGCGTGCGATTCTGGGTAGCCATCTCGCGCTCGCCCTGCAGCACGTGAATCGACACGGTGCTCTGGCTGTCGGCCGCCGTGCTGAAGATCTGGCTCTTGCGGCAGGGGATGGTCGTATTGCGGGTGATCAGCCTGGTGAACACACCGCCGAGCGTCTCGATGCCGAGCGACAGCGGGGTCACGTCGAGGAGGAGCACGTCCTTGACGTCGCCGCCGAGGATGCCGCCCTGGATAGCCGCGCCGACGGCCACGGCCTCGTCCGGGTTGACGCCCTTCGAGGGCTCCTTGCCGAACAGGTCCTTGACGATCTGCTGCACCTTCGGGATGCGGGTCGAACCGCCGACGAGGATCACCTCGTCGACCTGGTTCGCGGTCAGCCCGGCGTCCTTGAGCGCCTTGCGGCAGGGCTCCTTGGACTTTTCGAGCAGGTCCTCGATCAGGCGCTCGAAGGCGGCGCGGGTCAGGCTCTTCTGCAGGTGCTTGGGGCCGGAGGCGTCGGCGGTGATGAACGGCAGGTTGATGTCGGCCTGCTGGACGTTCGACAGCTCGATCTTGGCCTTCTCGGCGGCCTCCTTGAGACGCTGCAGGGCCATCTTGTCCTTGGACAGGTCGATGCCGGAATCCTTCTTGAATTCGTCCACCAGCCACTGCATGACGCGGCGGTCGAAGTCGTCGCCGCCGAGGTGGGTGTCGCCATTGGTGCTCTTGACCTCGAAGACGCCCTCGCCGAGTTCGAGTATCGATATATCGAAGGTGCCGCCGCCGAGGTCGTACACGGCGATGGTCTTCTCCTTCTTCTGGTCCTTGTTGAAGCCGTACGCGAGACTGGCCGCGGTCGGCTCATTGATGATGCGCTTGACCTCGAGGCCGGCGATGCGGCCCGCGTCCTTGGTGGCCTGGCGCTGGGCGTCGTTGAAGTAGGCCGGAACCGTGATCACGGCCTCGGTCACGCTCTCACCCAGGTAGTCCTCGGCGGTCTTCTTCATCTTCTGCAGGATGAAGGCGCTGACCTCCTGCGGGCTGTACAGCTTGCCTGCCGCGTCGACGCGGACGTCGTTCTGGTGAGCGACGATCTTGTACGGAACCAGGCTGGTCTCGTTCTGCACCTCCTCGAAGCGGCGCCCCATGAAGCGCTTGATCGAGTAGACGGTGTTCTCCGGATTGGTGATCATCTGGTTCTTGGCCGGCTGGCCGACGACGCGCTCGCCCTTGCCGGTGAAGCCGACTATGGACGGGGTGGTTCGCTGACCCTCGGAGTTGGCGATGACGAGGGGCTCGCCGCCCTCCATCACCGACACGCAGCTATTGGTCGTTCCAAGATCGATTCCGATTATCCTTCCCATGGGATGCTCCTTATGCGTTCGCCTCTGGCGCTGATTTCTCGTTCGAATCCCCGCTCGGACGGGGCATGCGCACCTTGACCTTAGCGCTCCGCAGTACGCGGTCGCGCAACTTGTAGCCCTTTATAAACTCCTCGACCACCGTCGGCTCGGGGCAGTCGCCCGGCTCGCTCATCACGGCCTCGTGCACATTCGGGTCGAAGGCCGTGCCGACGGACTCGAAGCGGGCCAGCCCGTACTTGCCGGCCAGCGTCGATAGCAGGTTCTTCTCTATCATGCCGACGCCGTCGTGCAACGACGCGAAGTCCTTGGACAGCTCGGAACTCTTGATGGCCCGCTCGAAATCGTCGAGCACGGCCACGAGGTCGACGAGGATCTGGGAGTTGGCGTACTGGACCGCGTCCTCCTTTTCCCTGAACATGCGCTTGCGGAAATTCTCATAATCCGCCAGCTTGCGCAGGTACTGGTCCTTGAGAGACGAAACCTCGGCCTCCAGTTCGACGGCCTTGGCCTCGGCGGCCGCAGCCTTGGCCTCGGCGGCCTTGACCCTGGCCTCTACGGCATCGGCGCCGCTATCGGGCGTCGCCTGGGAAGGGCTTCCGGCCGTCCGCTCCCGCGATTGATCGGTAACCTGGCCCTCGTTCTGCGTTTCTGGTATATCCTGGTGCTTGTGTTTAGACATGGCCTCGCTCTACGAATATGATACCCCAGGGTCTTCGTACGCGCTTGACGCTGGGAGCCGTGCGGCTAGTATCATGTAAAGTAATAAGGGTGATTTTAAAGCGTCAAGCCACTTACGGCATTCTTAGACGAATAATCGTGAAAATAGGCACGGTTCTTGTAGGTTCGGGCCACCGGGCTTACGGTCGTTCGGCTTGACTTTAGCCGACGATGCTATACCATTTATCTTGAGGGTAGTCGCCCCGCGTCACGCATCGCCGTCACGAAAGGATCGTACTTGCAGTTCCAGAGACCATCGATCATCCAGGAGCAGAGGCAGAAGCTCAGTCCCCAGATGATCCAGTCCATCAGGCTCATGGCCCTACCCCTCCAGGAGCTGAAGGAAGAGATACAACAGGAGATCGAGGCGAATCCAGCCCTCGAAGTGCTCGAGGATCGGTCCACGATGTCGCTCGAGTCCATTCCCGAGGAGCGCGAATCGGAGTCGGAGGCCGTCCAGCGCTTCGAGAACAGCTCCGACCCGGGCTATAGCCGTTCCGGCGACGACGACTCGGACGCCAAACGCATGTTCCTCGAGGGGGCGATCACCTACCCCGAGACGCTTCAGGAACACCTCCTGTGGCAGCTCAGGCTCCAGCCTATCACCCCCTCCCAGCGTGAGATAGGCGAACGCCTCGTCCAGAACCTGAACGCCGACGGCTTCCATAAAGAGGACCCCTACCTGCTCTGCAAGGGTTTCTCCAAGGCGACCGTGGACAAGGTGATGGCCGTCATCCGCAGGCTGGAGCCCTCCGGCGCCTGCACCAGGGATTTTAGGGAATCGCTCCTCGTCCAGGCTGAGCAAGCCCCCGGCGCGCCGCACGGGGCGCTCGAGATCATCGGCGACCACATGGACCTGCTCGAGCGGGGCAGGCATCAGGACATCCAGAAACGCCTCAAGCTCGACGACGACGAGCTCGAGGCGGCCCTGGGCTTCATCAAGGGGCTGAACCCCTTCCCCGGCAGGCTCTACTCGGCCGAGGAGACCAAGTATGTCACCCCGGACGTTCAGGTCAAGCTGAAGGACGGCGAGTTCGTCATCGTCATCAACGACGAGGAGATACCCGTCATCGGCATCAACCCGTTCTTCGACCGTCTATCCGGCGAGAAGCACGACAAGGAGACGGACGCCTTCGTCAAGGACAATATCCGCAAGGCGCGCTGGTTCATCCAGAGCATCCAGCAGCGGAACCGTACCCTGCTTAAGGTCGTACGCTCCATCGTCGAGTTCCAGCGCCCGTTCTTCGCGAGGGGACCCAAGCACCTCGCCCCGTTGACGCTCAAGGACATCGCCGTCGAGGTCGGGGTCCATGAGACGACCATCTCCCGCATCGCCGGGAAGAAATACGTCCAGACCGACTGGGGCATCTTCGAGCTGCGCTACTTCTTCACGAACAGCATATCCGGCTCCGGCTCCGGCGGCTCGCGCTTCTCCAAGGGCGGCGTGAAGCAGGTGATCAAGGAGATCATCGAGAACGAGACGAACGCGATGTCCGACCAGGACATCACCGACATACTGGCCCGGAAGGGCATCAAGCTGGCGAGGAGGACAGTGGCCAAGTACCGAAACGAGTTGAACATGGACTCATCGTTCGGCCGCAAGCGCGGCTAGGCGCAATCAGCCGGTCTCACCGGCACAAGGAGGCTTGCATGACTATTGACGTCCGTTCCGTGCACTTCGACCTCGGCGAACCGAGCAGGGCTTACCTGGACAAGAAGCTGGAGCGCATCGCGTACGCGAAGGATCTGATCGTCGACCTCTTGTTCTCGTTCACCAAGGAGAAGCAGTTCAAGTGCGAGTGCACCGTCAACTTCCGCTGGGGCTCGAGCGCCCACGTGCAGGAGACGGACTTCGACCTGGCCGCGGGGATGGACAAGCTGATTGATACCCTCGAACAGAAAATCAACAAGGAAAAGTCGAAGGTCCAGGATAAGAAATAAGCTCCACGAGCCGCTCGATCGAAGGCCCCGCCGCTCGCGCCGCGGGGCCTTCGCCGTCTCGGGCGACGGCTCCGGGGCAGGCTATCGCGTCGAGCCGCCTCAGTTAATATCGTTGCGCAAGCCCGGGAAACGGAGTATGCTCCGGGCGATGGATGAGAAACGCTTTACGGTACTCGACTTGCTCGACCTCGACCTCAAGGAGCACGACGCGCTCGAGTTGCGCTGCATCGGGGGCCGCAAGGGCCTGGGCAGGGTCATCAGCGCCCCGGACATCAACCGGCCGGGGCTAGCCCTGTCCGGCTTCTTCGAAAGCTTCGCCTACCAGCGCGTCCAGCTGATAGGCCACGGCGAGGCGGCGTACCTGCACCTGCTCGCCGCCGAGGGTCGCGAGGAAGGCGTCTCGAGGATCTTCTCGTTCCCGATACCGTGCTTCATCTTCGCCAACGGCGAACCGCCGGCCCCGATGTTCGCCCAGGCGGCCGAGGCCGCCAACTGCCCCATCCTGCTATCGGACCTGCCCTCGACGGAGCTGTCGTCCAGGCTCATGCGCGTGCTGACCAACGTATTCGCGCCGAGGACGAGCGTGCACGGCGTGCTCGTCGAGGTGTACGGCATCGGCATCCTGCTGACCGGCGAGTCGGGCGTCGGCAAGAGCGAGACCGCGCTCGAGCTGATAGAGCGCGGCCATCGCCTCGTCGCCGACGACGTCGTCGAGATACGCTGCATATCCGGCAACATCCTGATGGGTTCGGGGGCCAACAAGGTCATCGGCCACCATATGGAGATCCGCGGCCTCGGCATCATCAACGTAACCCACCTCTTCGGCGTCGGCGCCATCAGGGACAAGAAGCAGATCCAGCTCGTCTGCTCGCTGGAGGAATGGGACGCATCCAAGGTCTACGACCGCATCGGGACCGAGGAAAAGACGATGGACATCCTGGGCGTGCACGTGCCGCAGCTCGATATCCCGGTCAAGCCGGGCAGGAACATCCCCATCATCGTCGAGACGGCCGCCATGAACGAGCGGCTCAAGAAGATGGGCTACCATTCGGCCAAGGAGTTCAACCAGAATATACTCCGCTGGCTTGAGAGCGAGAATGCCCGAGCCGTATACTTTGGGCGGGACGATTCAATCTAGTCTATGTAAGATCGGAGAGGCCTCCATGATCGAGAGAATGACCGTCATCAAGAACAGGGCGGGGATCCACGCCCGACCCGCGGCGTTGATCGTACAGACGGCCAGTAAATTCAAGTCGAAGATATCGCTTCAGAAGGGCGACGACAGGATAAACGCCAAGAGCATCATGGGCATCATCACGCTCGGGGCAGGCTTCGATACCGAGATCCTCATCATCGCCGACGGCGAGGACGAGGCGGAGGCCGCCGAGGCCATCGACAGGCTGTTCAAGAACCGCTTCGAAGAGGTGTGATGACGGGCAAGGGCTTCACGTCGCGCCGGGCGATCGACCTGGTCGTCATCGGCCTGATCTACGCCATAGCGCTGTCCGGCTCGCTCGCGTACCTACGGACCGCCACGCTCGGCGACGCGAGCTTCCCTGCCGTCCAGTCCGGCGCGGCGGCCGCCCTGTTGACTCTGACCCCGACGGTGATAGGCCTCGTGCTTGTCGCGGCGGCCGCCCGCTTCGCCCGGGAATACAGGAGAAAGGCCTGGGGCTACAGGCTCAAGGGCAGGGTGCTGGCCTCGTTCATGGCCGTCGCCGCGATGGCCGCCGTGCCTCCGTCGCTATTCATCGGCATCCTGGCCGTCGAGGCCTTGGACGCGCCGGCCTCGGCGACCGTCCGCTCGGCGCTCGGCGACGGGCTCGACGTGGCTCTGACCTACCTCGCGGACAAGGAAGCCGCCCTCAAGTACGCCGCCGAGAACGACGTGGCGCCGATAGTCGACGCTCGAGGCCCGGACGCCGAGCGCGTGCTGTCGCGGCTGTCGGCCCGTGAGCCGTCCATCTGCGCCGTCGAGCTGTTCTCGGGCGGGGCTTCCGCCTCCTTCGCCGGCGACCCGACCGCGCGCGGCTCGCCCGGCTTCAGGCCGATGGACAAAAGCGCGCTCCTACCCAGGCTCTCGGCGGGCGGGGCAAGCTACGCGCGCTATTTCGCGGCGGACGCCGGAAGCTCACCTGACAGGGAATCGCGGGTCTCGGCCATAGTCTCGCTTAGGTTCGACGACGAGGCCGAGCTTGCCGCGTCGGCCCTATCGTCGACCCTGGCCACGCTCGAGGTCTCCGGCCGCATACGCGGCTCCTCGAGCCTGTACATAGCCTTCTTCTCGTTCAGCCTGGTCGCACCGCTCCTGGCCATAGCCACGCTGTTCGCGCTCAGCGTATCCGACCGGCTGCTCAGGCCGGTCGCGGCGCTCTCCGACGCCATAACCAGGATAGGCTCGGGGGCCAGGCGGGCCCCGTACCTGGCCAAGCCCGGCGACGAAGCCGGCGACCTGGTCGAGAGCCTCAACGCGCTGCTCGAGCGCATCGAACGAAGCCGCGGCGACGAGCTACGCAATGAGAAGATAGGGGCCTGGCGGGATATCGCGAGGAAACTGGCACACGAGCTACGCAACCCGTTGACGCCGATCCGTCTGTCGGCCGAGCGGGTACTCAAGCGCTGGAAGGCGGACCCGTCGTCGGTCGGCGCGGTGCTCGAGAAGTCCATGGTCGCCATCATTCAAGAAACGGCCAATATGGAAGCGTTGCTGACCGAATTCCGCGATTTTGCGAGGTTGCCCGAGCCGCAGAAGGCCTGGATGGAGCTCAAGCCCATGGTCGACGAGGCGGTGCACCTGTACTCGGCCTCGTGGCCCGAGCTGACCATAGACTGCGGCGCCATCGATCCGACCATTACGCTGAAGGCGGATCGGGGTTACTTGAAGCAAGCGCTCGGCAACCTGCTGTCCAATGCCGCCGCGGCGACCGATGGCTCGGGCCACGTGTGGATACGGGCCGATCTTGTCAAAACGGCGGAATCCCGATACTGTAGACTCCAGGTCAGGGACGACGGGTACGGCATCCCGGCCGACGTCCGAGACAAGGTTTTTTCACCGTACTTTACCACGAAGCCTGGCGGGACCGGCTTGGGCCTCGCCATCGTCGAGCACATCGTTTCCGCCCATGGCGGCAAGATACGTTTCGACTCCGCGGAAGGCGCGGGTACGGTTTTCTACATCGACCTGCCGGCGGAGAGTCAATAATCGAGCAGTAAGGAAGAGTATCCATGGGCGCCATCCTCGTAATCGACGACGAGCCCGGCATTCGGGCCACCGTAAAGGACATCCTCGAGGACGAGGGATACGAAGCCCTGACTGCCGAGGACGGCCCGTCCGGGCTCGAGGCGCTCAAGCGAGACAGCGTCGACGTCGTCGTCCTGGACGTATGGCTACCGAGGATGGGCGGCATCGACGTACTCAAGGCGATCAAGGCCGACCATCCGGCGGTGGAGACCATCGTCGTGTCGGGCCATGCGTCCATCGATATGGCCGTCAGCGCCGTCAAGCTCGGCGCCTTCGACTTCATCGAGAAGCCCTTATCGATCGAGCGGCTGATCACCGCGGTCAGGAACGCCAGAGCCCTGTCGGATCTGCGCGTGGAGAACGCCAGGCTGAAGCGCTCGGCGGTCGAGTCGGACGACATCATAGGCGCCTCGGACCCGATGGCCTACGTACGCGACCTGATCTACCAGAGCGCCCGCTCGGACGCCCGAGTGCTGATCACCGGCGAGAACGGCACCGGCAAGGAACTCGTGGCCAGGCGCATCCACGAGTTGTCGGAGCGGGCCTCGGGGCCCTTCGTAGCGGTGAACTGCGCCGCCATGCCCGACACCCTGATCGAGAGCGAGCTGTTCGGCCACGAGAAGGGTTCCTTCACCGACGCGGTAGCCAGGCGCAAGGGCAAATTCGAGACGGCTCATACCGGCACGCTATTCCTCGACGAGATAGCCGACATGTCTCTCTCGGCCCAGGCCAAAATGCTCCGGGCCGTCCAGGAGATGCGCTTCGAGCGCCTCGGAGGCGAGAGCACCATCGAGGTGGACGTACGGGTGATCGCCGCCACGAACAAGGATCTCAGGCAGGAGATAGCGGCCGGCCGCTTCAGGGAGGACCTGTTCTTCAGACTCAACGTCATCCCGCTACGTATCCCCGCCCTGAGGGAGCGGGCCGACGATATACCCGAGCTTACGGCCTTCTTCCTCGCTCGCTTTTCGGGTGGAAGGGTCAGGCGCATGTCCGACGAGGCCATGGCGACGCTCAAGGCCCACGACTGGCCGGGGAACGTGCGCGAGCTCAAGAATTTTATCGAGCGTATAGCGGTGATGAGCGACGAGGACGTCATCTCGGGCGAGACCGTGCGGCATTTCATGCTCAAGAGCGACGGCTCCAGCCCGGAAGCCGCCCCGGACCGGCTCGACGAGCTATTGAATATTCGGTATTCCGAGGCAAAAGAAGCCTTCGAACGAGGTTATTTACACCACAACTTGAGAAAACATGGCTATAATATCGTGAAGACAGCCGAAGCGATCGGGATTTACCCGAAGAACCTCTACGCCAAGATCAAGAAATTCGGTATCGAGGCCGGCGAATGAATGACTTGACGGATCGCCAAAAGGAAGTGCTCGATTATATCGAGTCCTTCATCTGGGAAAACCCCTACCCCCCGACCATACGCGAGATAGCCGCCCATTTTTCTATGTCAGTCCGCGGCGCGTACGACCACCTGAAGGCCCTCGAGCGCAAGGGCCGCATCAGAGCCGGCGGCGGTCGGTCCAGGAAGATCGAGATCATCGGTAAGTCGACCAGGCAGGAGCACAACGCCGCCGTCGAGGTACCGTTGCTCGGCTCCGTGGCCGCGGGCAAGCCGATCTTCGCCGAGGAGAATTTCGACTCGAGCATCCACGTACCGGTCTCGATGGTCGGCTCGTCGCGTTGCTTCGCCCTTAAGGTCAAGGGCGACAGCATGATCAAGGCCGGCATCCTCGACGGCGACCTGGCCGTGATCGAGCAGCGACAGGTGGCCAGCGACGGCGAGATTGTCGTAGCGGCCATCGAGGACTCGGTTACGCTCAAACGCTTCTACAAGGAAAAGACGAGGGTCAGGCTGGAGCCGGAGAACGACAGCTACGCGCCCATCTTCACCCAGGACGTCCGCATACTCGGCAAGCTCCGCGGCATAGTCAGGAACTACTGAACGCCGGTGGAACCCGTATTCGCCCTCGGCGGCCCCGAACTGGGCCGCCGCAACGACTTCATCAAGCAACTGCGGTCGCGTTGCGCCTCGGAATGGAACGGAGAGCCGGAGGACCATAGGCTCTACGCCCACGAGACCCCGGTGTCGGCATTGCTCGATCTCCTACTGAACGGCTCGCTGTTCTCGGCGGGGAAATTCGTGCAGTACCTCGGCGCCGACCAGGTCAAGGCCAAGGCCGACGTCCAGGCCATCGTCGAGTACGCGAAACGGCCGGCCGACTCGACCGTGCTCGTGCTCGTCGCCGACGGCTTCGGCGTGGACAAGGCCATCGAGGCCGCCATCCCCAAGGACGCCAAGAAGGTGTTCTGGGAGCTGTCGGCTCAGGAGACCGGCCGCTGGGTCAGGGACTATTTCTCCGGGCAGGGGCTATCGGTCGACGACGACGCGGTCGAAGCCATCCTCGAGCTAGTCGAGAACAACACCGAGGCCCTCAAGGTCGAGTGTTCGCGCCTGGCGCTGTTCTTCCCGCGCGGCTCGAGCGTCGGAGAGGACGATGTCGAGCGCTACATCGCCCATAATCGGGCTGAGGACGCGTTCAGCCTGTTCGACAGGATGGCCACGGGCGACTTCGAGCAGGCGCTCGAGACCCTCGCGGCGATCCAGGCCGCACGGGACGGCTCGGGGGTCGGCCTGCTAGCGGGGCTCCTTTGGTCGTTCAGACGCCTCTCGTCGCTCCACGCCGCGATGGCCGACGGCCAGGGCTTCGAGCAGGCCGCGCGCTCGCTACGCATCACCCGCCGATCCGCGCTGGCCAGCTACGACGCGGCGCGCCAGCGCTGGCCGCGCGGCCGCTGCGACCGGCTGATAGCCTTCGGGGTGGACGTGGACGCCAGGCTGCGGGCGATGGGCCAGGCCAACGAGCGGACGCTCCTCGAGCTGTTCGTGTACGCCTGCGTGGTGCGTAGGTCCCCGGTACCGCTCGGACGGCTCTAACCTCCGGCCGGAATCCACTCAGAGAACTCGAAGCGCATCCTGAAACGCCTTTTGACGAACAGGATGGACATCTCCCCCTCCAGCTCCATCGACGCGACGACCAAGGCGCCCCGATGGTAGGCGTAGCGCGTCGACGAGCGCATGAACGATACCAGGGGCGGCGGCTCGAGCCAGGACTGGGTCGACGACAAGGCCACCCCGGAGCCGGCGAACGAGACGACGCCGACGACGCGGCCGGCCTCGGTATCGATCGAGAACGACACCTCGACCGAAGCGCCCCGCGTAGCGGCCTCGCCGATGCTCAGGGCGCCGACGTAGGCCGGGTTGAACGGCTCCGCGTCGAAACCCGGGGGCGGCC
>Ga0116157_10002564_pt1 | contig 17655 bp, 12 predicted proteins | sample AD_UKC048_MetaG_FD_89882 | JGI IMG/M metagenome (GOLD analysis project Ga0116157, IMG submission 89882) | Active sludge microbial communities of municipal wastewater-treating anaerobic digesters from USA - AD_UKC048_MetaG | ecosystem: Engineered > Bioreactor > Anaerobic > Digestate | place: USA...
ACTGCGGGCAGTCTCGGTGGCATGGAAGGGAATCACGTGGGGGGCTGCGACCTCGCCGATTACGAGGGGCGGGGCACCGGCAGCGAACCGGGTGAAAGGTGCTCCATTGCTCATGATGTTCGCGGCGATGGGGGCGAAGGGTTTTGTGCACTGGGCACGAAACGAGAACACATAATCCCTGCCTTTTTCGACGGGGATTCCGGCCACGGCCAATTGGATGTGGTTTGGGCGTTCGCCGGACGCCGCGCATCGGATGACCAGCGGGGCGGAGGATCCGGGCGCCCGCGGCGCGAGCGATATGCGGGCACCCGATTCTGAGTGCAGGCTCCAGGATGCTCCCCTGAGGTCGGCCACGCGTTCCCGCGGCTCAAACCGGATCGGGGCGGTGGCCCAGATGCCATTTCCGATATCGAGCCAATCTTTCGGGCGATCCATTGCGACGGAGCCGAGCAGGAGGGGTTTGGGACCTTCGCCGTAGGCGGCGTAGCAGATGGGATGATCCCTCTCGCCGCTCTGGGGCACGAGTTGGCCGCGCCACGTGCCGCCGCGCCGGAACAGTATCGAGTCGCCGGGGCGAACGGGTGTCTCATTGACCCTGGCGAGGGTGCGCCACGCCGTCGATGGGCTCAACCCGTCTCGGGCGTCATCACCGTTAGCCGCATCCACGTGGAAGGAGCGCGGGGGCGGGGGCAGTTCGGCGGATGTCAGCGAAGGGGAGGGCAAAGATGGGGATAAGAGCGCGAGGATGAGTCCGGCGCGGGGTGCATGGCCCCAAAACGACGGTCGACGTTGGATGCTGCGTGACATGCGGTCGGAGGTTATCCGTCGTGCCCGGGAACGACAACACTTCAGGCGGATGCGCGGCCCAAAAGATCTGCAGGGCGGCGCTGTGAGACGCGACGGGGATTCCCCTGATGTTCTCGTGTCCAAGACCCCTAGCCCGGATATTACACAGCCTTGCGGGCTGCGAAATTCCGGGCTCTGGGAAAACCGCGCCATGAGAGCCATTTATTGGGAAAGGTCTGGCAAAGACTGAGATTTTTCGCGGTTGCAGAGTGTGTTTCGCGGACCGATGGCCCCAGACCCTTCAAAGTCGCGTTCTTCGGAGCGCGGTTTTCCTTTGAGCCTGCATGTTTCACGCGGAAGCGTGAAATATGCAGGCTAGGTCAAGGTCGAGCGACCTCGGCGGCGACCAGGCACACGTCGTCGATGAAATGCCGGCCCTCCGCGAAGGCCAGCGCGTCCGCAATGACGCCGTCGAGAATGGAGCCGAGCGGGTCGTGGATACGTTGGCCAAAGAAGGAGAGGAACAGGTCCTCTGGGCAGTTGTCGCACGAACGGTTGTCTGTCTCGTAGATGCCATCGGTGAACAGCACGAGGGCGTCGATCTCCGCCAGGCTGTGGGTTGCGGTGGTGTAGGTGGCCTCGGGGATTAGGCCGAGGACAGGGCCCCGCTTGGGGAATGGGTCTGCGAGGCGGCCGACGCGGCCCGACTTTCTGGAAAACCACACGGGTCGCGGGTGTGCCGCGTTCGCGCATGCGACGATCTGCTTGGTGGTATCGATCACGAGGTAGTATGCGGTCACGAACGTGGTCACATCGACCTGTGCGATAATCTGGGTGAGGGCCGAATTGAGCCTCCCGAGGAAGGCGCCGGGATCGTGGGCCGCGCGGCGCTCCTCTTCGACCATGCCGCGGAGCACGGCGGTCACGAGAGCGGATCGGACGCCATGTCCCATGACGTCGCAGACAAGCACGCCCGCGGCGGTCTTGGACACGGGGAAGACCTGAAAGAAGTCACCGGCGAGGCCGCTGATGGGCAGGTAGCGATGGGCGAAGCGCAGGCAGCTGCGTTCGGGAGGGGCATCTGGCGGGAAGCAGGGGTAGGTTCTGGGCAAGAGGGCCTGCTGGACCTCGCGCGCGAGTTGGAGTTCCTCCTCCATGCCCCTATTCTTCTTTTCGAGTTCCGACGCCGTTTCACGGAGCGCCCTCTGGGTGCGCACGAGTTCCGTGACATCGCTGGATACCCCGAATGTGCCGCGGATATTGCCTTTGCGATCGCGCAGGGGTGCCTTGGTGGTAAGGACCCAGGTGTCTTGTTTCTGCGACCACGTTTCCTTCTCGACCGCGCCAACGAGCGGAATACCCGTCCGGATGATCTCTTTCTCGTCTTGGAGGGCTTTCTCTGCGTGTTCGGGCTCGAAGAAGTGCGCGTCACTCTTTCCGATGAGGTCGTCGGGGTTGCGGCGGCCAAACCAGCGCGCGATAGCCTGGTTGGCGAGGGTGAAACGGGAATCGAGGTCCTTGAAGTAGATGTTGATGGGGATGGTGTCGATGAGTTGCCTGAGAAGATGCCGTTCCTCGAGAAGGGCATCTTCGGCGATTTTGCGCGCGGTGATATCGGCGAGCGTCCCGACGAGGCGGACGGGTTGGTAGCCATAATCCCAGACCGCCACGGCCCGGAGGCGAAACCAGCGATACTCCCCCGATGCAGACCGGAACCTGCATTCGGTGGCGAAGGGCCGGGAATCGTCGCCGGTCTTGAGGTACGCGTCGAGGCCCGACGTCACGGGTTCCACGTCCTCCGGATGAAGGTGGTCGCGGGCCCGGGCGATGATATTCGGGGCCGCATCCCTCGTGTAACCCAGGAGTTTCAGGGCCTGGTCGGAGAAGTAGATCTCCTCGGACCCGATCTCCCAATCCCAGATCCCCTCGCTGGCGGCGCGAAGGGCGAGCTGGTAGCGCTCCTCGCGAGTATGGCGGTCGCGAGGACCACCGGGTTCCTGCTCCCCCTGTTCGCTGTCTTCTTCTCCGGGCATTCGGTCGCCTCGCTCTCTACATACTTTTAGCGGGACTGGAGGGATAATTCTAGTCCCGCGGCGTTGGCCGAACCGGGGCTTGCCATTGGGCGCGGTATTGGGTGAACATGTCATCCGTGGGTGTGGCCGCTGGGAAAGTTAGATTATGAACTGGAGGTTAAACGTGGCGAAATCCCCTGTTTCTCGGAAGCGCGCGTGGGCTCTGTTGGCCCTGCTGGCGGGTCTCCTGAATATGGCACGCGCGGCGGATGACAGGATCGTGGTGCTCATCAGCGTCGATGGCTTCGCGTCCTATTACCTCGATGACCCGAAGGCGCAGATGCCGGTGATCCGACGATTGGCGCGCGAGGGGGCCAGCGCCGGGCGAATGGTGGTCCCGCTGCCCTCCGTGACCTGGCCGTGCCACACGACGTTGGCCACGGGGGCGTACCCCGCAAAACATGGCGTCATAGGCAACAGCTATTGGGATCGAGATGCCGGCAAGGTCGTCCCGCTCATTCCGGACCCACTCTTTGACAAGGACGAGATTGTCAAGATACCGACCATCTACGATGTCGCGCATCAGGCGGGCATGAAGACGGCCGCCATCTGCTGGCCCGCGAGCCGGAATGCAAAGACGCTGGACTGGACCGTGCCCGATGTATTCGAGGACGACCTCTTCCAGAAATATGGGACCCCATCGCTGCTCGAGGAATTCCGGGCGGCGGCGATCCCGTTTGAGATGCAGATGGCATGGTGCAAGGCGCCGGGCGGCGGCGTTCCGCGGGACTGGATGTATGCGCGGATGGCAGATCTTATTATCCGCAAGCACCGTCCGAACCTGATGCTGCTGCATCTGGTAGAGGCCGACCATGTGCAGCACGCGAAGGGGCCCAAATCACCCGACGCCTATTGGGTCTGCAGCCACTCGGATGACCGCGTGCGCGACGTCGTCGAGGCATGCGAGGCGACTTTTCCCGGCAGGGCGACGGTCATCGTGGTGGGGGACCACGGATTCATCCCGTACGTCCGGACCATCCAGCCGAACGTGCTTTTGCGACAGCAGGGCCTGATGGCCGTTGAGAAGGGCCAGGTCACTTCGAGGCAGGCCACGGCGCTGGGGCAGGGAGGGGCGTCCTTCCTGTACGTGCTCGACAAGGCGCACCGCGCCGAGATCTTGGAGAAACTTGCGACGCAGTTCCGTGGGCTCGAGGGGATCGACGAGGTGGTCACCGAGGGCGACTTCGCGCGGCGCGGGCTGGTTTCGCCGTCCGTGGATCCTCGCATGGCGGATCTCGTTATCACCGCGAAGGAGGGTTACAGTTTCTCTGATGCCGCGACGGGTGATGCGGTGGTCAGTCCCCCATCCGACTCGGTCAAGGGGGGGCATGGTCACAGCCCGACACAGCCAATGATGGGCGCGGCCTTTGTTGCATGGGGCTGGGGCATACGGCCGGGAGTCAAGGTGCCAGAGATGCGCAGCGTGGACGTGGCGCCGACGATCGCGGCCCTGCTGGGTCTTAGCATGGAGGGGGTGGACGGCCGGGCGATCGACGCCATTCTGGTGCGCAAGTAGCGCCGGATGGTACGGATGCGAATTGGGTTGTGACGGGTGCGCCGTCGCGGGCAAAATGACTTAATGTGGATGCTCAGGTTCGCGGGTGGGCTCGGTTGGATGCGGTGGATTCCGCTGCTGGGGTTGGCGGTGCTGGGCTGCGGCGATGGCCGGGGGGCGTCACCGGCCCGCAGTCACCCAAACGTGCTCCTGTGTCTCACGGATGACCAGGGCTACGGGGACGTGGCGCTTCATGGGAATCCGTATCTGACGACGCCACAGATGGACAGGCTGGCGCACGAGGGCGTCCGTTTTGAGCGGTTCTACGTGAACTCCTTCTGCGCGCCCACGCGCGCGGCGCTACTGACGGGGCGATATCCGCTGCGATGCGGCGTGTTCGGCGTGACCCACAATAAGGAGACGATGCGGTCTGAGGAAGTGACTATTGCCGAGGCCCTGCGCGGCGCGGGATATCACACGGCATGCGTCGGCAAATGGCACAACGGGGAACAGTATCCGTACACGCCGCCGGGGCAGGGGTTCGACGAATTTCTCGGTTTTCACAACGGTCATATCAATAATTATTTCGATCCGGTGTTGATCCGCGGGGCGCAGCCCGTGGCCACGCGCGGGTATGTGACGGACGTGTTGACGGGCGAGGCGGTACGGTTCATTCGCGAGGAGAGAAATCGGCCATTCTTCCTCTATCTTGCGTATAATGCGCCGCACTCGCCGTATCAGGTGCCGGACGCATACTACGAGAAGTATCGCTCGAAGGGGCTGAGCGAGGCGGTCGCGGCTTTCTACGGGATGTGCGAAAACATCGATGATAACCTTGGGAAGGTATTGGCCACGCTGGAGGAAAGGGGATTGGCGAGGGACACCATCGTCCTGTTTTTGACTGACAATGGGACGGGCACGACGGGCAAGATTTTCAATGCGGGGATGCGCGGGGCCAAGACCAGCGTGCATGAGGGGGGCTGCCGGGTGCCGCTTTTCGTGCGATGGCCGACCGTGTTCGACGGTGGCCGGGTGGTGGAACAGATCGCCTCGCACATCGACATCTTTCCGACGTTGTTGGATCTGTGTGGCGTGCCGAAACCGGAGGGCCCCGCGCTGGATGGCCTGAGCCTGAGGCCGCTACTGGAGGGACGCCCCGAAGGATGGCCGGCTCGCGTGCTTTTCACACACAATCCCATCGACGAGACGAACCGATACCCGGGGGCGGTCCGGACACAGCGATATCGGCTGGTCCGTGAGTTCAAGGGACGGTCCGGCGGTTCTGGGGCGACGAACAGGGATGCGGCCGCATCGCCCTGGCAACTTTATGACATGCTGGCGGATCCTGGGGAGGAAAACGACATCGCGGCGAACATGCGTGGGGAGGTGGCGCGCTTGAGCGCCCTGTACGAGAGCTGGATTGACGATGTGCGCGGGCCGGGGCTCCGGCGTTTTCCGATTCCCGCGGGATATGAACAGGAGAACCCCGTCACGATAAACGCACCGCAGGCCTATTTTGAGGGCGGGCTGCATTTCAACTCGGGGCCGGGTTTCGCGCACGATTTCCTGACGGGGTGGTCGGACTTGGCCGCGAAGGTGTGGTTCGAGGTCGATGTGGCGCGTGCGGGCACGTTTTCAGTCGATATCCTCTATGGTTGTCCGGCGGCGGATGCGGGATCGAGGATTCGGGTGTCGGTCAGCGGGGGCACGATAGAGGCCGTGGTTTCCGGTGCGGAAGCCCCGGTGATTCCTTTGCCTCACCGGGACGCCGAGGGGAATGCGAAGTACATCAACCGTCAATGGGGTGTGCTGCGAGTGGGTGCCCTGGATCTGCCGGCGGGCCCCGCAAAACTGGAGATCAGGGCGTTGTCCATGCCCGCGGGACGAGTGATGGATTTCAAGGGGATTGTGCTGACTCGCAGATAGAGGATTTCCTTTTTGGGCGGGTCTCTTCGAGACGACTCGCCAAGGGCCTGCGCAGCCACCCTCCAGCCGCATGTTTCACATCTGGTGGTGGCTTTCCCGGCGGGCGTCCGCCGGGGGCTGGCGCCTCCTATTTTGAGATCGGCGGAAGGAAAAGCACGCACACGGGGCGCGGGACCTTGATCTCGTGGCCGGCGAAGTCGAGAGCCCCGGTGGTGGGATCGATGCGGAAGACGGCGACGGAATCGGAATCTTGGCCCGCGGCGAGCAGAAAGGCTCCGGAGGGATCGATGTTGAAATTTCTCGGCGCTTTGCCCCGGACGTTCTCCCATTCGACGAAGCGGAGCCCGCCACGCTCCTGGTCGATGGTGAAGACCGCGATGGAGTCATGGCCCCGATTGGAACCGTACAAGAACTTGCCGTTCGGGTGGACTTTGATCTCGGCGGTGGTGTTGGGGTCGGAAAAATCGGGGGGCAAGGTGGAGACGGACCGTATGGGAGACAAGACCCCGTTGGACGCGTCCCACGTAAAGGAGGTTATCGTGGATTTCAGCTCGTTGATCGAGTAGGCGAATCTGCCAGAGGGATGGAATGCGATGTGGCGGGGTCCGGAGCCCGGGGGCAAGACCGCATGGCCGTTGGGTTCGAGCAAGGCCGCCTCGGGATCGAGGCGATAGATGAGGATCTTGTCGATTCCGAGATCGGGGGCGCAGGCGAACCTGTTCGAGGGATCGGGGAAGATCGAGTGCGCATGGGGCCCTGTCTGGCGTTTTGGGTTGACGCTGGAGCCCTCGTGCTGGATCACGCATCTGGCACGACGCAGGGAGCCGTCCGCCGCAATCTGCAGGGCCGCGACGCTCCCGGATCCGTAGTTCGCCACCATGGCGCAGCGGCCGGTCTTGTCCACGGACACATGGCAGGGGCCATCACCCTCTGAGGGTTGGCGATTGATGGGGTTGAGCTGGCCGGTATTCCGATCGATGCTGAATGCCGACACGCCGCCGATCTGCTTTTTGCCCTCGCCCTCCATCGAGCACACGGCGTAGAGGTGTTGGCCGTCTGGATGCAGGGCAAGGAATGAGGGGCGCTGCTCTTTCGCGGCCAGCTGAGGTTGTGAGATGGCCCCGGTGGCAGGATCCAAGAGCGAGGTGTAAATGCCCTCGCTCGGATTGTCCTTGCCGCCGGTGTAGGTGCCAAAATAGACGCGCGTGGGTGCGGCCGCGCCCGCGGCCATCGTGCAGAGAACGGTGAGGCTCGCGGCGCCAGTGACGAATGGGGAATCGGGCATATGTGACCTCCTGGCTCTCATCTTGCCCCGACGGATCGCCCGTGGTCAAGGCGGGGCATCTCCGGAGTCGAAATGTCTTGGGCGCATGCCGGTCCCGCGCCGAAGGGCGCAAGCCCTTCGCTACTCGGTCGTTGCGCCCCCTTTTCGAGCCAGCGCCATCCCGATTTGGGGCTCTGCAAGCGCAGTCCAAAACCCTCCCGGCCTGGATCCTGGGTCGGGGCAGGAGCCGCGGGCGCGAACAGCGCTGCGGCGTGAAGTCTCAGGCTACGGACTCCTGCGGGGTCGCGATTGGCGGGGCGGGAGATGTTCGCGGCCCACTTTGCGCAGCCAGTGGAAGAGGTACTGTTGCGCGAGTCCCGCATAGGGGCCGAAATAGTCGCGCGCCTCGGTGCGGAGAAACTCCGGGCTGAGGCGGCGTTTCCGGGGGTAGTAGAGATGGCGCAGCGCCCTGTCGATCCAGGTGTCGACTGGGAAAGCCCGCCACCGCGCGTAGCCGAAGAGGAGGACGCAGTTGGCGATCTTCGGGCCGACGCCCGCAAGTTCCTGTAATTGCACGAGCGCCTCCTGGTCAGGCGCGCGGCCGATGGCATCGAGATCGGCGTCGCCGTCGATCAGTTGTCGCGCGGCCTGCCTGAGGTTGGGTGCGCGAAATCCGAGGCCCGCGGCCCGGAGCTGGGATTCGGGCGCCGAGGCGATGGCCGCGATCGTGGGGAAGCGGTGCCCTGCGGGAGTGGGCTCGCCGAAACGGGCGCGCAGGGCCGCGTCGATCTGCTGGATATGCGCCACCTGTTTGACGGCTGAGCAGATGAAGATCGCGAGTGCTTCCCAGGGGGATTGCCTGAGGAGCCGGAGCCCGCGGCAGTGCGCGGATGCGTGGCGCATCCAGCGGTCGGCTGGGAAGGTGGCCACGATGGAGTCCAGATCGTCATCGAGCCCGAAGTAGTGCCGCGCGCGTGCATCGGTAATGTCGCCGGCGAGGCATTCGACGGCCAGGTGCGGGTGGGGCGTGCGGTTGTCGATGTGGCAGCGGGCCGCCGCATCGGCGATCCACCCGCGCCAGACGCCGGGCGATTCCTCGTGCCAGCAGAAGGCCTGCCCGCAGTCCAGGGTATGTGCCAGGGAGAGTCCGCCGGGCGGCAGTGGGAGCCGCAGTGTCGGGGCGGGGATGTTTGGCATGGGGTTTTCTCGCATCTGCCGCCGTGTTGCGCAAGAAGGGGGATCGTCAAATCCCACGAGGGATTGATTTTCGCATCGGCTTGCCGATCATGGCCGTGATGCGATGGATGCGATTCACGGTGGCGCTGGGATGCGCCGGCTTTCTTTGGAGGACTGCGCCTTGCCGCGCCCAGGCCGCCGACGCCGCATTGCCGACACCGGCCAACGAGGCCGCATCGGGGGTGGTCACGCAGGGGAAGGCATCGGCCATGGCAGGTTACGATGGGACCCCCGTGAATCCGGCGGCGCCCATCAGGCTGATCATCGACAGCCCGAAAGCGAACGCGGTGATCCCCGATTCATCAGTGGCGATGCGGCTTCGTGTCGAGAATTTCCTTTTGCACGAGGGCGGAAATCGCCTGCAGGTGGTGCTCGACAACCGTCGGTCGGTTCTCGTCTATGACGCGGCGCAGTCCATCACGTTCACCAATCTTGCGCCCGGTGGCCACATGCTCCGTGCATTCGCCGCGGCGGGTGATGGCCGTTTTGCGACCGGAGATGGCGCTTTTGTTGCCGTCGCATTCCATTCCTTGAAGCAGGGGGTCGACAACATCCCAGAACCCGGGGAACCCGTGCTCACCGTCTCGTCTCCACGGGGTACGTACGAGGGCGATGCTGCGGCCCTGATCGTTTTTGACTATCGGGTGTACGGTGTCGCGCTTTCCCCGAACGGGTATCGGCTGCGATTCCTGGTCGATGGTCGCGAAAGGATCACCCATGAGGCGGGACCCGTCTTCTTGCCCGCCCTGGGGCCGGGCACGCATCGCCTCGTCGCGGAAGTGATCGACATGGACGACGTGGCCGTCCCGGGGATCTACTCCAAGGTGGGAACGACTTTCGACGTGAGACCTGCGGGACAGACGTCGGTGGAGGCAGCGCCCGCGCCGGGCGCGCGCTAGCGGCCCGTTGAAAGACGTCATCGATTCCCCCTAGACATTTCTGGCGGAACGGTCCTCGGGATGGTATCAATCCCGCCCCATGTTTGAATCGGAGAGACGGGATCGATATGTCAGCGCGGCCGTGCTGGTGCTGGCGGCGCTTGGCGCGTTCCGGCTATTCCTGACCACCCGTTACGGCCTGATTCCGGACGAATGCTACTACTGGCTTTGGTCCAAGTTTCCAGATTGGTGCTACTTCAGCAAGGGGCCGTTGGTCGCGTGGACGATCTCGCTGGGCACCGCCGTCTGTGGCGACACCGAGATCGGGGTGCGGTGGCCAGCTGTGGTCCTGCACGTGGCGACGGGCTGGCTGATGTTCTCCTTCGCCAGGCGGCTGTTCGGGGGGCGCGCGGCCCTCTCGACGCTCATGGTGGCCATGACCGTGCCGCTGTTTGCGATCGGCGGCATCGTGATGACGATTGATCCGCTAAGTGTGTTCTTCTGGGCGGCGGCGGCCGTCGCCTGTTGGGGGGCGTGGCGGCAGCCGACGTGGTCTGGATGGCTGCTGGTGGGCGCGATGGTTGGGCTGGGCTTCCTGGCCAAATTCACCAATGCGTTGCAGGGGGTCTGCATCGGCCTGTTTCTATTGCTGACGCGGGAGGGCAGGGTGGTGCTGAGGACGCCGAAGCCATGGGCCGGGGTGGCGGTCGCACTGGCGCTGACGGCTCCGTTTTGGATTTGGAATGCGCGCCATGGCTGGGTGACGATGGGCCATCTGGCAGACAGGGGCGCCCTCGATGAGCCATTTCGGTTATCGCTGTCCGAGTTCTGGCAGTTCGTGACGCTTCAGGCGGTGGTGTTTTCGCCGCTGCTGTGGTTGGGGGTCGTGGCGGCGGTTGCGTGGGGGATCTGGCGCCTGGGGCGCGAGGGCGGTTGGCGGCGGGGGTTGGTGGATGGCGGCTGGCGTGACGAGAGGATATTCTATCTACTCTGCCAGAGCGTGCCCCTCGTGGGGTTCTTCGCAGTTTTTGCGTTGAACGACGCCGGTCAACCGAATTGGACGGTGCCGGGTTACGTGACGGCGCTGATTTTGGCGGGGGGTCTTTGGCACGCTGCCTGTCGGCGTCGGCGTGGCTATCGCGCCTACGCCTGGGCGGCCATCGGCTTCAGTTTGCTCATGACGGCGGCGCTCCACGACACGCGACCGTTTCGATTAAGGCCGGAAGACGACCCCCTTGCGCGCGTTCGCGGGTGGAGTGAGGTGGCCAATCGGGTCGATCGGGCGGTTCGTGAAAATGGAGCGGATTTTATTGTCGCGGAGAACTACGGCCTTGCCGCGGCGTTGACGTGGCAACTGCGGGACAGGGGCCTGGGGCGCACGAATCATGTTTTTGCGGTGCGTGACCCACGAGGGCGGATCCACAACCAGTTCGATCTCTGGCCCACCTATGAAAACAGGCTTGGGCAGACCGCGATCTTTGTCAGCACGCGCAAAGGAACGCCGGATGAGTTGCGCGCCCAGTTTGGTTCGTTCGAGTACCTAACGGATCCCGAGTGGATCGAGGAGGGCGGCTTGCCGGTCATGCGGCTGCGGCTGTCGGTCTTCCGCGATTTCCGGGGTTTTGGCCGGTAGTTTCTGCCAGGGGTATCGCCGGCGTCACGGAGCAGATCCCGTTCGTGGGCCCGTGGGGGCAACCCCACCTCATTCCGGCACGTATTCGTAGAGGAAGAAATCGCCCGCGGCGGCGCGCAGTTTGAGCATCGGGGGGACAGCCTTGGCGCCGTGGAGGCGGTATGCCAGCGTCTGATTCAGGCCGCGTATGCGCATGGCTTCATCTTCCGTGTGGTGGCCGAGACCCAGGAGGCGGATCGCCTGGCTAAGGACACGGCCGGGGTGATCGGTGACGACCCATCTGACCTTGCGCCGGTCGAGTATCTCGCGGCACTTTCGCCAATCTGGATCGGTGAAAAATCGGGCGGCGTCGATGGTGCCCGCGATGCTTTCATGGGAACTGCTTGCGACAATGGGGGCGCCGCTGAAGTAGAGCAGGGCGGGCGAGATCCACCATGGGGCGAGCACGCCTTCTTCCGAGCGGATGTTCTTGGCGATCAGACGCAGGTCCGCATCGCTGTAGGGCGGTCGCCGGTTAGAGATGTCGAAAGCATGGACATAGTAGACGAAAACGGGCACGAAGAGAAAAAACCAGACGACCAGTTGCCAGAGCCGTCCAGGCAGGCTCATGAGAAGGGGCACCGCGAAGAGGCAGCATGCGGCAGCGAGGAGGGAATTCCATCGCATGTGCCAGAGCGACAGCGCGGTCAGGAGGATCGTCAGGGACGCCAGCAAGACCATCGGGCGTTCTTGGAGTTTCAGGTACCTGCATCCGATAAAGAGCGTGATCGGCAGAGCCCAGATCCAGCCGCCGAACCAGAACGTGAACCGGAGCGGTCCGGTGTGGCCGAGTTCGCCGATCTCGCCGAGCCATCGCTGGAGATAGGGAAGTGTCTGCAAATCGAGTCGTGGGCTGACCCAGCCATCGACGGCAAACGCCACGGCGCAGACCGACGCGAGGCACAGCCACCATAGTGGGCGACGAAGCAGCATTCCCCGCCAGTCGAGGATCGACTGGATCACGAGGGCGACGGCCAGGAGGACCAGTGGCTCAAACAGTGAGGTCCAGAGGGCGAGTCCCCAGGCGAGCCCTCCAGCGATCTGTATGGCGCGGCTTCCGGGTGTTCGGACGAGGCAGGCCTCCAGCGCGATCCCCATGGTTACGAGCAGGAGGATGAGGCTCTGGTGGTCCGGCCGGCCGATGTTCTGTCCCCAGGCCATGGCGGGCAAGATGGCATACGACGCGAGGGTGAAGAACTTCGACACGCGATTCAGATATAGTCCACACCACCACCACAGGAACACCATGAGGGCCAAGCCGAGCACGGGCGAGATACATGCCCCCGCAAGATCCAGCGGCTTGTCCGAGATGGGCCGGAACGCCAACGACAGGCCGAGCGTCAGGTAATCAAACAGCGACGTCGTGTGGGATCGGATGCCGATCGGGTAATTCTCGAAGTCGTGCCGGCGCACGGGCTGGAGGGGGTGTTCCGCGAGTCGCTGGACGCGGGCCATGCGGGTGTAACAGTCGGGTTCGACGAACGTGATGCCCTTCTGGGAAAAGACCTCCTCGCGTTTGGCGGAGCGGGTCAGGAGGCAAAGCCCCGCGAGGCCGAGAAGCATGGACGCTTCGATGCCGAGGCGAGCGAGTTTCTGGGTGTTCACTGATGGGACGGCGGCGATCAGCCGTAGCTCTTGGAGAATCGCTTGCGTTCCCCCCCGTCCTCATCCCCGTCCCCGGTCTTCTCTTCCTCATCGGTTCCCGCATTCGGGGAAGGTGGTTTGTCCGCTTGGGATTCTGGGGATGACGAGGTCGGGGCTGCGGAGAGGTTCACGGTTTCCACGAAGGCTAGGCGCATGTTGGAAAGGGCATTCTCGAGCAGTTTGGTTTCGTCGGGAGAAAGATTGCCTCGGGTCTTGTGCTGGATCATCTCGAGCTGGTCGATGAGCGCCCGTGCCACATCGAAGTGCGGCTCGGTGGCACCCTCTGGACCGGCGAGGCGACCCAGGGCGAAAAGGATATTCTGGCTCTGCATCACCACGAATTGCGCAAAGCTCGCGGACATTTGGTCCGGCAGGTCGTCGGGATTGGCTTGGCTCACGACAGGAAGTTTATCGTGTGGGTCGGACGATGGCAACCACGCAGCTTTCCTCGGTGAGGTGGCGGCGGGCGACGTCGGCCACTTGGGCCGACGTCACGGCGCGCACCTTATCGTCATAGGTCTGCTCGAAATTGGTGCCGAGCCCGTAGAGTTCATCCAGCGCGACCGCGTACGCATGGTTGCCATTTTTCTGCCGCCCCATCTGTTGTGCGGCGACGAGCCTGGTCTTGGCCCTGGTTATCTCGTCGTCGGTGAGACCGGATGCGCTGATTTTCTTGGCCTCGGCCAGGAGGTCGGTAACGACCGCGTCGGCCTTCTCCGGCGAGGTGCCGGCGTACAGGACAAAGTGGCCCGGGATGATGCCGATGCTTTGGCTGGCGCCGACAAAATACGCCAGGCCTTGCTCCTCGCGGATTCGGATGAAGAGGCGGGAGCCCATGTCGGCCAGCGCCTCCGCCAGGACCTCCATGGCGAAGCGGTCGGGGCTATTGACGGCGACGCCCGGGAAACCGATCTGGATCACGGCCTGGGATTTATCCATCGCCTCTTCCACGCGCCGGAGAGCGGTCGCGGGTTTGGGCGATTGGACCTGGGGCGGCGGGGGGGCGTCGCCAACGGGCATCGTCCCAAAGCATCGCCCGGCCAGATCGCGCACGGCATCGGGTTGGACATCACCGAAGACGGCGACCACCAGATTGGAGCCGACGCAGAGGGAACGGTGATATGAGCGCAGGTCGTCGGGCGACAGGCCGCGGAGCGTCTCCTCGCGGCCCAGCGGGTTCATGGCATAGGGGTGAGATTCGCCATAGAAATTTTTTCGCAGCAGGTTGCGGCAGACGGCCATGACCTGGTCGCGCTCTGCCTGGATGGCCTTGATCTGTTTGTCTTTCTCTTTTTCAACCTCCTCGGGGGGGAACGAGGGGTGCATCACGACGTCGGAGGCTATTTCCATGCCGCGCCCGAGATCGTGGCTGAGCACGTCAACCGCGACGAGGGCACTATTGTAGGCTCCCGAGGTTTCGATCGAGCCGCCGAGCTCCTCTATCTCCGAGGCGATTTGCTCGGCGGAACGCGACGCGGTGCCTTTTAGCAGGCAGGCGGCGGTCAATCGGCTGGCGCCGTTCTTGGCGGGATCCTCCTGCAGCACGCCGGACCGGAAGACGACGCGGATGGAGGCGAGCGGGACCTTGGGGTTTCGGCGGGTGACGAGTCGAACGCCGTTGGGCAAGCGGCTCGTGGTTATCTCTCCCGCGGTGGGCGCCGCCGCGGCCACGGCCGCGGGCTCGGGTGGCGCGTCCTTGGGATTGAGCGAGACCACCGTCAGGTTATCGGCCCGGAAATGCTCGCGGATGACGCGGCAGACGTCGGGCGCGGTGACGGTGCCGATGCGCTCGAGGTACTCGTCGGCGAAAGCGAGGTTTCTGGCGACGGTCCAGGCGGTCCCGATTTCGGCGGCCTGGCCGGACATGGTCTGGAGTTCATCGAGGCGACCGCCGAGGGCCCGCCGCTTGGCCTTGTCCAGTTCGGCCGTCGTGGGGCCCTCGCGAGCGAGGCGGGCGATCTCATCGAGGGCCGCATCGATGACCCGGTCGCGTTTTCCTGTGTCACAGACGGCGGAGATCACGAAGAGACCGGTTTCCGAGGGGGTGAACGCGAAGGCCTCGATCGATTCGGCGAGCCGCTCGCGCTCGACGATGCGCTGGTGGAGCCTCGAGCTGCGGCCATCCCCGAGCAGCGTGCCCAGCACATCGAGCGCATAGAGGTCGGGATGAGTGATGGGGGGAATGTGGAAGCCCATGCGCAGGCGCGTGCGCTCGGTGGCGAAAGGAACACGGTAGTCCCGCCGACCGAGCTGCCGGGGCTCTTCGGGCACGAAGATATCCGGAAGGGGCCGGCGCTTCTCTCCCTTGATGAGTTCGGCCAGCGAGTCGCGGACTTCCTCGAAGTGGATGTCGCCAACCACGACAAAGGTCAGGTTGTTTGGAACATAGCGGGCGCGGTAGTAATCCAGGACGTCTTGGCGGGTCAGCCGATTGTAGACATCCAGGTGCCCGATGACGGGATGGCGCATCGGGTGGACGACGAACGCCTGCGCGAACAGCGCCTGAAAGGACATCCGATTGGGGTCGTCAAAGCCCATGGCAAACTCGCGGCGGATAACCTCTTGTTCCTTGGTGTATTCGTCTTCGGGGAGGGTGGCGTGGAACATGGCATCGGCGAGAACCTCCACGCACGTGCGCCAACCCGCGGTAGGGGCGTCGATGTAGAAGACGGTGCGATCGAAGGACGTGTATGCGTTCATGCGGCCGCCGACGCCCTGGATCGTTCGGGCAATGTCGGCCACGCCCCGGGTCTCCGTGCCCTTGAAGAGCATGTGCTCGAGAATGTGGGAGAGGCCGGCCCCAAGCCACTTGCCCTCGTGGATGCTGCCGCTGCCGCACCAGGCCTGAACCGAGACGACGGGGGCCGAGTGGTCCTCGCGCACCAGGAGGGTCAAACCGTTATCGAACACGTGCCGTCGCGCATCGAGCGCGGGGATGTCGGTCGCGAGCGTCGGGTGGTTGGCCTGTGGCCCGCGGTCTGGACCGCAACCCGCCGAGACAAGCAACAGACCAGCCTGGATCATGGCGCGACCAATCCGCATGGGCTCATGATCCTTGGGGCGACGACGGCGTCCGCTTGGAGACCGAGCGTTTCGCGGGTTTCGCGGGCCGCGCTGTGTCCGGGCGACCGAGGCAGCGGCGCGTCAGGAGAGGCCGCGTCGGGCGGAACGGCTTGTCAAAGGCCTCCTCGAAACTATAGCCGCCCTGGAAGTCCGCGCGGCTGTCGGATTCCGTCTTTCCGAAGATCCCGGAGTCGACGAGATTGAAGACGATCTCGCCGAAATCCTCACACCGATGGACGCCCCAGTGCTCGAAAATGGTCCGGGCCATGGGGCCGAATTCCTCGAGGGCGTGGCGACGGATGCCCTCGAGCAACTCGTTGCCGGAGACGTGCTGCGGTTCCGCATGGCGCGAGCGGCGCCGCTTCTGCGTCTTGATCGTGTAGTCGAGGGATTCCTTCACGAAGCGGTACGCGTCGGGCGCATAGCGACCGTCGACGGTCACGATCCGTGCGACGGCATCATCGAATGAGATTTTGGCCATGAGATTGGGTCTGCAGGACTTCGTGTGGCGGGGCGGCGCCGCGATGCGCCGGCCATGCTCCCGCCAGCGCAGCGGCCATGCACAGGGCGACGACCAGTAGGACGGATCCCTGTTCCTTGATGCCGAGTTGCCACATTCAATCAGATGGTGGCGCAATTCTTGGCGCCTGCAAGGGGCAAACTGTTTTGGCGGAGGCCAGTTGCACGGGGCGAGTCGTGCGTTAGAGTTTTGCGATTCGCGGGCCCGGGGTGAGTTCGGCGCATGGTGCCGATGCCGCGCGCGCGATCGAAGGAGGCAATCCGATGAGCGAGATGACGAGAAGGCAACTTGTTGGCAGGGCTGCCGCGACCGCGATGGGTGCGGCGGCGGGTTGGACGAGGGCATCCAGCGCGCGGGCGGAGGCGGGGGGCGGCGCATTCACGCTGCCCGCGTTGCCGTACGCGGAGGATGCGCTGGAGCCGAGCATCGACGCGATGACGATGGGCATTCACCACGGGAAGCACCATGCGGCCTATGTGAGCAAGCTCAACGACGCGGTCGCGCAGGCGCCGGGGCTGAAGGGCAAATCGATCGAGGAGATCCTGCGGAACATCAACGATGTGCCGGAGGCGGTCCGGACGGCGGTGCGCAACAACGGCGGCGGGCACGCCAACCACTCCCTGTTTTGGACGATCCTCAAGAAGGGCGGCGCGCAGCCCGGGGGCGGATTTTCGAAGGCAATCGAAGGCGCCTTTGGCGGTATCGATGCGCTGAAGAAGGTGCTGACGGATGCCGGGATGGCGCGGTTTGGCAGCGGCTGGTCGTGGCTGGTCGTGGGCGCCGACAAGAAATTGGCCGTGGAGAGTTCCGCGAACCAGGATTCGCCTCTGATGGAGGGCCGAACCCCGATCCTCGGAATCGATGTCTGGGAGCACGCCTACTACCTGAAGTACCAGAATCGGCGCAACGAGTACCTGGCCGCCATCTTCAACGTTATCGACTGGGAGGCCGTCGGGAAGAACTACGAGAAGGCCGTGGGCTACTGACTATTGCATAAATAAACTCCTATGCTAGATTGTGGGCGGTGATGATGAGTGAGACCAAAGGGAAGCCCACGGGAATTGGAGCGGCGTCGCCGGCGCGCCATCGAGTTGTTGCA
>Ga0116157_10002574_pt1 | contig 17629 bp, 16 predicted proteins | sample AD_UKC048_MetaG_FD_89882 | JGI IMG/M metagenome (GOLD analysis project Ga0116157, IMG submission 89882) | Active sludge microbial communities of municipal wastewater-treating anaerobic digesters from USA - AD_UKC048_MetaG | ecosystem: Engineered > Bioreactor > Anaerobic > Digestate | place: USA...
CAAAATAAAGAATATAAATGCTTTCTATTATCTAATATATATGGAAAAAACTAATTTTGAAGACACTTTAGACAAAATCTCAAGATACTTAAAAACTAAAAACCTTGATTATTTTGATATTAGACTGGAGAATAGTAAAAGTAATAGAATTGCATTAGAAAACAAGATTGTTAAAGAAATAAATATTAACGAAATCACTGGTATTGGAATAAGAATAATAAATAAAGGGCATCTTGGATTTTGCTCAAGCAATAACATTAATAATTACAAACAAATAATTGATGACTGTATCAAAGCAAGCAGCAAGACTTCAAAAAAAATAAAATTTGAAAACTGGGAAAGCAATAACAAGATTGTTAAAGACAAATATAAAGACTTTGAAGAAATGGACTTGGAAAAAAAAGTAAAAGAACTTAAAAAAATAAATGACGACACATTAAAAACAAAAACCAACTATAAAATACTACAATCAAATATCAACTATCTTGAAAAGACAAGACAGAAATATTTTGTTAATCCTGATTCTTTTATTTTTCAAAACGATCCGCATGTTATTTTCTATAGTTCTATTACTGGTAAGATTGGTAAGACCCTTGAAAACTATATGGAGAGATTTGGAGAAACTGGCGGGCTTGAAAAACTAGATTTTAGAAAGCTTGAAAAGCTCACAGAAAAAAATATTAATAATGTCTCAGAGATGCTAAAGGCTAAATCTTGCCCAGCAACAAAAGCAGACATAATACTAACGCCAAACCTTGTAGATCTCTTGGCGCACGAGGCAATCGGCCATGCTTCTGAAGCAGATGCTGTTGTCAATAAATCTTCTGTTCTTAAGATTGGACAAGTTTTAACTGAAAACAAAGAAATCACAATTGTTGATGACCCTACACTTAAAGAATTTGGATATTACGCTTATGATGACGAAGGAACTAAAGCAAGAGCAAAAACCATTGTTAAGAAAGGAATAGTTAACGACTATCTTCTTGACATCGAATCAGCAAGTGCTCTAAAAATGAAACCAAACGGCAATGCCAGAGCTGATGGCTTTTCACATAAGCCAATTGTTAGAATGAGTAATACTTATTTTTTGAAAGGGAAAGACAAGCTTGATATTGTTCTAAAAGACTTTAATGGTTATCTTCTTGATGGCTTTGCTGGGGGACAAGTTGATCCTAGTGTTGGAACTTTTATGTTTGGAATTAAGAAAGCTTATCAATATAAAAATGGGAAAAAGATTGCAACATTTAAGCAAGCTTCTATTTCTGGAAATATTCTAGATTATTTAAAAAATGTCTCAGCAGTAACAAACAAGATTGGAGAGTTTGGTTTTGGGTTTTGTGGTAAAGAAAACCAGACTGCTTTTGTCTCTGGTTCTGGCCCGCACCTAAAGATTGATAATGCTATCTTAGGAGGAACCAAGCATGAATAAAAACAAAATATTTGATATTTGTGAAAAGTTTGCAAAAAAAGAAAAAGTAGAGTTTATTTATAGTGATGTATATTCCTGTTCTGCAAAGATAGAAAGCTTTGATATCTCAAAAATCAATAATCAAGAAGCTTCTGGGCTTATGATAAGAGCAATTGTTGATGGTTATTCTGGATATACAACAATAACGGACATTACAGAAAAGAACATAAAAGACGCAATTGAAAAAGCAAAAAAAATTGCTAAGTTAAAGAAAGGAATAAAGATTAAAGAATTTGGAAGTGAGATTTCAAATAGTAAAAGTAAATTTGATAAAAGAATTCTAGATTATGATATTTCTGAAGAATTTGCAGAAATTAAAAAGAACCTAACAAAAGATAGATATTTTAAGTCCTATGAGGGTGGATTAAGCTGGCATAAAGTATATTCATTTTATATTAATCCACATACTTTCAAAGAAGAAGAAAATGGTTTTGTTTCTGGAGGAATAACAATTAATACTTTTGATAAAAAGGCATCAAGTGCTGGAGACTCTCAAGTTTTTACAAGAATCAAAGATATTGATTTTATTAAAACTATTAATAAAGCTAAAGCTAATGCAAATAATACTTTAAACCCTGTTCAGGGAGAGAAAGGAGAATATACTTTGATATTTAGCCCAGGAGCATCTGCTGAGCTTATCTCTAGTTTTATAATTCATCCAACAATTGGAGAAATGATGTTTAAGAAGCAAACATATCTTTCAGATTCTTTAGGCAAATCTTTGTTTTCTAAGAATCTAACAATAACTGAAGATCCACAACTAGATTATTTTAGTAATTCTGAAAGTATTGATGATGAGGGTTTTAAAACAAGTAAGAAAGACATAATCAGAAACGGAGTTTTTAAGACATCAATCTATGACCAAGAATATTCAATTCTTTCGGGAAAGAAACCAACAGGAAATGGATTTAGAGGAGGCATTTATTCTCCTATTGATTGTCATTTTACAAATCTTTTAGTTGCTCCAGGAAAAGAAAAGCTAAAAGACATAATTTCAAAAACTAAGAAAGGCATATATGTTTATGACGTTATGGGACTACATACCAGCAATATGACAAACGGAGAATTCTCGCTTACCATAAACTCAGGAAAAGAAATTGTTGCAGGCAAATATAAGAACACTATTACAAACCTTAACTTTGCAGGAAACTGTAAAACTGCATTTAAAAATCTCGAATTTACAAAAGAACAAAAGTTTTTTGGTTCTTCTATGGTTCCTGGGATGGTTTTACCAAAGGTTAAATTGATTTAAGTAATTTGCAAAAGAATTTAAAAAGAACGGAATAAAAGTAAATATAAGAAATAAGAAACACGAATGTGTTTTTGTTTAATTAATATTTTTTAAAATCTTAATTATTCTTTTTGCAGATTTTCCGTCCCAAAATTTTATCTTTGGGTTTTTATTGTAATTACCTGATTTTACTTTATTCAATGCAGTAATCACTTCTTCTTTAACTGGACCAGTTAAAAAATTTGTGCCTTCTGTTACCGTTTCTGGTCTTTCGGTATTATATCTTAAAGTAATACAAGGAATCTTTAAATAACTTGTTTCCTCTTGTATTCCTCCAGAATCTGTAACTATTAAAGAAGAATTGTAAACTAAATTCATAAATTCAATATAACCCATTGGTTCTTTTAAATCGTAGTTTTTAATTTCATCTAATAATCCAAAATTTTCAATATTCTTTTTAGTTCTTGGGTGTATTGGCCAGATTATTTTATAATCTTTTGATACTTCTTTTAATATATCTAATATTTTTATTAAATCTTCTTTATTGTCCACATTACTTGGTCTATGAATTGTAACTATTGCGGACTTTATATTTGTATTATCTTTTTTTAATTTTGGTAATATCGAAACTAAAGAATCAATCATAACGTTACCAACAAAAAAACATTTGGATTTATCTATACCTTCTTTTTTAAGAATAGCCATTCCAACTTTGTCTGTCACAAATAAATAATCAGATAAATGATCTGTAATAATTCTATTAATCTCTTCTGGCATCGCTCTATCATAAGATCTAAGCCCTGCTTCAACATGTATTAATTTAATTCCTAATTTTGATGCCACAATTGATGCCGCCATTGTTGAATTAACATCTCCAACAACCAAAACATAATCTAGCTTATAATCTAATAAATATTCTTCTAATTTAATCATGATCTCTGCAACTTGCTTTGATTGAGAACCAGAACCAACTCCTAGATTAATGTCTGGCTTTGGAATATTTAGTTCCTCAAAAAAAATATCAGACATATTTTTATCATAGTGCTGTCCTGTATGAATCAACTTATATTCAAAAAATTTATCTTTATCTTTCTCAATTGCCCTAATAATTGGAGCTATCTTCATAAAATTTGGTCTTGCACCTGCAATTATTGCTATTTTTTTCATAATCTCTCTAAATTTTTGTTTTAAATATACAATTATTAATTTAATATAATAACAAACAATTTTTAATCTTATATATTATAAATATATACATAGCCTATGTATGTGTTCTAAAATATTAATTTATTACTAAAAAGGTTGTATCATAAAATCAGCTAAAATTATTAATTTCCTTTTATATTTAGTTTAAAAATCTATATTATACAAATATATATTATTATAATAATCTAAAAAAGAGATAGAAATAACATGGACAAAAATTATAAAATCTGCAATTATTGTATAATGGATACTAGTGATCCAGATATTGTATTTGACAATAATAATCAATGTAATCATTGTAAAACCGTATTAAATAGGTTAAAACAAGAACCATTTAATTTAACTGAAGAAGAAAAAGAAAAAAAATTAATGGAATTAGTAAACAAAATTAAAAAAGACGGAAAAAATAAAAAATATGATTGTTTAATTGGAGTTAGTGGAGGGGTTGATAGTACTTATGTTGCCTATTTTGTTAAAAAATTAGGACTAAGGCCATTAGCGGTTCATCTAGATAATGGTTGGGATACTGAATTATCAGTAAATAATATAGAACTTACTCTTAAAAAGTTAAATATTGATTTATACACTAAAGTTTTAGATTGGGAAGAATTTAAAGATATTCAATTATCTTTTCTTAAATCATCTACTCCGGGATTAGACGTTCCTACTGACCACGCTATATTAGCGACATTAATAGAAACCGCAAAAAAATTTAAAATTAACTACATATTAAGTGGCATAAATTATAACACCGAATCGATCTTGCCTCTCGCTTGGGGAAATAACGGTATAGATTGGAAAAACATATCTGCAATTCAAAAACAATTTGGTACAAAAAAGATTAAACACTTTCCACATTTAGATTTATTTAAGACAAGCATAGATTTGTTAACTATAAAACAAATAAATATTTTAAATTATACAAATTACAATAAAAATGATGTTGTAAAAATAATAGAAAGTGAAATCGGGTGGAAGAATTATAAAACAAAACACGGAGAATCAACACTTACTTTTTTTATGCAAGCTTATATTTTACCTGTAAAATTTAATTTTGATAAAAGAAGAGCCCACCTTTCTAGTTTAATTTGCTCTAATCAAATTACCAGAGAATATGCTTTAGAACAAATGGAAAAATCACTATATACAGACTCCGAAATTAAAGAATTAACTAAACTTGTATGTGATAAATTAAATATAACTGCTGATGAATTTACAAAATTAATGAAATTAAAAAACAAAAAATATACCGATTATCCTAACATAGATAACAGTTTAATATTAAAAATATTAAAAAAAGGATATAAAATTATTAAATTTAGTTGATTCAAAAATGATTGCAATAATTGATTATAATCTAGGAAACATTGGATCTGTTCAAAATATTATTACAAAAGTAGGCTATGAATCAATTATAACTAATAATATAGATGATATATTACGTGCAGATAAATTAATACTTCCTGGAGTTGGCTCCTTCGATAATGGAATTATAAATTTAAAATCCTTAAAATTAATAGAACCATTAACTAAAAAAGTGTTAATAGAAAAAACGCCAATATTAGGTATTTGCTTAGGAATGCAATTGTTTTGTAAAAATAGTGGAGAGGGACAATTGCCAGGATTAAATTTTATTGATGCAGAAGTAATAAATTTCAATTGTGCACCTTTGAAAATTCCACATATGGGATGGAATACAATAAATATTATAAAAAAATCTAAATTATATAATCATTTAGAAATAAACTCCCGATTTTATTTTGTACATTCGTATTATTTAAATTGTAATGATACTTCTGACATCTTAACTACCACAACATACGGCTATGATTTTGTGTCATCTATAGAACGTGAAAATATCTTTGGTTGCCAATTTCATCCAGAAAAAAGCCACAAATATGGGGTGCAGTTAATTAAAAATTTTATTGAGTTGATTTAATGATTAAAAGACGAATTATTCCTTGTTTATTAATTAATGACAATATTTTAGTAAAAACTGTCCAATTTAAAAATCCAAAATACGTCGGAGATCCAATAATGGCAGTAAAAATATTTAATGACAAAGAAGTAGATGAATTAATAGTAATAGATATTAGTAAAAACGATAACATTAACTTTGATTTACTTACAAAATTAGCAAATCAAAGTTTTATGCCATTAACATACGGTGGCCATATAAAAACCATGGAAGATGCAAAAAAAATACTTAATATAGGGTTTGAGAAAATATGTATCAATTCTGTTGTCTTAGAAAATAAAAACATAATATCTGATTTTGCAAAAGCATTTGGAAGTCAAAGTGTAGTTATATGCATAAATATTAAAAAGGATATATTTGGAAAACATTGTGTTTACGATACAAAAACCAAAAAAATCACCAATTTAGATCCTTGTGATTATGCGGCCTCTATTGAAAAATTAGGTGCCGGAGAGATTTTATTACAATCTGTAGATAAAGACGGATTAATGAAAGGATTTGATATAGAATTAATCACAAAAATTTCAAAAACAGTTTCCATTCCTATAATTGCATTAGGGGGTGCCGGCAATATCACTGATTTAGAATTAGCATTACAATCTGGGGCATCTGCAGCCGCTGCAGGAAGTCTTTTTGTATTTTATGGCCCACACAAGGCAGTATTAATTAATTATAATAATAATTCTTAATAATCAAACAACCTTCTGTAGTATATAAAACAAATGAAATTTGTCTAATTTTGGGCGATAACTTTTTAAAATTTTAAAATGTTTTGATATAATTTCGTCTATTTTCTTTTTTGAGTGGCCTTTTCCATTAACTTCCCAATAATGATCTACTTTCTGGATTCTAAGAGGGACAGGGATATCAATGTAAAAATAAATATCGTGAATTTTTGGAAGCCACATATAAAATTCTAAACCTATAGTGACAATTGGGACGGAGATAATAACATTTTTCTTTGATACTCTTTTTAATTCTAATAATGCTTTTTCAAAGTCTTCAAATGGAATGTGCTCCAAAACTTCAAATGCAACAACTGTATCAAAAATATTATTTTCAAAAGGCAATTTCCTAATGTCCCCAACCACATCTGGTTTTAAGTTTTTATTTATATCGCAGCAAATTGTTCTTATTCCTATTAATTCTAATTGATTCTTAACTAATTTATTCCCACAACCTACTTCAAGGACTGTTTTTGGATTCGTGCTATAAATATCATTAAGTTGATTTGAAAATGCAATAAATTGTTTTATATCATTACTTGTTGTCCAATAATATTTATATGATATATTTGTTTCATATTCTTTTGTACCCATAATTATACTCCTTATTCTAGAAATCTTTCAGCAACGGCTTTCCAAGATAATTCTTTTTCTACTAGTTCTCGCCCTTTTTTCCCCATTTCTTTTCTTTTATTGGGATAATTTACTAATTTTTCAATAGCGTTAGCTAATTGATCAATATTGTCTTCTTTTATTGGAATTCCATTTTCGTTTTTGTATCTTTCTGTTAGAAAATCACAACAAATAATGGGAACATTACAACTCATTGCTTCAATCATTGACAAGGATGCTTGTCTTGGCCAAACTGCAATGTCTGTTGCAGAATATATACTCACTAATTCTGAATTTGAAACTGCCGGGATATGTATTGCTTTAATTTTATTAGAATTAAATTTATCTTTTTGCTCTAAAAATAATTGTTCATAATCTGTATCTATATTCCCTACGAACAAAACCACTACTGGTAAATTTAATTTGTCTTTTATCTTCTCCAAAGCCAATAAAATGTTGTGGGGGCCTTTTAATTTATTTATTTTTCCAGTATATGTAATAACTACATTATCTTGAGAAATATTGTTTTCTTTTCTAAACTTTGTTCTTAATTTCTCACTAAATCTAAACTTATCAGAGTCTGCACCTAATGGAATCATAGTTATTTTATTTTTTGGGAATTTATATAATCTGTGTATATATTCTACAACTTCGTCTGCAACACCTACTAATTTATCTGAATTTTTTAAAATTAATTTATAAGGATAAATATTATAATACAACATTCCAATAATTCCCTTTTTTTCTTCAGAAAATAAAGAATGATCATCACAAATCAGCCTATATTTCTTTTTTTTATTATATAATGCCGCGCGTAATACATTAAAATCTTGCATTCCGTGAGAAATTATAATATCTGGATTTATTTTTTTTATTTCTTTTTCAAGTCCGCATAACCAAACCCTTGTACCTAATTCAAAAAGTGTTCTCAATCTGATAATCTTAAAACCATCTATTTTCTCGGTTTTAACACCTACGATTCGCGGGCCTAATATTTTTTCTACTGTGTTTTTATAATCTTTAAATGGATAATATCTATCGGATGTAACTACAGTAACTTCGTGCCCCATTTTTGCGTGTTCCTTTGCCAAATAATATTCTTGATACCCTAATTTTGGTTGAATATAATCACAAAGATGAATTATTTTCATAATTAATTCCTTTTATTTTTTTAATATTATTCCTATCGCCCCTGAGAATAATTCTGGGCAAATATTGTGTAATCTGCCATATCTTCCGTACCCAAATTGTTTGATTATTTTAAAATGAAATTGATTGGCTAATTCCTTTAATATTTTAAATGTAAACCATTGTATGTGGCCTCCATCAAATAATATAGGGGTTTTATTTTTAAAAATTATTTGACATTCAGAAGTATATGGATATTCTCCAAATAAAAATTTCAATCTATTTTTTAATTTTACTACGTTAGGGGTTCCAATAAATATTATACCCCCCTTCTTAAGAATTCTTCTTAATTCTATAAATAATGAATATTTATCCGGAATGTGTTCTATTACATCTGTTAATATAATTATATCAAAATAACTATTTGGAAAACGCGTTTTCTTAGTGATATCTTGAATAGATAATTTTGCGTTTTTATTTAATAACCTTTTTGCAACCGCAATATTCCCTTTTGAAATGTCTATTCCGTAAACATTGTTGGTTTTATTTTGAATATAATTCAATAAGTCGCCTCTACCACAACCCACATCTAGAACTTTGTCTGTTTTTTTTATATCTATAAATTTAACTGCCGCCTCATAACGATTTTGTGGCCATCCACCTAAATTAAGTTCAATAAATTTATAATCTTTCTTATTTGAATAGAATTTATTATATATATTTGATATGCCCATTTATTATCACAAATTTATATTGTTATTTATATGAAAATCCTATACCTGCGCCCGTTCGCCAATAATTTTTTGGAACTTCTGCGAAAAATAAAAATTTCCTATTTGTTTTTTTTGAAAATTCTAATAATTTTGTTGTACAATGAGAATTGTCTCCTAATATTATTGCATTACTGCTTAATTTTGATCTGATTGTCAAATATTCTTTATATTCATAATTTGATGAATGATCACTATCATTTATAAAAACATCTATTTGTTTGTTAAATTTTTTTAAAGAACTTATTGAATCCCCATATAATATCTCTCCAAACTGGGCGTATTCTCTTGTTAAAAGATATCCGGCTTTTGGATTAATATCTGTTCCGTAATAATATCCACTATGCCCTTCTGCTTTATTTTTCATTAATGCAGATATTAGTATACAAGATCCTAATCCTTTATCTACCCCCGTTTCAACAACAATTTTTGGTTTTATTGCCCTTACTATCGCATACCACCCGATTCTTCTCCCAAAATAAATAATTTTATCGGACTTATAAGATTCGCCACTTTTTTTAGTTTCATTAAAAATGTGTTTTTTTAATAAATTATTTGAATCAATTTCTTTAATATAGCTAAATATTTCTGATTGTGATTTATTAGTGATAAGAGAAATGGTTAGTGCAAGGTATTGTTTATTAAGCTCTGTTAAATCATAAGTAAAATTTGTTGTTTCGCGAGATGTAAATAACCATTTAATAGATAATTTAATTTTATATCCAATTTCAGAAAAAACAATCGCCACTCTATATCCAAATACTAGAATATTTCGTAAAATTGGTACATTTAATAATTTTTTTAAAAACATTATTTAATCACGGTTATAAATATTGACTTTAACTTGTGTTCTGATCTATTAAACATAAAATCTTTTTTAAATTTGTTTCTTATTAATAAATAATTTTTAGATTTATATCTCTCTTTAATAATATAATCAGATATTTCTACATATTTATTGTTAAGGGCTACAAAACCTAATTCTTTAGAATTAATTATGTCGCCTATTGCACCATTATTATATGCTAAAACTGGAACCCCAAACATAAATGCTTCTAAAATTACTAATGGATAACATTCCATTGGATATTGTGTTGGAAAAATTAAATAATTAGTTTTAAATAATAATTTGTTTTTTTCCAGACCGTATTTTGGACCAACATAAATACATTCATTATTCAAATTATATTTTTTAACTAATGAAAACCATTTTATTTTAAAACTTTCAGAATCCCAAGTACCCGCAAAATAACATTTAAAATTAACCTTCTCTTTTTTTAATAATCGGCAAATTTCTAAAACGTCTAATGGCCCTTTAGATTCAATCATATTTGATAAATACAATAACACTAATTCTTTATTTTGTAATCTAATTTTTAGAATATCTTTAAATTCTCGGTCTGTTATTTCGTCTTCAATACCATTTGGTAAGTAAAAAATATTTTTTTCAGGAATGATTGATTTAACGTCATAATATAGCATTTTAGATAACAAAATAACGTTCACATTTTTAAATACTTTTTTATAATATTTTAATTTCCATTTAATTTTGATTTCTTGAGAAATCCCTTTTGCATGAAATTGACAAATAATTTTTTTATTAAATAATTTACAAATCCAAATATAAATGCTGTCTCTTATAAATGCACTGCCTTTTGGTGCAATTTCAAAATAAACTAATTTATAGTCAAAAAAAAGTAAATTAAAAAACAAAACCGCAATTATTTTTAAAAATCCAAATAATTGTAGGAAGATTGAAAAAATATTTCTTTGTAAAGATGAATAGTGGTTTAGTTTAATGTATTTTATGTCATATTGATAATTAATAACTTTACTATTTAAATAAAGAAAATTCATTTTTGCGGCCCCGTGCATTGGTGGGGGTAATCTAATCAAAAATAAAATTTTCTCTTTGTGCATTATAAAACCCTAAAATAATTTTATTTTTCTACCTTAATTAATGATAAATATCTTAAACCTATTATGCTTCTATATACTTTTTTTTTAGAATGTTTAAAATCTGTAATTAATCTATATAGCCATTCTAATTTTAATTTAACCCACATCGCTGGGGCCTCTGATTTGACCTTTGTTAAAAAATCAATTGCTGCGCCAATATTTATGTACGTGCATTTATACTTAGAATATAATTGATTAGATAAGATTTCTTGCTTAGGTGCACCAATTGCTACCCAAACATAGTCTGGATTAAAAATTTTCAATGACTTATATATTTTGTTTTTTTCATCTTCTGAAAACTCTAATCCATTGATATATGGGGGGCTATACACCTCGATATTTTTAATATGAATATTTGTGATTTTGCTTAATTTTTGTTTAGTACAATTCCCTATAAAAAAATGCTTTTTTGATTTTGCAATGTCTGATAAGAGAAAAAATTTAGTAAATGATGGCCCTCTTTGCTGTTTTAAATTTAATTTAAAAGAGATATATTTGCCATCTGGAAAATTAATATTATTTTTATTAGAAATTAAATTTCCATATAATTTATTATTTTTATAATGCCAAAGACTTTCAACATTTAGAAAATTAAAAACTGCATTTTTATCTGTGTTAATCTGATCAATAGGGTCTTTCTTTGAAAATAACAATTTATTCATATATATAATATATTTATCAAGCTATAAAAAGATATCTAATTTAGTTAAAAACAAATAGTTATAATAATATCTAAATTATATATATTTATGAAAACTGCATTAATCACCGGAATTACTGGACAAGATGGTTCTTATTTAACTGAATTTCTTTTAGATAAAGGTTATGTGGTTCACGGAATTATAAGAAGAGCAAGTGTGTTAAATACTTGGAGAATCGACCACTTATATAATGATCCCAAAATATTAAATAAGAAACTATTTCTACATTATGGAGACCTTACTGATACAACATCTGTATTAAATATTATAAAAGAAACAAAACCAGACGAAATTTATAATCTTGCAGCACAAAGTCACGTTAAAGTTTCTTTTGAAATACCTGAAATTACTGCACAAATTGGTGCCATTGGCGTATTAAGATTATTAGAAGCAATTAGAGAACTTAATTTAGAAAAAAAAATAAAAATATATCAAGCATCAACTTCAGAATTATATGGTAAAGCCCTAGAAACGCCTCAAACCGAAAATACACCTTTCTATCCTAGAAGTCCCTACGGTATTGCAAAACTTTATGGTTTTTGGATTATTAAAAATTATAGAGAGGCATATAATTTGTTTGCCTGCAATGGTATATTATTTAATCATGAGGGCGAAAGAAGAGGATTTAATTTTGTAACACGAAAAATCACAATTGGGCTATCTAAAATAAAATTAGGCAAACAAGAGGTTTTAGAATTGGGCAATTTAGATGCAAAAAGAGATTGGGGATATGCTAAAGATTTTGTCGAAGCGATGTGGTTAATGCTACAAAAAGAGACACCAGACGATTTTGTAATTGCGACAGGAGAAACACATACCATTAGAGAATTTATTGAATGTGCCTGTAAAGAATTAAACATTCCTTTAATTTGGCAAGGCGAAGGAGTAAATGAAATTGGAATAAATAAAGACAATAGCAAAATAATTATAAAAATAAATCCTAAATACTTTCGACCAACAGAGGTTGATTTCCTTTTAGGGGATCCTTCTAAAGCAAAAAGTGAATTGGGATGGGAAGCAAAAACCAAATTTAAGGATTTGGTTAAAGTAATGATTAATCACGATTATAATTTAATAAAAAATAATGAAAAAATATTATATTAAAGGTGTTAAAAATGAAAACTGATTCAAAGATATTAATTTTAGGAAGTGGCGGGTTATTAGGTAGTGCAATACACAGACAATTATTAAAAAAAGGATATACAAATATTTTAACCCCTAGAAGTAAAGAATTAAATCTGTTAGAAAAAGACCAAATTGAAAATTATTTAAAAATTGAAAAACCAGAATTTGTATTTATGATTGCAGGGTTAGTTGGTGGAATACAAGGAAATAATAAAAGACCTGCTGATTTTTTATATCAAAATAGTATTATGATATTAAATGTAATAGAAGCAATAAAAAATAATTGCCCAAAAGCAAAATTATTATATCCCGGATCTACTTGTATATATCCAAAAGAAAATCCACAACCAATTAATGAAGATAGATTTATGGCAGGAAAATTAGAAGAAACAAATAAAGGATATGCGGTTGCAAAAGGTGTTGGTGTTACCGCTTGTCAATTATATAAAAAACAATATGGAATTGATGCAATAAGTGTAATGCCAACTAACTTATATGGATTTAACGATAATTATGATATAGAAAACGGGCATATGCTTCCTGGATTAATAAAAAAAATACTTTTAGCAAAAAATAATGGAGATAGACAAATAACACTTTGGGGAACGGGAACGCCTCGAAGAGAGGCGCTATATAGCGAAGATTGCGCAGACGCAATAATTTATTTAATGAATAATTATTCTTCTGATCAAATGATAAATATTGGAACTGGATTTGATTATTCTATAAAAGAAATCGCAGAAATTATTAAAACAGAAGTTGGATGGTCTGGCGAAATAAAATGGGATCTTTCAAAACCAGATGGTACTTTTGAAAAAAGAACAGACATACAAAGACTTAAAAAAATTTATCCTGAATTTAATCCAATAACCTTAAAAGAAGGGGTAAATAAAATAATAAATGATAAAGAACAATTAAAACGAATTTTAAGCTAGATAAAATTCTAACTTTTCTTTAAGATTTCTAAAATCTGATTTTTGGTTATAGATTTAGTTATAAACAAAAAAAATACATATATTAAGCCACCAATAAATATAGACAATAAAACGTCAAATTTATTATGAATTATACCTTCTGGAAATATGTAATAATACAGAATCAACCCCATTAACATAAAAATTCCTGCAAATAGAGGTTTAATTGCTTGAGAAATATAATCTATTGGAATAATTTTTCTTATCTTTATATAACTTCCAATAAATATAACTATTTCTGAAATTATTGTTGTTAATGCCGCTCCAATTATTCCCAGCCAAGGAATAAATAAAAAATTTAATAAAAAATTCGTGATTGCTGATATGCCTAAAATTTGAAAAGAATATTTTTCTAAATGGTTTGTTATTAATAAATAATAGTTAAGTGTTCCTATTGAATTTAATAGAAAAAATAACATAATTATCTGAAAAGCAATTGTTCCGTCAAGATATTGACTACCAAAAACCAGAGAAATTATCTTTGGAGCAAGGTATATTCCGCCAATTGTTACGGGAATAATAAAAAGATAAAGTAAATATATATATTTTTTAACAATTCCTTCTAATTTGGATTTGTCCTCAGAAAATTTTGACAATATAGGGAAAAAGGTTGTGTTTAATATAGCAATTATACTTAATAAAAACCACAAAAAAGTATAACTTATAGAATATAGTCCGGTAGCATAATTCCCTTTAAAATAAGTTATAAATATTCTATCAATATTAAAATAAATCATCCAAAAAATACTTGTTAAAATAAATGGGGATGATTGAATTGTTATTTTTTTAATATAATTAAAATTAAAATTAAGTTTGTTTATTAAAATTAGCTTATTTATTGCTACAAATGAATAAATAAACATGAAAACATAAGAAATTGTAGCCGCAAAGATAATTCCATTTAATTTATAATTAAAAATTATCACTACAATTACCCCCAAAGTATATACCATTTTCTGAATTGCATCAGAAATTGCTTGATATTTAATTTCTTGAAATCCGTTTAAAAATGCCAAATCAAAATTAGTTAATAATCCTATTCCTACTCCTACAGAATAAATGACAATTAAATTAGTAATGGGTGCGGATTGCAAAATTATGGCAAATACTCCTGCAATTATAAGAAAAATAAAAATTATAATAATTCTAAATAGCAATAAGTTATTAAAATATTCATTTGCTTTATCCGGATTTTTAGAAATATCTCTAACAATTAAAGTATATAACCCTAAATCTCCAATTATAGAAAATAAACTCACAAAGGATATTATGAAATTAAGTTGACCATATCCTTCAACCCCCAAGTATCTTGGAATTAAAGTTATTGTAACGATTGATAAAAGATATACTATTATCTTTGAAATTGTTAACCATTTTATATTTTTTATAATGGTTCTCTTTTCATGTGATTCCATATTACTTTATCTCTCAAGTTAATATAAATATATTTAAGTTATATTTTAAATATATTGTGTTTCTATAGATATTAAACAAATGTGATTAATATGAATATTTTAGTTTGTGGTGGTGCAGGTTATATTGGAAGCCATACTGTTAAAGAATTAAAAGAAAATGGACATAACCCAATTGTTTATGATAACTTTGAAGCTGGACATAAAGAAGCAATTATTAACACCAAGTTTGTTTTTGGAAATTTGTCTGATTGTGAATTATTAAAAGAAACACTTATTAAAGAAAAAATTGATGCAGTTATTCATTTTGCAGGATATTTGGCAGTCGGAGAATCTGTTAAAATTCCAGAAAAATATTATAATAATAATGTAACAAATACACTTAATCTTCTTACTTGTATGAAAGAATGTAATATAAATAAAATTGTTTTTTCTTCAAGTGCTGCAGTTTATGGCGCACCTAAAAGAATTCCTATTAACGAAGAGGATCAACTTGACCCCATAAATCCATATGGAGAAACAAAATTAATTGTAGAGAAAATGTTAAAATATTTTGAGGACGCTTATGGTTTTCATTTTGTGGCGTTAAGATATTTTAATGCTTCTGGCGCAGACCCTAGTGGAAATATTGGAGAAGATCACTATCCTGAAACGCATTTAATTCCGATTGTAATTAATTCTATCATCCACGGTAAAGAATTTAAAATTTTTGGAACAGATTATGAAACAAAAGATGGAACTTGTGTTAGAGATTATATTCATGTTACTGATCTTGCACAAGCACATGTTCTTGCAATTAATCATTTAATTACTGGCGGACAATCTGATATATTTAATGTCGGAAGCGGAAACGGATTTTCTAATAAAGAAATTATTAATGTTTCTGAAGAAATAATTGGGAAAAAAGCAATTGTTAATTATACAGAGAGAAGAGCTGGAGATCCGCCAACGCTTTTAGCAGATTCTACAAAGATTAAAAAAATTCTTAAATGGAATCCTAAATATTCGGAGATTAAAACAATAATCTCAACTGCATATAATTGGCATAAAAGTCATCCGAATGGATACAAAAGAATATGACTTCAATAATTACTAAATTAATTAAAAAAATTCCAATAGTTAATAGATTTGATAAATTGTTTTGGAGTTATCTTTTTATTTCAGTTATTGCTACAATCGTAGATGTTTTGTTTTTATTCCTACTTACTGATATTGTTAAGATTAATTATCTTGTTTCTGGAACAATTTCTTTCTTTTTTGGAACAGTTGTTGCTTATACTGGGCAGAAGTATTTTACATTTAAAGATAAGAATAAAAGAATTGCGAGACAATTTGGGTTGTTTGCTTTTATATCTGTTATTGGATTACTAATTAATCTTGGAGTTCTAAAGATTTGCGTTGATGTACTTGGATTACATTATATGATTGGTAAGGTATTTGCTATTGGTATTGGATTTATATGGAACTATACTGCTAATCGTAAAATTACTTTTAAGAAAAACAATTCTATTTAAAATACCTTCTAAATCTATGTTAATTACACTTAACCTAGATTCGAATCTGTGTTAATTACAGTTAACATACAATTGTGATAAAATGGACTTAAAAAAAACATTGTTTGCTCAAAATCCTTGGTGGAAAAACCAATTATCCTTTGATTTTAAACAAAGAGATATTAGTTTAGAATTAAATAAATTTATCCCAGAGCCCCAAATAATCGCTATAACTGGAATAAGAAGGGTTGGAAAAACAACCTATTTACTTAGTCTAGTAGATAAGCTAATAAAAACAGGTACAAATCCTGAAGCAATATTATTTATTTCATTTGATGAACTTAAAAATCAAAGAATTAGAGATATTCTAGAAGTATATGAATTAATAATTGAAAATAAAGAATTTACAAAAACCTATCTATTTCTAGATGAAATACAAAAATTAAAAGATTGGGAAAATCAAATAAAGGCAATATATGATGAACATAAACTAAAAAACGACTTAAAGATATTTATCTCTGGTTCAGAATCCTTATTTATTAGAAAAAAATCAAAAGAAACTCTTGCTGGCAGAATCTTTGAATTTAAAATGAATCCGTTATCTTTTAAGGAGTATTTAAATTTTAAAAATAAACAATACAAGAATATACAGCTATATGATAAAGAATTATTAATTGATTTTAATAACCACCTTTTAACACAAGGTTTCCCTGAAATGATTAATTATACAGATTACTCAATATTTAAGAAATATACTACTGAAATAATTGAAAAAATAATTTTTGGAGATATCGCAAAACAATTTAAAGTTACAAATTTACAAGCATTAGAATCTATTACTAGAATA
>Ga0116157_10002579_pt1 | contig 17617 bp, 15 predicted proteins | sample AD_UKC048_MetaG_FD_89882 | JGI IMG/M metagenome (GOLD analysis project Ga0116157, IMG submission 89882) | Active sludge microbial communities of municipal wastewater-treating anaerobic digesters from USA - AD_UKC048_MetaG | ecosystem: Engineered > Bioreactor > Anaerobic > Digestate | place: USA...
CAGGTCTGATGCTGCCGAGACGACGTGTTGGGCAACATCAAAGATCGCCATGGTGATATCAAAAGTATGGGAGACCAAAAACACCGCTACCCACATTTTGATGAAGTATTTGAAGAAGCTGAAAGTGTCCCCTTCATGAAGATTGTTCTTTTCGGTGATCATCGTGATCAGCTCATAGCAGAGCACGAAGGTGATGATCATCCCGGCGATCGGGATGATAACTGTCTCGGATAAGGAGCGGATCATGCTAAAGATGTTGCCATTCCAGCCTTGCGGTGTTTGCCCGATTTGTTCTGCGATGGTAGCAGTCTTCTCATTGACATCGGCAAACATGGTCGTCAGATTGCTTTCAATCAATCCAATGAAAAAGGATCTGATCGCCTCCTCAATTATGTCGAGCAGACCGGACATCAGGAGCTTATCCGAACAAGCCTGCCAAGAGAGGAATCAATTGGATCCCGATCAGTACGACTCCACCCCCAGCCATAAGCTGTTTGACCCCTTGGCTCTTTGCGCCAGGGTTATCGTTGCCGTAGCCTTCCAGTAAGTTGATTACGCCCCAGACGGACAAACCCGCCCCCAGAGCAATGACTAATATTTTTAATATGTTGATTGCTTCATTGAAAAATTCCATGCCGTTACCTCGATTAATGAATTAGCTCCTCTAAATTGAGGTGTGCTAATACATAAACAACGGTCAGGGGAGTTTTGCCAATATTGCTCTGCCAAATGGTTGTCCAACCATAGATTATTTATAAGAAAATTGTGACAAGACTAGTTTATCCTGTGTAAAACACTTAAGTTACCAAATTGTGATCGAGAGTGGGAATCCATACCTTCTCCGTGTTGCCGAATAACATAAAATAATTACTACATCGCAGCTTGAAAAAATCAAATGAATAACCGTTTTCATTGAGTTTCAAGGATACTGCTTAGGAATGAGATATTATGAGGTTATGAATGTGGAATGATGTCGAAACAACGCAAGATTTATTGAATTTTACGGTTATTGCAGATACTGTTGCTGAGCTGATTATTGAAGCTGATAACCAACCGATTTCCATTGGAGTCTCAGGAAATTGGGGAGCCGGTAAATCTTCAATGGTTAAGATGATTGGAGAATCACTCAAAAAAAGTGAAATTACAAAAGATGACAAAGAGAAACCTTATGTATTCTTGGAAATTAATGCCTGGTTATATCAAGGCTATGATGATGCGAAAGCTGCTCTTCTCCAAGCTGTTTCCGATAAACTTCTAGAGGAGACGAAGAAACGAAAACCCGCGAAAGAAATTCTAGAAAAAGTACAGGATTTTAGCAAAAGACTTAACTGGTTAACAGTTTCAAGAATACTTCTTCCTCTGGCAATTGGATTGTTACCAGGTGGTATTGCTGCTGGAGGAATCGGCTCTTTAGTTGGGGCAGTGTCTGGGATAATAAGCTCCGTTGATGTGGAGAGCAAGAAAGAAAAACTTGAATCACTTAATGCAGCGATTGAGTCGCTTTCACCAGAGTTAAAGGATTTGGTCAAATCCAAAGAAACGAATTCTACTCCGCAAAAAATAGAAAAATTGAGGGAAGAATTTGAAGATATACTGGATAAATTGAATATCACACTAGTAGTTTTAGTAGACGACCTCGACAGATGTTTACCTTCTACTGCGATTTCAACTCTTGAAGCTATGCGCTTGCTTTTGTTTGTAAAACGAACTGCGTTTGTAATCGCAGCTGATGAACAAATGATTCGGAGCAGTGTTAGGGCTCATTTCTCAAATATGGAAATTAATGACGGGTTAGTCACAAGCTACTTTGATAAATTGATCCAGATACCAATTTCCGTTCCTCATTTGGGTATCGCTGAAGTAAAAGTTTATTTAGTTTCGCTTTTTACTGAATTAGCCGCTCGTAAAAAAGAAATTACAGATGAAACTTCAGCTAAAGCCAGGTCTGAACTACAAGATCTATTACGCAATGCTTGGCAAGGAGGTATTTCAAAAGCGAAGATAGAAGGAGTATTCGATCAAAAAGACCTTGAAAAATTGAGAGAGGGAATTGATATCTCTGAACAGATTGCAGGCATTTTAGTAACGGCGGATGATATCAATGGAAATCCTCGCCTTATAAAGCGGTTCCTGAATGCAATCATGATTCAAGACAAGGTAGCGAAATTGAACGGAATGACTGTAGATTTCAATAGCCTGGTAAAGATGATGCTTTTTGAACGCTGTGCTTCATCTAGTGCTTTTGAATATTTGGTTAAGTGTATAAAACAGTCTCCCGATGGCAAGCCTACATTCCTCAATGATATTGAGATTGCTCTTTCTGAAGGAAAAGAACCTACCTCGCTGGAAGATAGCTGGAAGAGTGAGTTTATCACCGAGTGGTTAAAATTGGATCCAAAACTGGGGGATACCGACTTACGACCACTATTGTATCTAAGTCGAGACAGATCACTTTCCCTAGCTGCGTATGATGAGCTCTCAAAAGAAGCTAGAGAAATATTGTCTGCGTTGAGCAAAGTTGATAATGTAATTCTTCAGGATTTAGTGAATAGAATAAAGCTAGTTGGAGAAGCGGAAGCTGAGAAGCTTTTAAGTCGAATAGCACGTACAGGCCGGAACAATCAGTGGGAAATACAAACGCTAGTGGCTGAACTTCATATTGCTGAAGCATATCCTAATTTGGGCGGTCGCCTAGTGGGTTATCTTAAAGGTATTCCGCCCAAAGCAAGAAAACCCGCTTTTGTTCCGCATTTATGTAGCAAGTCATGGGCAAGTGATTTGCTATGTGAATGGGAGAAAGATCCTAATACTCCCACAACTGTTTCCAAGGCAATCGCGATGAAAAAGGAGAAATGATATGGGAACTTCTGCCTCAAATAGAGGGCCAAGCTCAGCCGTGCCTTTTGATCCTCCCTGGTTAGAAGAAATAGAAATTCCGAATATTCCTCCGCCCGTCCAATCGGATGGTGACGAAGATCAGACTACTGAGACACAATCTGATAAGTTATCACCATCTGCTCGCTTCGGAAACGCAAGGCGCAACCTAAGTGACTACGTTGTTTCTGGTGACAGAGGCAGTCTACGACGTGCATTAGGCCATTATTCAAAAACAGGAATGGGAGGTTCAAGAAAGCTTTCTAATCGATTGAAACTTTCTTCTATTGTTGCTGCAGGTTTATTTTCAGCATTGCAATCTTTGAGTGAGGGAAACAATGAGCCTTTATCAACAGTTATTGCTCAACTTCTCAAGAATGATGCTGGTATCTATTCAGTAATAGATGAGGTTGTTCGTTTTGTCTGTCCAGATGGTGGGAGCTTGGACGAAACTTCTACAAGGAATTCAGTTTCGTCAGCATTAAGTGACTTTTTCCAGGACAATCCTGATGTGGACATAATGAATTTAAACGAAGATTCGATTTGGATTTTAATTTCTTCCTTTCTGGGGTACGAAGCATTTAACCGAATTCAACTTGACATTGGTCAAGCATTTGAAAGATTAGAATCCTTGGTTAGCCGTGTATCAAGGTTGAATGATATGCGGGATTATCTTAAATCTGAAATTTCATCACAACTGAATGCTATTCGGAAAGAAATTGCGCGGCGAACCATATCCGATTTACAGGAAATTTTCCAAAAATCTATAGAAAGAACTTTTTCGGTATTTGAGGTATCACTATGACAAAAATACATTGTTTCACCCGCAATACAATTCCACCTACTTTTGAAAATGACATCCAATACTTTGAGCTTTTTTCAAAAGATTATAGTAAAAGGATCTCAATCGGGCGTTCTATCCCATCCCAATTGCGTAAATTTGGAATTGTTCCCAGTATTCCTGCTTTGGACTTTGCTACGTTTGCAATCTCCGTGGTAGCTGCTGATAAATCAGTGCCGAGATCAAGCTCTTCTGATGGTTGGACGCGCATGATTGAACTTAGTATTCCCATGTGTGATTCTGAAACCTGGTCAGCCAAATCAGACCGGATTGAGAAAATATTACGATACCTCACCGGCGATTTTTGGAAGTTGAACTTTTTCTCCATTGAATCCCCCCTGAGTACTTCCAAAAAACCACCGACAGTAAGGAATAATGATTGTGTATGTTTATTATCAGGCGGGGTTGATAGTTTGGTTGGTGCAATTGACCTCGTTTCCGATGGCTTCTCCCCACTATTCGTATCTCAAATTGTTAGAGGAGATGCAGCTCACCAAAGGGAATTTGCAGAAACGCTCAATATGTCGAATCAGTTCCAGTGGAGTATTGGAAAGCTACCTCGAAGTGAAGGCTCCACCCGAGCACGATCACTTGCTTTTTTTACGTTTGCAGTGTTATCTACTTGTTCTCTCCATATAGGTAAAGAAAAAGTAAAAATCATTGTTCCGGAGAATGGTTTTATCAGTCTGAACATTCCGCTTAATGCTAATAGGATTGGAAGCTTAAGTACAAAAACTACCCATCCAATCTTCATTTCAATGCTGCAAGAACTCTGGGACGCAATCGGTTTGGAAGCTGAATTGGTCCTACCTTACAAATATAAAACCAAAGGTGAAATTCTCAAAGAATGCAAGGACAAGGACATACTCAGCAAACTTGTTTTTGTCTCAAATAGCTGCGGCAAATATCAACGGCATAATCTTCAACAGTGTGGTGTGTGTGTCCCTTGTTTGGTAAGAAGGGCGGCCTTCCTTGAGGCGGGTATGCAGGACAAAACGGAGAAAGGTTATGTGTATGAAAATCTCAGAATCTCTGATTCGCAAGACTTGGTTGCAGTAGCTCTATCGGTAAAGCAATTGGAATTGGAAGGGGTAGATAGATTTGTAAAAAGTGGTCTAGCGTTTGCCACTGGAGAAGAGCGACAAAAACTATTAGAAGTGGTTTCGAGAGGGTTAATTGAGTTAAAAAACCTTCTCAGAGGGTATAGCTTTCCATGATCGATTTTCATTGTCATCTCGATCTTTATAAGGATCCGCTATCGATATTGCCAGAAGTTGAACGCTATTGTGAATTTGTCCTTGCTGTGACGACGTCTCCAAAAGCATGGGCGAAAACCTCGAAAAAATTTGAACATATTTCCGTCGTTAAAACTGCTATCGGTTTACATCCTGAAATTTTATTGAACAGGATTGATGAACAAAAATCCCTTCTGAAAGGAGTGAAACTGAATAGATTCATAGGCGAAGTCGGTATAGATGGTTCTCGCAATTATTCAGGGTCAGTTGATTTACAACAAAAAGCATTTCGGGAAGTCCTGTTGGAGTCAGAACAATGTGGCGGGAGATTATTGAGTATACATTCCCGAAATGCTTCAAAAGAAGTATTAGATATCATAGAAAGATGCTGTAATAAAAGCACTCCAATATTGCATTGGTTTTCGGGCTCACTAGACGAGCTTGAACGGGCTAAAACATTAGGGGTTTGGTTTAGCATAAACCCAATGATGACATTTTCGACTAAAGGAAATGCGCTTATATCTAAAATGCCTCTTTCCAAGGTTTTGCCTGAGTCCGATGGGCCTTTTACACAGAATAAAGGAATCCCCTATATGCCATGGGATACTTCTATAGTAATTAATCATCTTGCAAAAACCTTCGGGAAAACAGCCCAATTTATAAATGGAGTGATGAAAAACAACTTGAAATATTTGTTAGACACTCACAACTAATTTAAGATCTTCTCTCCATCTAGATTGGTGATTATCGCAGGAGTAAATTATTGAAATAATTTATGCTTTTTCTTGGTGATACATTAATTTTCCTAAAAAAGGGGTTTATTGTTCAAACTTCAAGTAAATAAAGTGTATAGATTCTCTTCAAGTAATAATTACTTCAAATTCAAATCTCGCCTATCCCAATATCGTATATTTCTAAGGTATTGTTTCGACTCACTTTAAACTGTGTACTTAATTCATTGTCAATGTTAAAGACCATTAGGGGATCTGAATCAAACAGATATTAGTAACTTGAATGCCAGGTAATGTCATTGTTATCAGAAAGGAATGGGTGTTTACCATGTAGTTGGATAAGGTAACATAAGTTTCTCACACTTAAAAAAGTCATGGTCCTCAATCACTTGGTAATATGGAATAGATATTTAAATCAGAAGAAGGAGATCGAACCACGTCTGACACGATTCCAAAGTAAAACGATCAAGGTATAAAGACCAAATGTCCTTTTAACCTCCTCTCAATTTGTCCAACCAAAACTTTTCTCAATTAATGATATTTTTGCTAGCGATTAGACGATTGGATACTATTGGTTTACTAAGGTAATGGGGATACCAAAAAACGTCGAACCGACAAGGATTTGCTCAATTTGCCGATGGATAGCTCTGGATGGATATGAGATAACGATGCTGCCTCTCCCAATACAAGACGTTGAATCAACATAAAACAAAACAGAGTTTATTTCAAGACTTTTAATCTGCTCCACTGTTTTTTCGTGTTCTCTGACATTCTTATTTACTTCCTCAAGCAAAGGTAACTCATCACATCTAAGGTAATGATGATAACTGTCATATAACGCATCATCAATAATCCTTCGCAAGAAATGGGTCGAGTTTTCGATCAAAAAGAATGTAAATACAAAAAGTAGAATACATAAAATTCGCAAGCATTTTCTTTTTTGCATATTTTCTCCAATTGATGATGATGAAGCTGATAAACTTCATCATCATCATGCAGATCCTAATAATTGTTATGCCACCATTGGACGTATACACCCCAATTCCAATATGGCCACGAGTATGAGAGGATTTCAGGGTTGGGCTCTCCATATTGGATATTGAAACTAGTCGAGGACACGACAATCCCTTGATCTCGAAAACGAGGGGAGCTGCAAACTCCATAAGGCCCAGAATACGACCTGCCTCTTGTATAGTCGTAGTCGCAAGTGACTAATGGATCTTGACCACAAGCGTATCCTGCGGTTTTGTGAAACCCCCAATTGATAAGTGTTTGCCCTGGGTTTGGATAACCGGAAAAGGGAAACCATGAAGGGGTATAGTTAGGTACTGGATAATCCTTGTTTCCACATGGTGTAGGATCAGCAGTGATTAAATTTTGGGAATCCTGTTCGGCGGCGATGTTACTATTCTCGGATAAATAAATAGAGAGGTTCGGAAACTTGGCAGGATTCAGGGTATGAATGCTAATATCATCCATTACATTTCCTGAAACAACGGATAATCTATATTCGTTCTGATACGCTACAATTTCCAATGCTAATTCTAAGGATTCAGGTGAAAAGCCTGCTTGCTTCGCTCCTTCATAGTCAAATTCCTGAAGGGGGACTTGATTTACATATCTAATTGAGATGAAGGGATCCAACTCAACAAGTTCAGCAGTAAGAGTCTTCCCACTTGAAACTACTTGGGCAAAAGCGGAGGTGCTTAGCATCATAGAAGCTATCAGGACGATTGATATCACAGTCCATTTTTTCATCACATCTCCTTTTTGTTTTTTTGATTGATCCGTGTTTAACTCATCTTTTTTATTAGTTTTAAGTCTCTTCGGTTAACCTCCTTTCTATATCTAGTTTACACAATAGGTTGTTAAATCCGTGTTAAGTTCTGTCTTTGTTTCTTCCAATGCAGGAAAATTCCAAGAAACTGAGAACATAGGTGACTTTTGAGATTTTCTTTCTGTAAATTGATCACCACCGGATTGATGTAAAAAGTAGAAGGAATATCTTGAATTCTGGAATTTAAGCGACTCAACAAGGAACATCAAATTTGGTTGTTCATCGAGAAAAAGTAGTCATCATCTACTTTATCACAATGAAAGTTCAACAAATTACCCCTAGCCTGTTAATAAATTGTTCAATTAACAATGAAAGAACCATCAGGTCTCTGTAATATGAACGCCCACATTAGCTGACATGGGTGCTTTCAGCTTATCAAACAAATCCCATATCGTAAAAATCGGATACAAGGTCTTTTTCTAACCTTATGCGTACATCAACTCCTTTTCTAAAATTAAAAGCTATCTTTAAATCTGCATCAGAAAGCTGTTTGTAATTCGGATGATTGATAATATCGTATTTTTCTGAGAGAAAAGGGCGTTCTCCTCGAAGTTGTAGGATGCACTTTGAGTTATCCATCACCGCCAGCTCGTTCTGGGTCATCAAGTCCTTTCCCATCTTTTGATGACTGATGCCATGGGATTTCTCCCGGCTTCTGTTTTCAGAGGTATTGTCGAGATCAATTGTTTCTTTTCCAAGAAGTTCAGAAATTTCTTTAAGCGTGGTCTTCTCTTTGCCACCCAGGAACAACATGCTGTCACAGTTGCCTACAATTGTTTCGGCATGTTCTTTATAGAGCGCCTTAAGCTGACTTTGGACTCTAAAGAGGATTCAAGTTAATAGCTCCAGTATCCCATTAGTCAGATACGCAAAACGAGGAATCTACTTTTACGTTTTATTGCCAGTCTCCTTCCACATGCGATCTTGGGCATGCCAATAAAACCCAAAAGAAACATCAGCATAGATAGATTCCATTACTGGTTCCAGGAAAGCAGCAATGCCTGCGATTACCTCATCAAAGTGAATCGGTGGCAATTTCAACCTCTTGTTAAAGGTATCCCATTTCTTCTGCATATCTTCATTGCAGGCAAACGCAATAAGATTTAGAAAATCATTACTCTGGTAGGACCTTTCCCTGTTCGCGAAAGTTCTGACCAATGCTGTACGTAGAAGACTGCCATCAAAGTTAAACTGGAGAGAAAGATAGTAAAGATCATAGTAATCTTTCATCCGGCTGGAAAATTCCATCAAATCGAGAATCGCATCCAGCTTTTCAGCAACAATCGTCTCAAGAGAATAAGCGTTAACAATCGGCAAAGCAAAGTCACTCAACTGTGTTGGCACTTCTCTAGTCTGTTCCTCAGGATAAACGATATCCCCAAAACCAAAATCGATTTTTATTGGCGTCTTTGTATTCTTTATCCTTGCCTCAAGAACGGCAGATAACCCAGGAAACTTCTTATCAATCGAGATTTGTTCTATATACATAATCTCGTAAGCGATGAAGTCATTACCTGTCGGTGTGTTGATGATATTCGCCAGGATACCTTCCAACGCCTCTGTGGTATTCGTTGTATCTCGTGCCAGAAAATCGATATCTACGGTTGGACGACTGCTGAAGTCCGTCAGACAATAAATCAAATGCCCACCCTTCAAAACAAAATTGTTCTTGTATAACGAGGAAGCCAAGCGACGTAAAAATTCTTCCTGACAGAACAACTGCAGACACAGTTGAAAAGTTCTGCCTGTGAGATTCGCTTGATTTCTTAATCTTGCCAAAACAGATGCAGCCCTGTCAGCCATTGATTAGCACTCCCATAATCTCGGACATTTTTCTGTAGACCCGCATTTTTTTAGCATAAGTAATGAGGTTTCCGAGGTTCTTCTTCACATCTTTGCTGTAGGCGACGATGGCCTTGTTAAACATTTCACTGTCTATTTTTCTTTGGTACTTAAAACAATCGCAGATTGTGCGGTCTCGGTCGTAAATTGAAAGATGAACGCCATTGATTTCCTGTTCTGTTTTTCCGAGCAGGAATAGATCCTCCTTAATGAAATATGGCTTAATCTTTGGTGTTTTGGTTCTCAAGCGGTTGCGAGATACAGAACGTGGAAAGGCAAGCGTCCATTCAAGGGGTGTGCGATCACTATACCCATAGTAAAAAAGAGCAGAATCCATGCACAGGATGCTATCTGGAAAGGCTTTCGCAATAACTTTTTCTTCCTCGGAGTCCTGGTAAGAACTCAGTTGGTAATAACCCCTCTTGACCCGCTCAAGAAACCCAAGGCTACAAAGCTTAGTGATTTGATAATTCCTAAGCCCACCACGTTGAAAATCACTATTTCTTGCGACTCCGCCACACTCTCGAATTGTCTTTTCAGCTATTTCGTGAACACTCATTAATAATGCTCCTAACGATACACAAAAGTATTTTGTTGTGTATCGTTAGGAGTATATCTCTCTTTACGCAGGATTTCAAATTATTGACCATCAATCCTGCCCATATCATAAATAGCAGAAACTTGGTCTGTGGCAATCTGAAAATGTGAACCAACTTCGGTCTCTATGCTAAAGGTTTTTGTCGGATCCTCATCAGACAGCAATCCATAATTGGGATGCCTGGTTATGTCATACTTGTCTGATAAAAACGGTCGTTCTCCGCGAAGTTGCAGGATACACTTTGAGTTATCCATCACGGCCAGCTCGTCCTGGGTCATCAGGTCTTTGCCCATCTTCTGATGATTGATGCCATGGGATTTCTCTCGACCTCTGTTCTCAGAAGTGTTGTCGAGATCGATCGTTTCTTTCCCTAACAACTCTGAGATCTCTTTAAGAGTAGTCTTCTCCTTTCCACCCAGAAAAAGCATACTATCGCAGTTTCCTACAATCGTTTCAGCATGTTCTTTATAGAGCGCCTTGAGCTGACTTTGAGCCTGGAGCACAATACAGGCAGAAATCTCCCGACTGCGAATGGTGGCAATCAAGCGTTCGAAGCGTGGGATTTGACCGATGTTAGGGAATTCATCCAGGAGACAGCGTACATGGATCGGTAACCTTCCACCATAGACATCATCAGCCTTATCACAAAGCAAGTTGAACAATTGAGTGTACAGGATGGCGACTACAAAATTGAAGGTGTCATCTGTATCACTTATGATCACAAATAGAGCTGATATTTCGTCTCCAAGGGTATCCAAATCCATTTCATCATAACCCATCAGCTCGCGCAACTCCTGAATATCAAAGGGAGCTAACCTGGCACCGCAGGAGATGAGGATAGACTTGGCGGTCTTCCCAGCCGCCAATTTGTATTTCTTATACTGCCTTACACCAAAGTGCTCTGGAGACTTCGCTTCCAGTTCTTCAAACAGTTCATCGACTGGGTTCTTGAAGCTCTCGTCATCCTCCCTGACTTCGGAAGCATCAATCATCTCAAGGAGGGTGGTGAAGTTCTGCTCCCGCTCCGGAGCTTCATACCAAATGTATCCGATCAGGGCAGAATAGTATAGCCGTTCCGCTTTGATCCAAAAGTCTTCACCCGCCTTTTCACCCTCACCTTTGGTGTTGATGATGATGGCATTAACCAGCTTGAGAATGTCTTTCTCAGAGTGGATGTAGGCAAATGGGTTGTAGTGCATACTGCGCTGGAAATTAATCGTATTGAGCACCCGGATGTGATAGCCATTACGCTTGAGCATGGTTCCACATTCAGTGAGGATCGTGCCTTTTGGATCGGTCACCACATAGCTAGAATGCATTTGCATCAAGTTTGGCTTGACGAAGAACCGGGTTTTGCCTGAACCTGAGCCACCAATGACCAGCACATTCTTGTTACGGGCAAGTTTAGGGTCCTTGGGACGACTGTTCATGGTGAGGGACTCCATCTTGGTGAGAATGATGTTGTTCTTGGGATTCTTATCGATATAAGGAGCAATATCCTTAGCCGTGCCCCAACGGGCAGAACCATATTCAGTACCTTTCCTAAACTTCTTTCTGTTTTGTCCATTCACAACGACAACGAGTTTCATTAGGCCTGCCAATAGAAACCCAATCACCAGATCTTGAAGATTGAAAGATGGCCATGGATGTTGACCGATGAATTTTAGGTTTGAAAAGATGGCGATAAAACGATCCAGAACATCTCCACCCTGAAGCAGACGAAAAAACTGGGCGAATTTATCGCCAAGGTAAAAAGGGAAAAGGTATAGGGAGTTCAAAATCAAGCTTCTGACTAACCTTGTATTCATCGCACAAACTCTTTTCTTTGAACTTTTTCAGTGACATGAGCAGCTCTTTCTGTGTGTTGAAGCTTGAGCTTCTGCAACTTCTCACGCAGAGATGGACGCTCTTGAATTTTCAGTCGCTTTTTCACAAACTCGTTGAAAGCGGTTTGGAGGATATCGGTATCCCGAGCCCGAAAGAAAAGCAAGAAGTGAGGCGCTTCTTTGCTGCGCTCCTTCTTGATCGCATATTCAATGCCGTATCTTCGGGCGATTCTTTCAAAGTCATGAATATGCTCATCGTGAATTTCTATGTTCGATAAACCAGATCTTTCCTTCATTAGCTTCTTGATGGTCATGCGTCCTTGGTAGGCGGGATGGAGTTGCTTATCCCTTGATTTTTGTTGTTGCTGTTGCTTTAGGATGTCAAGGTACTTCTGGATCGCCTGGAGGAAGACCTTTCCAGTCATTTTTCCAGTCTGAACAATCAGGGTAATGCTACGTTGTGAAATCTCTTCCTCCATGACTACCTTTCTTGCTTGGACTTGCCATACATGTCGTGATTTACCAAGGTTTTGTAAAAAGCGTTGATAGTTTTGGGAGCGTTGTAGAGTGTGGCAAGCAGGTATGCTCTAATATTCTGGATTTTGCTCGTGTTTTGATTAAGAGCATCCAACACATATTCTATATGCATTGAGTTTAGACTCAACAACCTTTCTCTGGCCCGTTCAGCCGGAATTTGGGCACCATTGATGCTAAAGGAATTAACCTTCGAGCAGGCAGTCTCAATCATGATCTCAAGAATTTCCGGAATCATCTCTGGATCTCGTTGGATCAGCAAATCGTAATCCATGTTTTTCTTGAAAATTTCCCGAAATTCCATCCATCGATCAATCTCTGAATTTTCGTGTTCAGGATATTTTTGTCGCGATGGATGGATAGATTGATAGATTCTTTCTTTCTTCTCAGTATCGTTAACATCAGTCTTGTTAATATCAGTCTTAATTAACTCCTTTTTTCGGAAGTCTTGACTTCCCATTTCCGGATCTCTTGATTTCCCTTTTTCGGAAGTCTTGACTTCCTCTTTTGGGAAGTCTTCAGGTTCATCCACCACCGCTCCTTTTTCGACGTCTATTCCCTGGAAGTTCATGACATAGATTTTTGTTGGCTTTCCCATACCTTGCTTGACTCTCTCAATCAATCCAATTCCTTTTTCAGAATCCAGTTCAGCCAGCATCTTGACCGCTTTATTGTGGCCACAATTCAAGAGTTCTTGGATTTCGATAAGCGTGAAAAATATATAGACCTTGTCATCGGAGTCCTTCCAATCGTTCTTTCTGGATAAACCCATGCGATCCAACATCAGGCCATAAAGCACCTTTGCATCGCTTGATAGGTCTGAGAAAGTTGGGTTAGTAAAGAGCTGTTTGGGTATGCGGTAAAAGGAAAACTGCTCAGCTTGGTTGCCGTAGTAGTAGTCAAATTTTTGTGAAGTTAATGAAGCCTCCAGCTCTTAAGAGGAAAAAGAGACTTTAGAACAGCTCAAAAGCTGTTGCAGTCTCCATAACATCTTCTATGTGGGTAGGTTCTACCGCTATCGAATCTGCCCCAAACAACGTGTACCCACAACCGAGATCCAAAACCACGCGAACCAAAATATGGTTTTTAATAACCTTGTTTCGGTAGTTTTTGCCTTCTGGGATGAAATAAACCTTCTGAATATAGTGCTTAAATCGCAGGATTTCTACGAAGTTACTCGTTGAGCCCGACGTATTACTACAATAGTCTCGACATGCGCGGTTTGGGGGAACATGTCGAAGGCGTGCACGCTTTGCAGGCTGTAGCCAGCCTCATTGAAATGTTTCAGGTCGCGTGCGAGGGTGCTGGGGTCGCAGCTGATGTAAATAATCTGCTGCGGGGCGAGGTCGACCAGAGCCTGGCGGGCACGCGCGTTAAGACCTGCGCGGGGAGGATCGAGTACGACGAGGTCGATCGGTTTGATCTGCTTCACGAGCTCGGGCAGGATCACTTCAACCGCCCCTTCGTAGAGGCTGATGTGTTCAAACTCGTCCAGGTTGCCAGTAAAATCAAAACAGGCTGATGGAGCGCTTTCGATGGCGGTCAGTTGGCTGGCGTGGGGGGCAAGAAAACGCGTGAAAAGGCCGACTCCGCTGTAAAGTTCAAGGATTTCAAGTTTCTCCTGACCTTCAACAAGCGAGAGAACATGCCCAACCATCTCCTCCGCCACAGGCAGGTTCACCTGGAAGAAGGATTCGGGCGAGACTAGGAATTCCTTCCCCAAAACGCGATAAACCAATGCGTCATTGCCGCCCAAGTTCAGGCTGCGTCCGTCCGGGCTGAGATAAGTGGAAGAAACTGGCAGCTCGATCGAGAGTTCGGGCGGCTCATCGCTTTCACCTTCAAACACCAGCATAATCTCGCCATCGCCATCCATGCGCATAGCAAGACGATTTATGCCGGATTCTGATTCGAGTTCGATTTGCGAGAGGAGCTCGTTCATTTCATCGGGGATCAGGAGGCATTTTTCGATCGGCAGCACTTCGTCGGACGACGCACATATAAATCCAAGGTGGATAGTGGCATCTGCGTTCTCAGAGCGGGTGGGATGGAACTGGACCTGGTTGCGGTAGCCAAGGGGGGTGGGGCTGGGGGTGATCTGAATTTCAGGAAGGTTGGTAAGCTTGCCAATCCGCTCCAGTTGATCTCTGACCAGGTCTCTTTTTAGCTCAATTTGCTGTGTATATCCCAAGTGTTGGTAGTGACAGCCGCCACAGATAGAGAAGTAAGGGCAGGGAGGAGTGATCCGATCGGCGGACACCTCGAGTAATCTAACCATCCGTCCGCGGGCAAAGCGTTCTTTCTGACCAGTGATCGCGATTTCCGCTATTTCTAGGGGGAGCACGAATGGCACGAAAATCGCGCGTCCATCCGCCAGGCGTCCCAAACAATCGCCGCCATAGACCATTTTCTCAAATTTGACCTGCTGAAGATCTTCCATGTTCTACTCTCCAATCCGATTCATCTTGATTCTACCTTAGCAACAGAATCATGGATTGATGCTTTAAGTTGGTGCAAAACGCGATGTTTGATTTGAAAATGTTGTTACAGTCGAGGTGGGGAATTGGCCTGACTATTCCTTGACATGGTCCACCTCCACCGTCAAGGTCGACGCGTGAATCGACCGTACAAGGGAAACTTACCACCTAACCTGCTCTTGTCGGCGGGTTGAGGGCACTATAAATTTGTCCACCAAATCTTGCGCGGTGCCCTCAATACCCTGCTTTGCGGGCACTTTGCCTCGCCCTACGAAAAAATGTCACCGATATGAGACGCTCTGCCTTCAATCCGTCATAGCAAGTACTGCAAAACCAACTGTCAAGTTTGGCTTGCGAAATCCACCTGCCTCGTGTATAATGCTTCCTCTATGGGCGGTTAGCTCAGTTGGTTAGAGCGTTGCGTTGACATCGCAAAGGTCGTAGGTTCGAGTCCTATACCACCCACACAAAAGCGGCTGAAAATCAGCCGCTTTTGCGTTTCTAATAGCCAGGTTTCTCCCCTAAGACCGGGCAAGTCCAATCAACTAAATCTTCTCGTCAATCTCGCGCAAGGCAAGCTGGATGAATTCTTCCACGCTCATGGCTGGCAGGCTTTCGCCACTGCGCCGGCGCAAGGCCACCTGACCTTCTTCCATTTCGCGGTCGCCGATCACGAGCATGTAAGGCACTTTTAGCTTCTGCGCGTTGCGGATCTTGGCGTTCATGCGGTCCGAGCCATCATCCACGCTCAGGCGCAGGCCGGCTTTCTTCAAGCGGGCAGCCACCTCGTGCGCATAGTCGTTGTGGCGGTCGGCAATCGGGATCAGGGTGACCTGTTTCGGCGACAGCCATACCGGGAACGCGCCGGCGTAGTGCTCGATCAGCACGCCAAAGAAGCGTTCCATCGAACCCAACAGGGCGCGGTGCACCATGTAGGGGCGGTGTTCCTTGCCGTCTTCGCCGATGTAGCTCAGGTCGAAGCGTTCGGGCTCGTTGAAGTCAAACTGGATGGTTGAGAGCTGCCATTCCCGCCCGAGGGCATCCTTGACTTTGAGGTCGATCTTGGGGCCATAGAAAGCGCCGCCGCCGGCATCCACCTCGTAGGGGACACCCATGCGCTTCAGCGTTTCTTCCAGGGCAATTTCAGCGTCGTGCCACATCTGGTCGTCGCCGACGCTCTTTTCGGGCTTGGTACTCAGATACGCCTGGAAATCCTTGAAACCAAACGCGCGCAGCATGTTCATGCTGAAATTGAGCGTGAAGTCGATTTCTTCGGGCATCTGGTCCGGGCGGCAGAAGTGGTGGGCGTCATCCTGGGTGAAGCCGCGCACGCGCATCAGGCCGTGCAGCACGCCCGAGCGCTCGTAGCGATAGACCGTGCCCTTTTCTGCAAATCGCAGAGGCAAATCGCGATAGGATCGCAACTGGCTCTTGTAGATGTGCAGGTGGAAGGGGCAGTTCATCGGCTTGATGTAGTATTCCTGCTCCTCGATCTGGATCGGGGAATACATGTTTTCTTTGTAGAAGCCCAAGTGACCGCTCGTCTCCCACAGGCTGGCTTTGCCGATGTGGGGCGTGTAGACCAGGTCGTAGCCGTTGGAGATATGCTGGTCGTCCCAGTAGCGCTCCACCTGGTGGCGGATCATGCCGCCGTTGGGGTGCCAGAGGATCAGACCCTGACCGACCTCGTCATTGGAGCTGTAGAGGTCAAGTTCCTTGCCGAGCTTGCGATGGTCGCGTTTTTTGGCTTCTTCGAGCTTCCAGAGGTAATCCTTGAGCTGATCTTTGCTCTCCCAGGCGGTGCCGTAGATGCGCTGGAGCATGGGGCGTTTTTCGTCGCCGCGCCAGTAGGCGCCCGCGACATTCAGCAATTTGATCCCGAAAGGATTGATCTGCGCGGTTGATTCCACGTGGGGTCCGCGGCACAGGTCCACAAACTTGCCGGATTGGTAAGTTGAGATGATCTGTTTTTCTTCGGTGGGGTTACCGTCATCATCCAGACCGCCGTTTTCCAAACCATCGATCAATTCCAGCTTGTAGGGTTGGTCTTTGAAAATCTGGCGGGCTTCGTCGGCGTTGACTTCCCGGTAGACAAAGTTTTCCTTCGCCTTGATCAGGTCTCTCATGCGGTTTTCGATGACTTCCAGGTCCTCAGGGGTGAGGGTCCGGGGCAAATCAAAGTCGTAGTAGAAACCGTCTTCAATGGCAGGACCGATGGCGATCTGCGCATCGGGGAACATCTCCAGGACCGCTTCAGCCATGATGTGGGCGGTGGAGTGGCGGATCCGATAAAGTTCTGACTTTAAGTAATCCTCATTATTGTGTGACATTTCTTCCTCCTTGCCGGTTGTTGTATGAGATTTTGCCGGGGTCCTTTGGTACAGCCGGACTTAAAACAAAAAGACCCTCGCTCTGGGGCGAGAGGTCTCTCACGCGGTTCCACCCAGATTGCTCCTTGCGGAGCATCTCAAAATGCCGATAACGGGGCTTCCGTTCGTCTTAGTAGGCGTGTGCTGTTCAGACTCAAGCTGGCAGGGGGTTTTTGGCGGTTCCAACCGGGCAGGTTCACACTCTCCCTGCTTCACTGACGGTCGAGAACGGCTTACTCGTCCTGCGTCATCGCGACTAATTGAAAAGTATAACACCAGCGCGTATGAACGCAAGGGTCTGGGGGTGGACAATGTAAGAGCAACATGATAATGTCCTAAAGTAGCAAAATAGAAATGTCCTAATTACTATTAGGAGCTATGAAAAGGACTATCGAAATGAGCAATGAAGAACTACTCTGTAAGAGCAACATGATAATGTCCTAAAGTAGCAAA
>Ga0116157_10002582_pt1 | contig 17615 bp, 22 predicted proteins | sample AD_UKC048_MetaG_FD_89882 | JGI IMG/M metagenome (GOLD analysis project Ga0116157, IMG submission 89882) | Active sludge microbial communities of municipal wastewater-treating anaerobic digesters from USA - AD_UKC048_MetaG | ecosystem: Engineered > Bioreactor > Anaerobic > Digestate | place: USA...
AAAAAACCAATGGTTGGTATATACCGAAAACCATGATGAACAAAGAGTAATAGATAAAATGGGAGAAAATTTTTCAAAAACCGCCGCAGTACTTTGTGCTTTGGTAAACAAATCAATGTTTATGGTCAACCAGGGTCAAGAATTTGGTTGCCAATTTCGACCACCAATGCAAGTTTCTAGATATCGAAAAGAAGTTGTAAATCTGGATACTGTTAGATTTTATGACGATTTACTATCGATCAGACGATCAGAATTGTTTCAAACTGGAGAAATTAGGATAATTGAGTCAAAAAACTATGATCAAAATTCAATTTTGTTGGAAGTCACCAAAAAAGGATTTGATAAAAAAGCAGTTGTGGCAATTAATATGAGTCACCAGACTACCTTAACTGAAATTGGAAGTAATGAAAATCCGCTTTTTCTTTACAGTTTGACTAGAGGCCAAATCAGTAATGACTACGAAGTCGATTTGGATAAATTAACAATTAACCTGATTGCCGGAGAAGTAAAAATTATTATTTTGCCCAACAAATCGACCCAAACTCGACAAAACCTTGTTTTTTGAAATTATTTTTTGGTTTGGGGTAGAGCTTCGCAGGCCTGACCATCTTTATTACCATCAAGTCGATAAATGTCTTTGCTGACACCGCCCATTTTTTGAAAGAATTTTTGAGCTTCGGGTTGAGTAGTGAAATCGTCACAATTGTAATCACTGGCTTTTTTACCCTTGGTGACATCGGTGACAACATTCCCCTCTTTGTCGTAGAGAATATTACCAGAATCATCACGGGCAACTTTTGACTCTTCCAGAGTGGAACCGGAAAATAACTTACCTAAATCAAAATCGGTGTTGGATGCTTCTAGGCCAAAAGCACCAAGCAATAAAGCACCAACTCCAATCAAAAGTGGTTTTAAAAACTTTTTTGTTTTTTCGGAAGTATTGGCTAAGGGTTTAAATTTTGGTATTGCCATATTATTTACCAGATAGAATATAACATATAAGCGACCAGAATAATCAAAAGACCAATTAGAACTAAACGGAATGTTTTGTTGCCTCTTAGTTTATTCATAAATTTATTATACCTAATCCAAGAAGACCATTAATAATTAGATAAGCGGCTAAAAGATAATTAATTAGTTTTGGAAAAACTAGAATTAAGATTCCAAATATCAAAGACGTCAATGGTGTTAGATTCATAATTGTTTTCTTAATTTATAACTATGTTAAGTATGTAGCTTTAAGTCTACGATGTCAATTGAAGTAAGACGATTAAATTATTTTTTGGTAAAAAATCGAGAAAGTGGTCTAATCGCAAAAATTACCCAACCCAAAAACAAAAAAGTAGGGTTGACCGACAAGACAAATTCTTTAAATGGCGACCAAACTGCAAACAAAAACATCACAAAAAACATGACCGCCAATTTGGTGCAAGCCATATCCCACATATCCAAATTTTTTATATTTTTATTCAATTTATTTAGCACATAACTCACCTCCTTTTGACTATTCCACCATAATTTTATCACTTCTTGTTAAAGCTTTTTATATTTAGGTTTTCTAAAGATGGACGGAGTAAAGAGTCTAGTTTGGAAGTCAAAACTGAATGATCAAGCCAGATTTTTTCTTGTTCTGGTCGAAGAATTACGGGCATACGACTATGAATTGGTTTAATAGTAGAATTGGGATTAGTAGTAATAATGGCATAGGAATATACTTCCCGCCCACTAACCGGTTCCTCCCATAAATCGTAAATGCCAGCAAAAGCAAAAAGAGGTCTGTCTTGGACCTCAATAAAATAAGGGTTTTTAACTCCGTTTTCGGTTTTCCACTCGTAAAAACCGTTGCTGGGAACTAAACACCGTTTGGTTTGAAAAGATTTTCGAAAACCAATTTTGGTGGTTAAAGATTCTGACCTGACATTAAACATTTTGTTGCCAACTCCCCTATCTTTGGCCCAATAAGGAATTAACCCCCACTTCATAGTCCAAGCTAAAGTCAGACCTTCTTGTTTGATAATAACCGGCTCGATTTGACCTGGAGAAACTTGAGAATCCTTTGGAAAAGAAGATAGTTTGTTGACAACACCAAAACGGTGATAAAAATCTTGATTTAAATTTAAACTATATCGACCACACATAATTAATTGAAATTACTTGAAAATTATCTTTACTACTATTTTTTATTTTGGAGAATTTTGTCGTTGTTTTTCTCTTTCTTCAAGATATACCACCATTTTCCCTAGATTAGGATCTTCAGAATTTTGTTTATATTCTTCTCTTAAGTTTAGTGGAACTTCACTTAATATACCAGTATATAACCAATCAAATATCGGATTTCCTCCTTCTTCTCCCCTTGATTTTACTAAATCTTTGTAGACACCTCTTATTTCATCGTTACTAGCAATCCCTTCCTCGTCATACCCCCCTCTCATTTCTTGTCGAGTTTCGTTCCATAAATATGAACGCAAAGCTATCAACAAAGGTTCTTGTGCTTCAGGCGGAATTCTAACTTCTCGAGTATTTGATTTTTCTGGGCTGGGAGATATCGATGAAGTTTCAGGATTAAAACTGCTTTCAGTCATATATTTTTTGTTTATTTAATAAATAATTAATTTATGATTAATAAACACCTAGATATTATAATATTTAACTGGGAAAGTAAATATTTTCAGATTATTCGGTACAAATAAATTGTTCTAACTCCTTTATGTTACCAAAAGCTACTCGGTCAACGACATTGTTTTGAGTACCAATCATCATGGCGGGGGTAATAACAAAATTGCCCCATTTCTCGTTGATTTTGTCTATAGCACTGGTTAACTTTATTTTTTTACTAATTTCGTTGAACAAATCTAATTGAGAAAAGTTGGATTTGGTTAAATCAAATAAAGAAACAGAAATATTGGCAACTGGTTTGCGATAAGGAGAAGAAACCATAATCCGATAGGCGTATTTATAAATATCACTGGCAGAAAATAATGGTTCATGGTTGACCGAGCCATGATGCCAAAAAGAATGGTCTTTGTATAAAAGAGCCACATGGACCCCTCTGGCGCTATAACCGGCTCTACGCATGCGAAAGCTACATTTTTCGACTAATTTGTGCAAAATTGGAGAAATACCTTCTGGAGTGGAAATAATTTTGGGCAAAGAATACATGTTACCAAAACTTTTACGACCAAAATCGACATCGTCGATTTCCCAACCCCGAAGTCGAAGATACCAATAATAACCAAGAATTGACTCAAAAGCTGATTGAAGTTGATCAATAGTGGAATTGTAAAAATCGTTGATACTATAAATACCGGCATTGTTGAGACGAATAGCGCTGGCGGTTTTTATGCCATTTAGATCAATAAGAGATAATTTTTGATAAATTTGCTGATAATTTTTTTGATTTATCTCTTCTAGGCCATCGGGTTTTTTGAGATTAGCGGCTAGTTTGGCCAAAAACCGGTTGGGACCAATCCCAATAGAAACGGTCAGCCACTCGCCTATTTGAGCTTTAATTTTTTGTTTGATTTCTAGACCAATTTGATGCATGCCTAGTTTAAAAGACGGAAAACCTTCAAGATCGAGGATAAATTCGTCAATTGATTTTGGCGAAAAACAGGTCGTATATTGAGAAATTAAATCACGAAGTTGAATATGAATATTTCTGTACTTCCACGGATCTGGTTCTAAAGTTTGAAGAGAGGGACAAAGAAGCTTTCCTTCCCTAACCTGCATCCCAGTTTTTACCCCCATTTTTTTGGCCTCAATTGAGGGGGCCAAAATACAACCCCGGGGGGAATCGTAGGCGACGACAGCAATCGGCCGACCCCGAAGTAAAGGATTGGCCTGTTGTTCGATAGTGGCAAAACAAGAATTGAGGTCGATGTGCATCAGAGTTGGCGGTTTGGGGTTGAAGGGTAGATTAATCTGGTTATAAATAAATTTAGTCTGGGAGTCCATCGGATACCTCCTCAAGCCGCCAAGATAAATTGTCAGTATTTAGATTGAGCCGAAAAAAAGTTTCATCGGAAACAACGGAAAAAACATGATGAAGGACTCGGCCCACTCGAAAATGATGATGAAGACCAACTTTGGTAATCGTGTAAACCCGACCATCCCAACGAACTTTTAGGGGGAAAACTTTGGCCCCATTTGGTTCATAGACAAAGATTACTGAAACTGGAACATCGACTTTGAGGTGCATGAAAAAATTATACCCGAATAAAACCCGAAGTTCAATAAGAAAAAAATAATGACTGATTTTGGGGAAAATATATTATAAAATGAGTTTGTGAAGATAAATAAGATTGATTTGAAAAAATATATTAGAGAAATCCCCGACTGGCCAGTTAAGGGGGTAAATTTTAAGGATATTACAACCCTGCTTCAAAAGCCGAAAGTGTTTCGATATACAGTCGATCAAATGTGTAAACCGTTTTTGAACCAAAAAATTGACAAAATTGTGGCAATTGATGCACGGGGATTTCTTCTGGCTGCACCCATGGCCTACAAAATGAAGTGTGGAGTGGTGTTGGTTCGTAAAAAAGGAAAATTGCCCTACAAAACAATTGAAAGAAAATATCAAAAAGAATATGGAGTTGATATTTTGACAATGCATCAAGATTCAATCAACAAAAACGATAAAGTATTAATTGTTGATGATTTACTGGCAACTGGAGGAACAATTGCGGCTAGTGCGGAAATGGTAGAAAAATTAGGAGGTAAAATAGTGGGGATGAGTTTTATAATTGATTTGCCGTTTTTGGGTGGGAGTGAAAAGTTGAAAAATTATAAATTAAAATACTTAATTAAATATGACTCTGAATAAAATAATGGTTGGAATTATTGGTGGTAGTGGTCTGGAAGATCCAAAAATTTTGACTGATTTTAAGGAAATAGAGATAGAGACTCCGTATGGAAAAACATCGTCAAAAATAACAACCGGGGTGATTGGGGGTAAACAGGTAGCAATAATTTCTCGGCATGGAAAAAATCATGAGATTTCACCGACTTTAGTTCCTTATCAAGCCAATATTTGGGCACTAAAAAAGGCGGGTTGTACCCATGTTTTGGCAACTACGGCCTGTGGATCATTGAAGCAAGATTTTCACCCCGGCGATATGATATTTATCGACCAATTTATTGATTGGACAAAATTGAGAAAATTAACTTATTTTGAAAATTTTACCAATGGATCAATCCACACCCCAATGGCTCTACCGTTTGATGCTAATTTAAGACAGTCACTTGTCAAAACTGCCCAAAAATTGGGGTTTAGTTATCATGACGGTGGGACAATGATAACTATAGAGGGACCAAGATTTTCGACCAAAGCAGAATCGTTTATGTTTCAAAAACTGGGAGCAGAGTTGATAAATATGTCGTCAGTACCTGAAGTACAGCTAGCCAATGAACTTAAAATCCCTTACCAAGCGATTGCTCTGGTGACTGATTATGATTGTTGGAAAGAAAATGAAGAGTCGGTGACACCTGAATTGGTGACAAAAGTAATGGAGGCCAACGCCCAAAAAGTCAAAGAGCTTCTAATTAAAACGATTGAGGAGTTGTAAAGATTAAATATAACCACAAGATTGACATAATTAAGATTTGGAAGATAATATCATTATGAAAAGAGAGGGTTTAAATTGTTTTGGAAGATTTGTTGCTGGAGAAATTGTTGATCGGGCGTATAAGTTGAATATATCAGAAGAATCTAAACAAAATCTTAACGAAGTGGGGATACTTCTTAAGGATGACAAAAATTTAAGTGTAATTTTTTATGGGAATCATACTACTAATGGGGATTCTGGTATTCTTGGATTTGCACTAAATATAGCTGACCCTGAAGGTACTAGAAAAATATTTGCCCCAATGTCTTATTCTCATACAAAATTTGATTTGAAAAATAGTTCTTCTTTAGTTCTGGCTGGATTGGTTGAGCTTTCTGGGGTAGAGACAAAAAGAGTGATTCAAACTTATCAGGTTACTGATGAAAATAGAGATAAGGCCAAAAAATATAGTGCTAGTTATTTTAGAACATTAAGAGAATATAAAAGAAAAGGTATCAGTGTCGCCTTGATTATTTTCCCGGAAGGACACAGACCAGAAGACGGAAAAATGATTAAGTTTGAAGATGGACTAGTAGCGAGTGGTTTTGCTTTGAACCCAGTTTTATATGTTCCGGTGGGAATTAATTTTCAACGTCCTTTTGATAGGAATGGGTTGAACTTTGGGAACAATGTTACGGTGGGCATTGGTGATTATTATCTACAAACACATAGGGGAAATATGGAAGAAACCAATAAAATATTAACGACAAATTTGGCTCGAGTTGTGTTTGAAGACAGGAGAGGGTTTTATGCTGACTTGCCGGAAATAAGAAAATAATTTTTAGATTAAACAAAGATATAATAAAGTATGGTGATTGGTGGAATAGTATTTTTTGTGATAATCTTGGGTATTATATTAATTTCAACGGTGAAAAATAAACACCAAAGGAGTGAGATGACTTTAAAATTACTATACACAATATTGATTGGAATTTTTGTGGCAGTGTTTGTGGGTGTGGGGATCGCGGCATTTTATCCCCAATTAAAATACCCTGAAGCGCCGGTGTCGATGAAATATGGGTATACCGAACCCCAAAAAGATGGAAAAATATCAGAGGAAGCAAAGGCAGAAATGGAAAAGTATGATCGAGAACAAAAAGAATTTCAAATAAAATCGCAAAATTATAACCGAAACGTGTCGATCTTAGCACTAGTATTCTCGATTGTTATTGTAGTAATTAGTTTGACGTTGTTTAAAAAAATATATTTAATTGCTGATGGACTACTCTTGGGCGGAGTGTTAACTCTGTTGTATAGTGTGATTAGAGGGTTTGGAAGTGATGATAATATGTTTCGATTTATCGTAGTATCGGTGGGTTTGATGGTTTCACTGTTTTTGGGCTATGTGAAATTTATTGCGCCGATGGAGAAAAAGAAATAAATTTGGGTCAATTTGACAGTAGCCGTATAATATAATTAATGAAGAAAATAATAGAAGCAGTTCTTTGTTTTGGATTATTTTTTATTTTTGGTGATGGAAAGGTAAATGCATTGGTTCCGATGCCCGAAATCAGAAAAGATATTGATATTAATATTGTTTCAACAGCAACTCCAACTCCGACAAGCATTTTGATTAAACCAATAAAAGATATTGATATAAATATCAAACCTCTGGCAACAAAAACTCCGACCCCAATAGTGGTAACTCAAGTAGTCACAGCAACACCCAGTCCAATGGTGTCAACAACAGAAACGAAACCAACCGAATCTGAAGAGATTAAAGATACTGAAGTGGAACAAGAAACTATTGAAGATGAAACTAAAGTTGAATCAGAAAAGGCAAAAGAAACCAATTTGAATAATTGGTTTTGGGCTGTGATTGTGGGATTATTGGCCTTGATTTTGGCAGTTCAGATTTGGTCGACTAGAGATAAAAAAGACTAATTATTTTTTAGTTACTTTGCCACAGTCCATGAAGATTGCAGTATTCTCTAGCAACGACATTTTCGGTAGTAATATTAAAAACAGCTGTTGGCTCTTGTCCTGGTTTTAGAAACTTTCTATAAATTTTATCATCGGCAATAATTTCGATAAATTCGATGTAATGAGTTTCTTCCATTGGATGTGGAATAGAACCAACTCTTACCGTAATAGAGTCGGCTGTTTTTTCAATGATCGGAACATGTTTTTCGGTGGCACCATCAGTGGTGTTGGCAGATAGTAATATCATGGGCTTGCCACAACAAACTAATTCTCCCCCACCGGCGTGTAAAACCTCAACAATATTCCCACAAACAGGACAGCGATAGATTTGGTTTTTTGTTACCATAAGAATTTAAACAAAAAGATTAAAAAATAATGAAATAAGAACAAGAAAAGTGATTAGTCCAAAAACTCCGACTGTTTGCAAAAAAAGTTTGATGGCTTGCTTTTTTTTATTGTCAAAATATAGTTGTATGGGTTGGTACAAAAATAAATAACCCATAACTGCGGCAGAAAGCGTAAAAAGTGAAATCATGGCAACTGGGGCAATAAAAGAATCTTTTGGTTTAACCATACTAGTTCCCCAGGTCATTAGACCAACGATGGCAAAAATATAAATTGAAGCAACGAGGCTATTGATAAAAGGGTTTTTGGTCATAAAAGTATGATATCACTTATTTAAAAAGTGAGGTTGTTAACTATAATAATTTATTTTGATCTTCCAAATCTTTCTGGGCATTAATTATTTCATCACATTTTACTTTATCTCCTAAAAAAAGGATTGGGGTTTTTGGTTTATAGGTTAGTTCAGCTCTTGAAGTTGTTACCTTACCTAATCCTGTGGCGCTGGCTAGCGCTAATAATTTTAAGGCATATATTCCCAAATTGTCACCTTTTTCATTCTTTGTGGTATCCCATTGTTGTTGAAGTTCACTATAGACCGCATCTTTATAATCATTACCATTACCTTTAAAAAAACGAGGTTGTAATTGAACGAATAATTGAGCAATTCTGGGTGTGAGCAGGTCCAAATTTGTTTTAAAAAAACATTCATGAGATATTAAATTATTAGCCCATACTGGTATATCGTCATAGTTGGCGCTTCTACTTGCTTGATCAAAGACCCTCCCCACATTTTCCATAGTGAGTCTAGATTCTTCTTTTTTTTCTGATTCTGTTTTTTTTATTGGTTCAAAACTTCTAATCGGATCTTGAGTTAATTGATCTATTCCCATGTTTATTTTTTTAAATTTTATATCTTATTAAGACAGATAAATCTTAAAAAGTCAATTAATATGGGATAATTTTATTTACTATCAATAGTTGAAGCACCTAAGATAATGATGGCAAAACCAACGACAAATTCAAATTTTTTTGGATTCCTGGGAAAAATATAGCATTGTTGCCAAGCATCAACAGAATACTGTCGGCAATCATAAAAGCACCGGGGATTATTAATAAAATTCCGATGATAAATTGAGGTAATTTCATAATTATTTTGTAAATTTACAATATTTAAACATTTTTAAGCCAATCTTTGGCACGGTCGAGTTCCCCGGGAGCAAGTGGACCTTCCTTACCCTTGACGATAAAACCTTCAGGAGAAACAATAATTTTGGCGCCTTTATCGGATAATAAATTTGCAATTTTTGGAGCAGCATAACCAATGGTTTTAATCAACATTTTTAGGGCAAAATTTAAATCTTTTTCTAATAATCTAGTATCAAAAACTGCAACTTTTGTATTATTTAATAAATCTTTTGATAAATTTTTAACCAATTGTTGGATTTTTGGAGTCGCTTGGCCACCATAAGTTGGGGTACCAACTACTAATAAATTAAGATTGTCTAGGTCGGAATTTTTTAGGTCATTTATATTAATAACTTTTGCAGAAATATTTTTGGCAATATTTTGAGCAATTAATTTGGTATTGCCGTAAACAGAATCGTAGATTACTAATTTGGTCATGGTTAATTTAAAAAATAATTTGGGTATCTTTTTTTATCGTGGACACAGAATGTACCTTCGGAATTAAGCCATTTTTTCTTTTCACTAATGATAAAATTTTTTATTCCATCTTTTTGAATATTTTTTAGATTTTCTATTTCACTCATACCATATTTTTCCTGATATCGTTTGTCTAATCGACTCAACCTATCGCAAGGAAATTGGTCACAATCAAAACAGTAATCACCTTTTCTGTCTTTGCATAATTTAATTGCACAGTTAATACATCTACCATTTACTTTTCTACCACTTGATCAGCCAGGACATTTATTTTTTTCTCGTAAATAAGCAAGACATAAACCACAATTCATACCACAGGGAGCGATAAGATTATTTTGCATAAGATATTATACAAAAGTTCTTTAGTCTGAGATGGGGTAGTAAAAAGTTAGAACTGGTTTTGGGTTCAAAAATAATTCTAGTCCAAAAGGCTCCCCCGCGTGGATTCGAACCACGAACCTACCGCTTACAAGAAATCCTGAAATTTCAATCAGGCTTGGACTATATCATATCCCGATAAATCGGGACTTGGGTGCTTAAAGGTGTACTCACCTAGTCTCTGAACCATCCTTCGCTAAAGCTACGGATTGGCAATGCCTTCCATAACAATAACAAAAGCTCGGCTGCGGGTTGCCATATCCTTTGGTAAATTAAGGATTTAGGTTTCACGCAATTCTCCCAATTTTTCAAACTCGATTACTCGAGAAAGCTGCTATTTAGCTAACAGGCGGGCGCTCTACCATTGAGCTACAGGGGAATAATTAATTTTCAATTTTCAATATCCAATTTTCAATGAAAACTGAAAATTATAAATTTTAAAAAGTGCTAGAACTGAACTTGATTATAACACTGAAACTATTAGGAGAGAACACCTTTTATCCAGCCTAGAATCAGACGTAATTTAGCTGAATTATAAAAACGAATTTTTATAATTCCGAATTGGTGAATGTTTTTTCTAATTTTTTGACTATTAATTTTATTTTTTGCAATATATGTTTTTCCGAACTGAGATGTTTTAACATCTAGAAATTGACACCAAAAATTAATTGCATTTACTTCACTTAAATCGTCGTGTATCCAAAGACTTAGTTTTAATTTTGATTTATTGATTATACAAAACTCGCTAAACCAATTGACCATAAATTTTATTGTTTCTGGATTAGAGTTGGTAAATTCAACAGCATTATTGGTTTTTGAACCTTTTCCTTGGTATAAAGCAACACCAGCAATAAACCTATCACGATGAGACATTTTTCCGATTTGTTTGATACCTTTTTTAAGTAACTTGGTTTCTTGAATAATACGTTTTTTTCTATTTGCCTCGGAACCTAATATAGTAGCTTTGGTTAAACCATTTTTTTTATTTTCTAATAGCTTTTGAATTTGATTTTCACTTAACTTTATATTTTGGCAATAACTACCAATTGTACTCTTGGATGTCTGGGTTATTTTCTCAATTTCCCTATAAGAATGTCCTTCTTGACGAAGTTTTTGAATTAAATTTTTCTTTTCTAAATTACCAACGTAACCCATATATTAATTATAATAATTTGTACCACGGTAATCAAGGTTTAGCTTTATTTAAAAATATTAAATTTATTGTATAATATCCAACATGAAATTAATTTTGGTGAGACATGGCGAGACAGACGCTAACAAAAATGGAATTGTTCAGGGTAAAGATGATAATAAACTAAACGAAACTGGAATAATACAGGCAAAAAATGCAGGAAAAGAGTTAAAAGAAAAATATAAAATTGATATGGTGTTTTGCTCCCCTATCGTAAGATGTGTGGAGACTTTGAATAATATTTTGGAAGAATATCCTATCGAGGGCTCGATTTTTATGTCAAAATTGATTGAAGAAAGAGATTTTGGAGAATATTCTGGAACTGAATCGAAAACGATTGATTGGAATAAGGTGGATCAAGATAATAAAATAAATAAAGAATTGGGAGTAGAGAGTATTAAAAGTTTACAAAAAAGATCTTGGTTGTTTTTGGAAGATTTGAAACTTGAAGATGAAAATTCGACAATATTGGTAGTAAGTCACCACGGACCGATTAGAATGATGATAAACAAATTGACCGGGCAAAATGTTGATAAAATTATTGTGAATAATGGACAAATAATGGAGTTTGATTTTGATACCGAATTGAAATTTTAGTTTACTCTAAATAGTCTTGTCATCCTTCACTAAAGTTACGGAATGATAATTATTTTTATAGAAATTACTCGAGGTAATCCTGTAATTTCTTACGACGGGATGGATGGCGGAGTTTACGGAGCGCCTTCGCTTCGATTTGGCGAATACGTTCTCGGGTGACATTGAAAATTCGACCGACTTCTTCAAGGGTTTTTGGGGTTTCACCCATAAGGCCAAAACGAAGAGATAATACTTTAGTTTCGCGTTCATCAAGAGATGATAAAACTTCTTCGATAGATTCGCGGAGTAATTCTTTGCTGGTCTCTTCATACGGTGACATTTGGGTAGTATCTTCGATAAAATCACCTAAAAATGAATCTTCATCGTCGCCTACTGGAGTGGAGAGAGAGGTGGTGTCTTGAGAAATTCGATAAATTTCTTCCACTTTTTCAATAGTGATACCGACCTCGTCGGCAATTTGTTCAATAGTTGGTTCTTTGCCCAATCTTTGGGTAAGAGCTCGAGTGGCTTTGTAGACTTTATTGATGGTTTCGACCATATGGACAGGGATACGAATCGTCTTGGCTTGATCGGCAATTGCTCGAGTAATAGCCTGACGAATCCACCAAGTGGCATAGGTTGAAAATTTAAAACCGCGATGCCAATCAAATTTTTCAACAGCGCGCATTAAGCCTTGATTCCCTTCTTGAACTAAATCCAAAAAAGTCAGACCCCGGCCAATATATTTTTTGGCAATAGAGACAACCAATCTCAAATTGGCGTTGATTAAATTTTCTCTAGCTGCTTGAGAGCCTTTTTCGATAGATTTGGCCAAAGATACTTCTTCTTCAAAAGTTAACAAATTGATTTTGCCAATTTCCTTGAGATACATGCGAACCGAATCAACATTGTTTTTTTGGACTAAAAGACTTAAAAGATCGGAGGAGCTAGTTTTGGCTCTTTCGGTTTCCAAGACTTCTTTTGATTCGACTTTGTCAAAAACATCAACTCCCCTTTCAAAGAGAAAATCAAAAAGATTGTCAACTTCGTCAATATGTTTTTCTGGTTCGGGAATTTGGACTAAAATTTCATCGTTGGTAAGATAGTGGAGTTTTTTGGCTTGGGTCAATAAGGCCTGTTTAATTTTGGAAAGGTTTAGGGTAGTAGCCATAGCGTGTATTGTATACGAAATTAACCAATAAATCTAGCTTTTTTTGATTTGGACTTTGGATAAATCTAAAAGTAGTTTATTGTACTCTTTTTCAGCTTCGACAAGCTCATCTTGATTTTCTTGTTTTTCTAGCTGGGAAATTTGATGACTAAGATAATTTAGCCGATCTTTTAGGAAGATTGAATCGAGTTGATTTATGGTTTTTTTGATTTCCAAAAGTCGCTGATGGGATTCGATTTGGTTTATGGTTGAGTCGAGATAGATTGATTGAAATGAGGGTTGAATTTCTGGGGGTAATAAAATTTCAAATTTTTTGGGATCAAATTTAGTGGAATTAAGTAAATTTTTGGCAATAATTTGATAGCGGTAATCTTGAAATCGTGAGAGTTGTGTTTCTAATTTTTTTGAAAGTTTAACCGGGCTTTTGGCACCAAAAATTAGTGTTAAAAGTAGTTGTTCAAGTTTTTGAGTTTTAGTTGATTCTTGTGATTCTTTTGTTTCTTGTTTTTGAGACAAAATAGGATTGGTTTGGTTGGGTAAGTACTTTTTGGATTCTTCCAAAATTGATTCATGGCTGGAATTTAACTCGTCGGCTAATTTTTGGAAATAATCTGATTTGATAACGGAATTTTTTATTTTTACTAAAAAGGGTAAAACGGTTGAAAGTATTTCTTTTTTACCTTTTACGGTTTGGGGGTTGTTGACTTTTATTTGGGATTGAATTATAAAATCCCAGACTGGAACCGAATTGTCTATTTGTTTTTTGAAATAGTCTAAATCTGACTTGACGGCTTCGTCGGGATCTTTGTATTTATCGTCGAGAACCAAAACCTTGATATCAAATTCGAGAGAATCGGCCAACTCGATACTTTTTTTGGCAGCCGAAGTACCGGCAAAATCAGAGTCGAGAGCAAGTATCAGAGTGTCGGTAAAACGACGTAAAAGTTGAAGCTGGTCTTGAGTAAAGGCAGTACCCTTGATGGCAATAATATTTTTTATGCCTGATTGAAAAGGAGAAATCATATCAAATTCACCCTCGACGACCAAAACAAAATTTTTAGTGCGGATAAATTCCTTGGCCAAGTGTAGTCCAAAAAGATTTTGACTTTTGTGATAAATTTCAGTTTCGGGAGAATTAATATATTTGGCAGAGTTTTGATTTTTACTGAAGGGTAAAATTCGGCCGGAAAAACCTAAAATTCGACCTCGATAATCAGAAAGAGGAAAAGTTAATCGCCCTTGAAATCGGTCATAAAGGCGAGAATTGTATTGGCTTTGACCGAAAGTACCCGTGGCGATTAGTTGAGGAACCTTATAACCTTTTTTGGTTAAATAATTAACTAAAAGTTGGGGGTTTTCAGGTGAATAGCCAATATTGAATTGTTTGATAGTTTGTGGGGTAATACCTCTTTTTTGGACATAATCGAGAGCGGGTTTGCCCAAAACATGGGAAGTAAGCATGTAGTTGTAAAATTTGGCAACTTGAGTATTTATTTCAATTAAAATTTTTTTGAGAGAATCTTTTTCAGAACTAAACTCGCTTTTTTGGAGAACTATTCCGGCCATGGCAGCTAGTTCGGTCAGGGCTTCGCGAAAGTCGATTCTTTCATATTCCTGTAGAAAAGAAAAAATATCACCTGATTTACCACAGCCAAAACATTTATAAATTTGGAGTTCTTCGGAAACGGTAAATGAAGGGGTTTTTTCACCATGAAATGGACAACAGGCAAGATGATTTCGACCGCGTTTTTTGAGGGGAACAAATTTATTGATGACATCGATAATATTTAATTTTTGTTTGATTTCGTCGACTTGGTTTTCCACAAGCTAATTATACCCTAAAATATGTTAATAATTGAAAAATTGCAAAAGAAAGGCCGCCAGTGGAAAAAGTGAGAATGAATAAATTTTACTCAGTCTAACCTCCAGGGGCAGCCTAAAAATTACGAAAGATGGGTTTGTTTATTAACAGAAAATTTTTACTCCATTATCAATTAGCTCTTTGACGCTAGGTTGACATATAATGTATCGTGGATTTTCTGGAAGAAACCTGATGTACCCAAGTTTATGGAGATCTTGAATCTCTTCTTCTAGTCTTGATTTTTCGGGAATTTTGGCTTTACAGTATATGTTATTTTCAATGAAGCTGAATATTTTTTCAATACTTAGCCAAAGACATGTTCCTTCTCTCACGTATAGATTAATCAAGATAGAGATGATAATTTCAGAGGGTAAAATGTTTTCTAAGAAATCTTTGCGCTCCTCTGAAGTTAGTTGTTTTTCTGGTTTACAATTGGTATTTTTTTGAATTTTTCCTAATTTTATTTTTTTATCAAAGCTATTAATCCCAGTATATCCCATAAGCCAAAAGGCACCTTCAGGAATCTTGGGTAAGCTAGACCACAAAAACAAGGAAAACAGGCAACACTCAATCGCCATCTGAGTAACCTCCCAATTAATTTATTACTATCAACAAATAGATAGCTTGTTGGACATAAAAAAAATTTTTAAATCCAAAAAGCTACCTAATTGAATAGTAGACATATTTCTTCGTAATTTTTAAAGAACCCTTAAATTAAAGTGATACCTACTTTTGGGTAGTTTTAATTTTAAGTGTCTTGGATGATAACATTTAGGGCTGAAAAAATCAATATTATGGGGTAATTAAAAAAATTAGTGGGTGCGGGTGGTAATAAAGTCGATACAATCGGAAATTTGGGAACGGAAAGGTTCTTCTGATAAAAATTTTAATTCTGTATCAAAAATTTCGGTGGCTGTTTGAGAAAATTTTGCAGCTAATTTTTTGCTATATTCTAGACTACCAATTTGTTTCATTTGATCGATTACCCAAATTACTTCATCTGGGGTTTTTTGGGTCCGATTTTTTAGAAGAATTGATTTTAACTTCTCTTTATTATGATCATCAATATTATTTAAAAGATGAATTAACATGATAGTTCTTTTACCTTCATAAATATCATTACCAATTTGTTTTTTTTGACCGGCAAAATCGGAAGTGAGATCCAAAAGATCGTCAATAATTTGAAAAGATCGGCCTAATATTACTCCAAAACGATAAATTAATTCAAGTTGTTTGTCGGTAGCACCGGCCAAAATAGCACCCAAACGCATCGGTCCAGCAATAGTGTAGTAACCGGTTTTACTTTCTAAAATTAATAAAATATCTTCCTCGGTAAGATCGAAACGATTATCTTGAGTCCACTTGATCTCTATTGTCTGGCCTAGGATGGTTCGATTTACCATATCAAAAAATTCTTGATAAATTTTTTGAGCTAATCTATTTTTAAGGACTGAAAAATTATTATTAATAACTTTCCACATTAAGAGGTGTAAATTGTCTCCAGCATTGATGGCTAATTCATTACCGTATATTTGATTAATTGATGGTAATCCTCGTCGTTGAAGTGATTGGTCTTCAACATCATCATGACCCAACATCCAGTCTTCAGATAGTTGCATGGCGGCGGCGGTAGGGATAGCTAATTTTGGGTCGAAACCGAGAGCTTGGGCGGTCAACATAACTAAAGTTGGTCGTATATATTTTCCCTTTCTTTGGGGGTAATCAGAAACCATTTTGAAATGAAAATCCAAAATTGATTGATATTTTTTGTCTACTTTACAAAAAGAAGGATAGTTTTTTATTTGATCTAAATTGGTTTCGATATAAGGCCAGATAATTTTTTTGTAATTTTCTAGTACTTCTAAGAATTTATAAGGTTTGGGCATTTTGGGGTGTTAAATTTTTAACTTTTTGGGTACCTAGGGTAAGTAATCTTCCTAGAGTATAAGGGTAAATCATGTACATAACTTCAAAAGTAGCAACTGACAATTCGAAAGCGGAGGGGATTTGGTTGGTAATAAAAAATGCCCCAGCACCCAAAATTAGAGCGTTTTTGAGACTATTTTTCATTTTTTCACCAAATACTTTTTTGACAATTTGAGGGTCAATACCAGCAATTTTTGCCTGTTTGGCGGCATAAGAATTGTTTTTGTAACCTGCATGAATTGTAGTGATGAAAGTACCAACGGCAGTAACAAAATTCATTGGTGGATTGGGGTGAGTTAAATTAACTTTTAGTAAAAGCCCTTGAAAAGCAATGGGAATATGGCGCAAGAAAAATAATAAACCTAGAATCAGCACCCCACTAAAGCCACCAATAGTAAGTAAAAATCGATTGTAACGAATTCGAGCGTAAAGGATTTTTTGATTTTTTTTGAAGATAAAACGAACTAAACGCCAGATTAGTCGTAGGATGATAGTTAATAAAAAGAAGCTACCAATAATAATAAAAATAGTATTCCAAGGTAAGGCGGTGGTTTGGGTGATTTTGAAAAAAGGAAATTTAAAAATTGTCCCCTGAAGGGGATATTGAGGATATGGCACCCAACTGTACAAAAATTTTTGTCGATCAAGTGGATAATTGTAAAAATCAACCAAAAAAATTCGGGCAGCGGAGAAAAAAGCAATAGCATTAACAAAAAAGTTGAAAACATAAAAAACTATGGCAGTATTTCCCTCTTTTACTTTTTTGGAAAAAACAAGAAGTTGTTGTTTATCTTCGGTTTTGTCTAGTTCTTCTTCAAAATCTTCAAGTGGTTTTTTAAGAATATTACCGATAAGACGTAGTGGCATAAAGATGATATTCTGAATGACACCAATTAGTAATACTGAAAGCCAGATCTGACGAGTAACAAAATAGATACTAAAAAAAATACTAGTATAAAGTCGATAGCTACCGCCACG
>Ga0116157_10002583_pt1 | contig 17612 bp, 30 predicted proteins | sample AD_UKC048_MetaG_FD_89882 | JGI IMG/M metagenome (GOLD analysis project Ga0116157, IMG submission 89882) | Active sludge microbial communities of municipal wastewater-treating anaerobic digesters from USA - AD_UKC048_MetaG | ecosystem: Engineered > Bioreactor > Anaerobic > Digestate | place: USA...
TGAACCAAAGGTAGAACCAAAGGTAGAACCAAAGGTAGAACCAAAGGTAGAACCAAAGGTTGAACCACCGAAGCCATTGACATTTTGGCAGGCATTTATTCAATATTATTTTGGTGTTAAATGAAAAGATTAGACGATTTCTTATTTGAGTATCATAATGAAAGAAGATTAAAGGGTAAAGAACATAGGTCAGTTCCTATATCTCAAGAAGAATTTTTACAATTAAGGGATAAAAATTGTAAAAAAGCAAAACGCAAAAATGCAACAAAATTATATAGAGGTATTGAAGGTGGAATAGACGATTATTTGTTTATTGACCCATCTGAACATACTAGGGTTTCACAATATACAGCAAATTGGTATATGTTACTTATGGAACTTAGCCCACAATGGGAAGAATTTCCTAAGTTTTCAAAATCGGTTATTATGACAACAGACAGCGGTAATATAAGTAGGTGGGGTAGGGAATATAGAGTTTATCCGTATGATGGTGCAATATTAGGTGTTACACCAAAAGGGCATTTTTGGGGTTCATTTCCGTATGATATGAGTACATTTAATTTGTTTATATATTTTATTATCCAATCTTTTGGTGGTGATATTGATAAAAATGAGACAAATCCTAATGTTCTGAAAAAGGAATTTGCTAAGATTGATAAAGTTAAAAATATTGGTCAGCGAAAAGAGTTGTTATTTGATGTTGATGGCTGGATAGAGAGAAATTGTTTTTCTCGCACAAGCAATATATTTGAAAAAGCGACTGAAAGATTAAGAAATGGGGATAAGGCACTCGATGTATTCAGTGATTTATTACCAAACGATGGATTTTTATTGAAGAAAATAGGTGATACACTACCAAATGATAAAGAAGTGTGGACTGATAGTCCATGTATATTAGAGAAGATATATTTTGATAATGATAACGAAGAATAGGAGGTAATATGTTAGAATTTTGGAAAAAGATACAAAAATATGTAATAGGTGGGGGTATTATTATTGCCTGCCTATTACTATTGTATTTTGGATTACGAGGCCCATCTTCGTTGTTTTTTCAGAGCATTTTAGATAGACATATTGAACAGTATAGAATAGAATATCAGGCAAAAATGGATGCTAAAGAGGCTGAAAACAATGAACTTCTGAAAAAAACAGCAGAACTTCAAGGTCAGCTAAAGGTTGTACAAGCTAATTATTTGAAAACAAAACAAGAATTGAATACTCTAAAAAAGGAGGTTGTAAATATCAATGAGCCGAAAACTATTAAAGAAGCTAAAGATAGACTCAATGCTATGGGTTATACTGTTAATAAGTAGCATCCTCATATTTGAAAATCCAATAACAACATTTGGTGCTGACAAGACATATAAACCACCAGATGCAGATGATAGTATTACTATTAGTTTTCCTGTCATACAAAAGATTGTTGTTGACTTAGAAAAGGGAAAGAACTATGAGAAACAAGTTACTCTATTGGAACAAGCGAATACACAACTACTTACACAAACATCAATATACATTCAACAAAATAACGTATTGAAGGAACAGTTGAAATTGAAACAAGAGGAGCTTGATATATCTATAGCACAAAGTGAAAATATAGAAAAGGTGTGGAAGGAAAAACTGGAAGTATGTGAAAATGATAAGCCGGGATTTTTTAAACAATTATCTACAATGGGTGGAATAGCCGGTATTGGATTTATAGCCGGTGCTATTGTAGTATCTTTACTATAAGGAGATAAGAGTATGGCAGACAAGTACAACAACTGGTTAGCGAAGATTTTGAACATTCTTTTTGGAACAGGGCATGAATGGGCAATAACATTGAGTAAAGACTGTTGCAGATATTCATGTAGTGAAGCCAAGGTGAATGAAAAACCAAAATGGAGAAAACATGAGGAATGTCATAAGAGACAAATAGCTGAACTCGGTGTTTGGAAATTTTATAAAGAATACATAAAACAATGGTATAAAGAGGGATATATCAATATATCATTTGAAGTTGAGGCAAGGGAGGCGGAAAAGAAGAAATGAGTGATATAGTCAAAAAAATTGAAAATTATTTATTGTCAGAGGAATATGATGCTGACAAATTAGCTAGATGGGCAAATACATTTGCAAAGAATCACGATGGGAAAACACCTGATGATAAGGGATGGCACGCTTTATGTGTAGAACATATGGAGGGAAATGTAGATGACCCAGCTGCTTATTGTGCCAGAGTCCGTGACGCATGGAAAGGTTCAACATATTGGCGTGGTAAAGGAAAAAGTGAAAAAGAAGCCAAAGCTGACGTGAAAAAACACCAAAATATTCAAAAGGGTGAAAGAGAACCAGCTGAAAAGGAAAAAGGTAAAGAGAAATAATGTTGATATTCAATAAAAGTTTAGAATCTTTTGATTCTGCACCATATGATAGGATGGCAAGTATTTGTTTGTTGGCTCCAGATTTATTTTCTGGTAAGTATAAAACAGTGTTGAATGTCGGTGCTAGTATGAACAGATTTCATTACAGTAAACTATTTGAGGATGCTGGTTTTGAAATAACTGTATTAGAAGCATATAAACCAAATGTTGATTTTTTAAAAAGTTTGAATAAATGGAATATTATAGAAGGTGATGTATCAAAATATAAATTTAATAAAAAGTTTGATGTAACCTTCTGGTGGCATGGGCCAGAACATGTAACGTCTGATGTTCTACCATCAGCATTGGAAAATTTGGAGTCGGCCACCAATTATATTACCATCTTGGGGAGTCCATATGGTAAATATGAACAAGGTGCTTACGGTGGTAATCCATATGAAGTTCACTGTGGTCATTATACACCAGATGTATTTGAATTATTAGGATATACATATCTTACTATTGGAGAAAAGGATGTGCCCGGTTCAAATATAACTTCTGTAAAATATAGGAAATAGAATATGAGAGAATATCCGTGGACTACAACAGGAGCGCAAGTATTTTTTGATAAATATTTTGCTGATAATTCATCAGCAAAATTTTTAAAATATCGGGGATATGATGGGTATGTTTTAGAGGAGATTATTTGATGAAACCAGGCAAAGGGAAAAGTAAGGGTAGTGCATTTGAACGCGAGGTTGCTCGTAAACTTACAGTATGGCTCACTGGTCAGGATAAAGAATATTTTTTTTATCGGTCACCAAGCTCTGGTGCCGTAGCAACTATTAACGAAATGAATGGTGATATATCAGGTGATATAATTGCTGTTAAGCCCGAAGCCAGAGCTCTAACATCAATTTTTTCTATTGAGTGTAAAGATGGTTATCCAGATGCTGAAATAATGAAAATATTCAAGAATAATAAAAATGATATTATTCAAGAATTTTGGAAACAGTGTATAACAGATGCCAGAAAAGCAAATAAACAGGGAATGCTCATTTTTAAAAAGAAAGGGTTTCCAATAATAGTTGGTATTGAAGATGGTACAAAAATATCAAAGGTGATGAAAGATAAAATAAGTAAAAATGTAACTATATCATATGATATATTACCACATATTGTGTTTTTTGAATTTGATGAATTTCTAAATAGTTTAGATAAAAAAATTATTCGGAGGAAGAATAAATGAGAATAAAGAATTTTTTGAATGAAGCTATGGATGTAAATACAAGTGACTTGGCTGATGAAATCGGATACAAGCAAACAAAAGTTAAATGTTGTGCAACATGTAGAGATGGTGACTTTGGGGAATCCAAGTTAGCCGATACGGTCAGTTGTACAAATGTTGCTGTACGTAGACTTTTGAAGGATAAAGACATAAAATATGATGATGTCATAACAGACGTGGATGGTATTTGTATATTCTATAAGGCCATGTAAGGAGTAGATAGTGAGTTTTTATTCATTTATAAATGAGAATAAAACAATAATAAACGAATCCATCAATGATAGAGGTTTGTTTAAGGCAGTTTTTCTTGCAGGACAGCCAGGTTCTGGTAAGACATATGTTATGACAAAAATAACATCAGGACAAATAGAGCCCAGAATTGTCAATGTAGATAATATTACGGAATTTTTGAACATTCATAATCCATTATCCGTATATGATAAATCTAAAAAAATAAGCAAGAATCAATTATATAACTATCTGAATGGTATGTTGCCTTTATTTGTAGATTCAACGTCTGCAAATCCAACAACATTAAAAAAGAGACTGAATGTTTTAGAAAGTCTTGGATATGATTGTGCATTGATTTATGTTAATACATCATTAGAAAAATCCGTGGAAAGAGTTGGTAATAGAAAACGTAAAGTTGGGCAAGAAATAATACAAGGTAATTATTCTGAATTGCAGACACTCAAAAATGAATACAAAAAATATTTTCCGTTTCGTATGGAAATAAATAATAATGAAGGCGCACTTACAGATGATGTAATTCTGAAGGCATATAAGAGAATTTCATACTTTTTTGATTCGGAAATAGATAATCCGATAGGAAACGAGAGATATGAAATGATGTTGAAAAATGGATATAAGTATATAGTCCCTGATATTATAAGTCAAAATGACTTAAAATCAATGATAAATACATGGTACAGTAGTTAAGGAGGAAATATGAAAGATTTAGAACTTATTGAACAAACATACGAACAGTTGAAAAGTTTTTGGCAGGAGTTAAAAGATTCTGGTAAAATACAGGATTTTGATATCAATGCTATTGATTTGAGCATTGTACATTTATAGGATGGAAGAATATATCCTGAAGGTGGTTTCACACTTACAATTAAACTTAATGAATTTACAAGCATAGAAATGGAATCAGTGCTACGTGATTCATCAGAGGGATAAACGGAGAAATTAATATGTCAAATAAAATGAAGAAATTTTTGGAAAAAACATCGTCAAGAAAAATCAGTGAAAACATTGCAAGTAAAGCTAAATTGATAGATGAGAAGGTGAAATATCCACAAAATCTTTTGAATGAATCAGTGACGGTAAATTCTGATGATAAAGAGATGATATATCACTATATAGAACAACCTTGTAATATGATATATGTATTGAAAACATATGCCGATGAATATCTAGATGATGATAGAACGATTTGGTTTTCAAGGACTATGGGCACAGGAAACAGATGTGTTGTTATATTTAATAGTGAACTTGAAGAAATATCTGATTTTATTGTGAAAATGTGCGACCAAATGGGCTGGCCATTTACATCTGGTGTTCAGGAGGATACAACGAAAGCAATTTTTGAAATATTCGTGAGGAATTGATGAGTAGATTAACAACATTCATAAATGAAAAAGTCAGTAAGAAAGAAATAGATGACTCATTAAAATCTAAAGACGTTAGATTAGGTGCTGAATTTGAGTTCAAAATTGATAATGATAGATTTCAAGATATTTGGGAAAATAGGCGTCAATTGGAGGATGAGTCTGAAGAGTATGATGATTCTTATAAACAATGGCAGGATGACCATTATGATTGGGAGCGTGAAAAAGCGAATTGTATTGAAAATTCAGAATCTATTGCTCGGGAAGAAATAGAAAATGAATATGGTAAAATTGGCGAGGATGGAGATGATGTTGATTTTGAAGAAAAGGTTATGGAGAGGGCAGATGGATATGTTAATCAATGGTTAGATGATAATCCAGAGCCAGAAGAACCTCAAAAACCATATGATTATATACCATCATATGGCAGAGGCAATGAAGATGGTGAAGTTGTAGATTTTTCTGAAAGGGAAAATTTTCTTATCAATTATATGGAGAATGACCCTAAATTAAGAAAATATACAGGTGGTATGTGGGAGATACATGATGACAGTTCATTAGAAAGGGGTAATGGAATTGAATTAGTAAGTCCACCAATGCCATTGAAAGATTTTTTAATAATGATGCCATTAATATTTGATATGATTAATAAAATTGGGTATACAGATGAGGAGTGTGGGTTACACATTGGTGTTTCTTTGACACATGGTATGAGTAAAGTAGACACTACTAAATTGATTTTATTTACAGATGAAGGATATATTTGGAATCTTTTTGAGGAGCGTAAATCAAATCAGTATGTTGAACATATGCAGCGTAAAATTCGTGAAGCTTTATATTCAGTTGGTAAATATTCCTATCGGAGAAACTCTGATGCACCAACTGTTGAAAGGGTATTAAAGCTAAAAGAAATGATAATGAAAAATAAGGTTAAGGCGTATCTTACACAAGACCATTATCACGGTGTAAATACAGAACATTTGGATAGTGATGATCCATATATTGAATTTCGTTATATTGGACATACTGGATATCAACAAAGATGGAAGGATATACAAGCCATCATAGCTCTCTATATATACAATTTGAAACTTTCTCGTGACCCTGAATTTAAGAAAAAAGAATATATTTTGAAATGCAATCGTATTCTTTTGAAGCTAGAAGCATGGGCTGTAATGAAAGAGCTCAAAAGGTTAAAGAAAACTAAAGATGAATGGACAAATGATGATGATGATATATGGAAAAATGTGGATAATGAGGATGATGGAATCGAAAAGAAGAAAATTGCTATAAAAACATTGGAAAGAAAATTGACATTTTTACCAAAATTGAGTGATAGAGAAATTAGATCATTGCAGAGGGCTGATAGTTGAGATTAGATAATTTTTTATTGGAGTTCAAAAGCAATTTAAAAGATGTGAGACAGCTAAATCTGTTTCCAGAAGATGATTTTACATTTAATTATCAAAATTGGACATTTACCTTTTATAGACCTCATCTAAACTTGATACGAAAAGAATGTAGTGATATAATACGTATATATAATAGGTCAAAGCGCATATTATTTCGAGGTTCAGACTTACCTAGTGAATCCAGAAAAGAGATATCACCAAATATATATAAAGCAATACCTAGAAAAAACAGACGGCCAAAAGACACATCACAAGAATATCAGGATGGCATAGATAAAATTTTTTTTGATAAATTTGGATGGCGCCCCCGAAGTGAGGGTATATTTGCCACATCATCACATTCAATAGCGGCATTATATGGTGATTTGCACGCATTTTTCCCAGCAAATGGATATAAATATCTTTGGTCTGATGTATATACTGATTTATATAGTGACTTATTTGAAAATCTACAAGATAGTAGTGGTGAATATGACCCATTTGAACAAGGTGGTAAGTGGATAGATGATGAATCAGGTGAAACATTTTTACATATATGGGATATAAAAGAACATAGGGACTATGTAAGAACTAAGTGGGCAGATGATATACATATAGAATGTATCTTTCAATCTAAAGATGCTTCAAGAGAATATACGAGAACATTTACATGGAAACCAAACGAAACATATGAAGAATGGGAATATAGAATGTCACATATACTTGAAAATGCTGTTGATACATATACAGACAAAAATATTCAAAGAATATTAATTTATAGTGATAAAGAAATAATGTTTAAATGTAGTCATTATTATCTCATAAAACTGAATGCTCCACATAGCAATAATTATAGAAATTTGAAAGCAGAGGATTTTGGATTCTAATGAGGCTTGATAAATTTGTTGATAATAAAAGAGGGAATGATGAGCATATTGATGAGATGACCAAAATCTTGAAAAGAGATTGTAGTAAATATCTTAATCATGTGGGTGAATACTGTTATAAAAATGGTTGGGTATATCGTGCTGTTAAAGAAGTTTCTAGAGAGGGAACATTATTGAAAAAGAAATCATATCTTGATGTTGGACGTAATACAAGATTAAGTGGTTTATATATTCAGGAATTATTCAATAATGCTGGAAATAAAGCATTTGGGTGGAATATAAGAGATGGTGTATCTACTGGTACAGACCCTTTAATTTTAGGGGTTTTTGGTCAAGTAAAAATCTTTCTTCCAATAGGAAACTATGAATTTGTATGGGAGCCGAGGGTATATGATTTCAATCAAAATTTATTTGATAGAATACGTGAATTTTTACTAGCACAAGAGGAAATAAATTCATGGATGACATTATATAAAAGATGGTATAAATCACGTGCAGAAGCTGAAGAATGTCAAAGAATATTACAACCAGTAATAGATGAGTTTGTCAAAGCAAATTTTACAGATAAAAATTTACAGGCAGCTATAAAAGGTCGTGGTGAGATTGATTTCAAATGTACATCATATTATCTTGTGTTGGATGAAGATGTCTTTTATGAAGCATATAATAGAGGATGGGGTTAATGCAGCGAATTAAATTTGAGAATTATGTAGATTTTCAGAAGGAATTTGATTTATATATAAGTGAAGATTGTTCCCAAATATGTAATGAATATAAAAAGGCTGGTGAATTTTTATATAGGGCAACAAAGGGATTTTGGAAAGATTTTGATAAAAAGATACCTAGAACAGATAGAAAACCTCTATCAACAGACCCAAAATTGTCAGAAAAATTTGATGAGCAGTTTAATAAACTTTTTGGATGGAAACCAAGAAAAGAAGGTGTATTTTGCCAAAGTGATGTTACCGATATAAACATATATGGAGATGAAGATTTTATTGTATTTCCAAAAAATGGTTTTAAGTTTTTATGGTCTGAACATGTAGAAGATTTATGGGCAACCTTGATATCAATCAAGTATGGATTGGTGTCTTATGATATAAATCCAAATGTTCTTTTGAATAAAGTTTCTGATGCTCTTAGAGATGAATATAAAAAGGGTGGCCCAACATTGGGTTCACGAGAAGAATATATCAAGAAGTTTGAAGATGAATATCATAAAAATGCTGATAAGATTATAAGAGAACTTGTTGCAACATATAGAGAAACAAATATGAAAAGAGCCATACAAACTGGTAATGAAGTAATGATTAAATGTAGATTTTATCGTGTGATTTCTAATACAAATCCACAAAGAGATTATGTCGCTAAGGCATTGGGAATGTAATGAAACTTACGAATTATATAGAAAAAAGTTTGAATGAGGGTAGGTCTGAAGAAGCTACATATCAGTATGCCGAAGATTTTATAAAAAGGCATTGTAAGAAGGCTCTCAAGGGAACAAAGATATTTAGAGGTGTTGCATCATATTATGCAGACTATCTTATAATAAGGCCATCACTATCAGAACCTAGGAAAAGCCCTTATGCAGATCATAATTATTATAATCTGTTGTTAAGTAATTTACCTTCATGGAAAAAATATCCACCAAGAAATAAATCCATTTCTTGTACTACTGATTGGAATAATGCTAAAGAACGCAGCCTTGATTCACCTAGTGAGGGTGGGGGTAATGTTTATTATGTATTAGCAAAAGATGGTTCAAAAATAGGCGAATGCCCATCTGATGATATATGGTATTCTTTTGAAGTTTTGAGAGATGTTGGTGCATTTAATTTGAATAGATTCAATCTGATGTTAAATGATTTTATTGAAATTAATTATGGTAGAAAAAGTAGTATGGAGACAAATTATAAAGTTTTTTTGAAGGTGTGTATGAATTTAGATAAAAAAAGAGATAATAATCTATTAGACATTTCTTTAGAATCGTGGAATTACAATGTACGTAATCTGTTTAAAGGATATGTAAATGGAAATACACCGCTGATAAAATATCTAGACCATCTATTAGACCCTGAAAATAATGGGTTCAAATTGAAAAAAGCTGGGGATAAATTTCATCAAGAAAGAGAAGTGTGGACTGATGGAGATTGTTTGCTAGTTAATACATCAAGTGAAATAGGGGCACTGATAGCAAATGGTGAATTATAGGATAAATAAATTCTCATCCATTGACATTTCATCAATTTCAAATTTTTCAGACTTATAATAACGCATCCTACGTGCTGCATGGTCTTCCAAGAATGGCACATTGTCTGCTATATCAAAAATAACAGCATTGTCTTTGCTCTCATGTAGTCTTAATGTTCGTCCAATAGACTGAAGTGTTCGTATCTTACTTTTATATGGAGTGGCGAATAGTAAATATTTCAATGTTGGAGCATTGATACCTAATTGAAATAACTGGTAAGTTGCTATAAGTATTATGTTATTACGTTTTCCTAATTCCAATCTCCAAAATTCCCTTTCTTCTGGTTTTGTGTCACCCCAAATAAACACAACTTCTTTATCTTTGATGTCCGATAGATATTGTTTTAACAATTCACCTTCTTTTTCAACTTTACCTACCAGAACCAACACATTACCATCCAATGTGGCAACAGTTCTTCTTATGAAAGCCAGTCTATTAGGATTATTGAATACCATATCCTTTACTGAATTATAATCACCAGTATACTTATCACGGTTATGATAGTTGATATTGATATAGTTTACCTTACAATGTGATATATACCCTTGTTCTGCAAGTTCGGCAGCTCCGAATGTCTTGAGAATTGGGCCGAGATATGCTTTCACATTCCAAGTTTCAAGCTTTGTTGGTGGCATTGTACCAGTGAATCCATAGCGAAATTTTGCTTTTGTACATCTGCTCAATATAGTTCTGATTGTATAGGCCTTGGCACTATGTACTTCATCACATATGACACAATCAAATTCATCCAATCTGTCATAATTTTTAGAGAGGGTTTGCCATGTGGATATAACAATCTCTTTATCAAATTCTTTTATCTTGGAATAAACACGACCTAGCAAATGCTCGTCTATTCCATATTCAATCATGTCTGTGTGAAATTGTGTTACAAGATTTATGGTGGGAACAATGATAAGGGCTTTCTTTATTTTATTTTCACTCATCAACGCCTTGATTATGTATGTGATTGTACAACTCTTTCCTGATGCTGTGGCTGCTACTATGATACCAGACCTATATTTCAAACAGGCGTCAATACATTCTATCTGATATGGTCTAGGAAATATATTCAAGTCATATTCGGGGTCTACCCAAACACCAGTAAAGAAATCTTTTACATCATCATCTATTTTTAGCTCTATGTCTTTGTAATATGTTTTGTGAAATTTGATTAGGTCAAATAGAAGTCCGTATGGCAGTGACCTATTACCAGACAGCATACTAATCTTACCATCCCATCCACCAGCTTTGAATCGTGGCTGAAATCTGAAGCCTTCTACATAATCTGTAAAATAGTCTTTGGCCCCAATGATATAGGCTCGGTCATCTGTAATTATTTGTATGGATAGTTCATCTAATTTTTTAATTCTTATCATATAGTAAATTTTCTACAAGTTCCTTTGTTTCTGGTGAGAACTGTATTTTCTTTTTATTTTTCTCATACCATTTCTGACATTCTAATAAAGGTTTATCTTTTGGTGATATATTTCCTTGTGCTTTTCCTGCTCCAATCCAATCACATACCATTTCCAATATTGCTTTATTTGACATTGTTAATATTTTTAGGCCACCCCCATCTTCTGGTAATACCCACCACTGCCAATGATGGTCATTTCTTTTTTGATGTAGTAGCCAAGCAAAGTCAAAATTTTTGTCTCCTGTGTCTGTTGGTTTGTAATATCCTGATTCATCTCTGGCTTTTTTGATATCGCTCTGACGTTCACCATAGAAGAAATTCGCATAGGGTAAAAATTCAGATGGTAAAAGTTTACTGAAATCATGTTTTATACCTCTCCAATACAGACCCCTTTTGAAGCATTCAATCATTACAAACCATTTATGTCTTACAACATATTTCAAATATTTTAAATATTTCATTATTTTCTCCTTATTTTTTGTAGGAATTCCGAAGTGAAGTAGCTTTTCACCAGCGCTCACTGTGTCACTTTGGGCATCTCCTTGAATGACAATCGCTCATACCTTACGGTAACTTCTCGAATTCCTTCTCACATTTATGTTGTCTTTTTCTATGAGCAAGACTTGATATTGTTTGCCCAATATAACATTTTCCATCAATTATGTTGGTTACTTTATAGATTATTCCAAATGGTTTACTCATAGATGTTCACCTCTAAATAGGATTGGAAGGGACAGCAGCAATCACCTCGCTGTTTCCAGTATGCTAGTCACATCTGGATTACCTTCCGCTTCTATTTATAAAATTACAGGCCAGCTTTCATTGATAATAGAAAATTATGCATCGCCCAACCCTGTTTTTCCAGAGCCTGCTTGAGTCCTAGGTAGAAATCAACACGCCATTTTTGTTTTCTCACTAGTGTGGTTATTTTTACAATTTCGGGGTCTTTGGGTAGATAATATTTTTCAATTTCACTTTGTTTCAATAGTAGGTTGGCATTTGTTTTATAATGTTCATATCTTTTACATATGACATTATCTTTCATTTCACACATCATATCATATACATTTTTCTCTTTATTGTATAGTTCTGTAAAGTGCCATACTTTTGCCGAATTGATGGATAATTTTTCTTGAATATCCATTTCATTGAATGACAATAAGTTCTGCACATCCCATTTTTCTGATAGCTCTTGTATCAGTTCATTATACTCATCCATTTCTTTCTTTTCTGACATTATTATTTCTCCTCAATTAAATCCTTGGCCTCATTTATAATACATACTTCAACGACTTCGAGTTTTAAGATAAAATCACCCTTGTCATCTTGTTCCTGCCTATATCTGCCTATTATTTGAACCTTTCCAATATCATCTGGATTTATCTGTCTTTCAAATGGCATAAATTCAAGATATTCAGCTTTTAGATTATTTATTTGAGCCAGTTCAAGGTCATCATACCATTTTTTGATTTCATCATACGTACCGAATAATACAGTTCTTTCTATCATATTTTCTCCCTATTTCATATTATTATCCATTCAGTTCTTTATATTTTACACTATATAATTTAATAAGTAAATGTACTTGACAAATCTATTCGGAAGTATTATATTAGAAGAAATAATAACAGGAGGATAATAATATGCTGTAGATTAGTAATTTTCGAGCGCCGCCTTTGGTAATGTTTTACAAAATTTCATAAAATTAAAACATTCCATAGGAGGAAACTAAAATGAAAGAAACAAAAGAATATTTGAAGAATTTAGCAATTAAAATCAAGGACTTAAAAAGTAAAAGAAAGCCTTATAATGACGGTCAATTTGAGATACTTAAATTAAAATATGAGTTCCGTCATCACCACATCGCTAGCTGTGAGTTGAGGGGTCGTACAAGAGAACAAATTGAACGGCCAGCAGAGAACAATCCAGCAAATCAAAAATACATTGATGAAATAAAACAAAGGATAATGAAACGATATGAAGAACAACAGATTATACGTGCTTGTGCGTAAGGATTTATGTTGCTCAGCACCTTATGTTCAAGCAGGGCACGTTGTTGCTAAATTCTGTTTGGAAGCATCAGATGCTGTACAATGGAATAATCAATACCTTATTTATTTGGGTGTGAATGATGTCCATGAACTAAAAAGATGGAAATTCAAATTTACCAAACGAGGTATTGATACATATGAGTTTCACGAACCAGATAATGAATTATTCGATGACAAAACACTTACCGGATTTTGTGGATTAGTCGATGAAGAAAATGCTGGATTTTTGAGTAAACTTGATATATTATAATATGGTATGTCGCGGTAGCTGATTGGATATTAGCGGGAGCCTCTAAAACTCCGTCAAAGTGGGTTCAATTCCCACCCGCGACTCCATTTTATGCGCTTGACTTTATATGAATAATATGATATAATTATTCTATAATAAAGGAGTATTCTATGATAAATGAAACTGTTGTTTATAAGCGTAAAAATTTGTGGTTTACTGGTTCAATAAAAGAAGGTAAACTTCGTAAAAAGAAACAAATCAAGAAACTTGGTGATGTTACTGGAACAGAGGACTACATTACACTTAAAAGGTGGGTTAAGGAAAATAAGAAAGGCGAGCCAGAAGAATATCTTACAAAGTATAATGTTCAGAGTTTGTATATTTTGAAGAAGGCAAAGAAAGCAAAAGAAGGTAAAAAAACCGTATCTGGTGGTTTATGGAAGAAATTTAATCCTCAATGTTTGAAGTGTAAGAAGGACTGTAAGCAGTCTTATAAGGTGATAATTATATCATGCCAGTACAAGGCCAAAAAGAAATAATATCAAAGGTGAGTTGTAAATTTACAACTCACTTTTTTTATTATATAATGATTCATATAGGAGAATATTATGAATAAAATGAAGGCTATATGGTTGATGCTTTTTGCACTTATTGGGTGGTTTTTAATCATCAATTTCAATACAAAATATGGTATTGTGGTGTTGATTGTTGCAATAATTGTTAATGGTGTAACAACATTGGGACTGATTGATTACTTTAGAATGATGAGAAGAACGAAATAATATGGAAACAACTTTATTGGAAAAATTGATTATAAAGGCGTGTTGCCTTGACCAAGATTTTATGGCAACACTTTCGACATCTTTCTCAAAAGATTATTTTGATAATAAAACTGCTAGTAAAGTCTATGATTACCTAGTTAAACATTTTCAAGAGTATGGTAAGATTGCTCCAAAGTCGGTGGTAATAAGCGAGTATGATGTTGGCGGTTCCAACGATGTAGGGGAGTTCTATCAGGACGTAGAGAGTATAGATTTCAATTATGTGAATAATCGTGATTTTTTGTTTGATAAAACCAATGCATATCTGAAAGAAAAAGCGGTAAAAGAGGCTTTTTTAAAAGGTGTGGATATAATCAATAGGAAAGAGGATTTTGCATTATTAAGGCCTCTTATGGATGATGCTCTTGCAAAAGATTTACGAATAGATTTGGGTACTGATTATTTTGGTTCATTACAGGAAAGACTGACTAGGCTTATGGGCCCAGGCGCCGTCAGAATACCAACAGGGTTTCCAACACTTGATGAGTATATAACTGGTGGTATACCACCTTATACATTATCTGTTATTGTTGCCAGAATACATGGGTTTAAATGTTTATCAGGCGACACCAAAATAACTATCAATAACAATGGTTTTGTGAAATGTTTACCAATAAAAGAATTTTTTATGAATACTTATAACCGTGAATACAATGGAGGCGAAAGTATGATAAAAAATAATAGAATGGATATGTTTGTAAAAAAATATGGTGATGAAGAAGGACAAAAGAGATATAACCAGTGGGTGTCAAGACAAAAAGATTCTCATAAAGGATAATCAGGATTTACATTAGAAAATTGCATCAAAAAATATGGTAAAATAAATGGAACAGTGAAATATAACGAATACATCACAAAATTGAAAGCGTCTAATAAAAATATCAACAAATTGGAATACTATACAAATAAGTATGGTGATGAAGAAGGGTCTTTATTATATAAAGAAAAAAATAAAAAAATTAGTGACCCCGGCAGAGGAACTTTGGGTTATTTTCAAAACAGATATGGTATAGATGATGGTATCATATACTATGAAAAATATATACAACGACAAAAAATGTCTAATTCATTAGATGGGTATGTTGTAAAATATGGTGAAATAGACGGTAGGATAAAATGGGCTGAACGATGTAAAAGGTCGGCATATTGCAGAACACTAAATGGTTTTATTTCAAAATATGGCGAAACAGAAGGATTGAAACGGTGGCAACAGAAGCAAGAAAGATGGATGAAATCTTATAAGAAAAGTAATTTTTCAAAAATATCACAAAAACTTTTTTGGTTATTGTATGAAAAAATTAAAGGGTGTTACGATGAAATATACTTTGCTGAATTGAATGGTGGATGCGAGGATATGACAGGAAAAAATAATGAATACGTGTTGAAATTAGAAAAATCCTATTGTAGGTTAGACTTTTTCATCAAGGACTTGGGTAAGTGTATTGAGTTTGATGGTGATTATTGGCATGGTGAGAAACGTGGCAATCAAGAAAAAGATGGTAAACGAACAAAACAAATAGAAGATATGGGCATTCATGTCCTTCATGTATCAGAGCGTGATTTTAATAAAACACCAGAAATGGTTGTTGAACAATGTTTGAGGTTTATCAATGAATAATATTTGTAAAGAATATTCAAAATGTGGTGAGGGTGTTTTTATATCATCGGATAAAGGCTGGATTCCGGTAGAATATGTAATGAAAACAGTACCTTTTGAAAAGTATATTGTTCTGTTTGAATCCGGTAATGAATTAGAATGTGCTGACAGACATGCTCTAATCAATAAAAATCATAATACCATAACTGCAGACGAATTGAAAATAGGTGATGAAATTATTTGTGAATATGGGATAGATAAGGTATTTGATGTATTTGCTACTGGTCAGTATGAGGAAATGTATGATGTTAGCTTGAAGGATTATCATCATTATTATGCTAATGGTATATTGTCACATAACTCTACATTTCTAGCGAATTTATGTGCCAGACAAGTAATGATGGGTAAAAATATTGTATTGGCTTCATTGGAAATGTCAGAGGATGCCTTTTCACAGAGATTTGATTCCATCTTTTCTTTATTAGACATCAATAGAATTTATAGAGAAAAGTCTATGAAACTAAAACTTATCAAGAAATTGGGTGAGTTAAAAGCACAAGAGGGTCGTGGAAATCTATATATCAAACAATATCCCACAGGAAAAGCAACTGTGGATGACTATAGAAGATATATAAGAGAGTTAAGAATACGTGGTATTGTTATACATGAGTTTGTGTGTGATTATCTTAATTTGATGAAATCACAATACAAGACTAAAGGTGATATGTATAGTGATGTGAAGAATATATCAGAGGAATTGAGAGCGATGTCGTATGAGTTCAAGATTCCAGTTGTATCAGTCAGTCAGTTGAATAGAGAGGGTATGAATATTACATTTGATGAGGTTGATTTTACATATATTTCAGAGAGTATTGGTGTGGCTGCTACAGCGGATTTTGTGGCTATATTTGGTTCTGGTGAGGATAAAGCAGTATATGAAAGTGAATTGTTTTACAAGATAGTTAAAAATCGTCTTGGAGGCAGGGTTGGTGTCGTTGATAAATTTTTTTACGACCAGAGAAATCTTAAAATGTATGACAGTTCAGAAGTAGACCAATGGTTTGAAGATGCTGCTGTGTCTACTGATACTCGTAAAATGGCTGAAGTTACGGTAGACCCAGTGGAAAGAAGCAGAGGAAGGCGGTCAAGAAGATAAAGATAATGAAAGGAGAAACATGGGAGAAGGATTAAGAGTAAAAATTGATGAAAGTGGTAATGTTGTTATATCAATAAATGATGAAACGGAAACATTGAACGCAAATCAAGTCACCTCTCTGATTGATGTATTGATGTGTGCTCAGAAGGATGCAAAAGATTTATTACAACTTCAGAAACAAAAAGAAACATTACTGAAGATGTACAACACAAAAGGTAGGACAATAAACGATAAGGGGTGATATATGAGTTTAATAGGACAAAAAGAACTGGATGAATTGAAAGATTACGCCGAACTGTGTAATGATGAAATGGGAGAAGCGTGTGAATTATTGCTCCAGATATATGGATATGGTGATTATTTGAGTGAGGACTTCAATGATGCTGTTGAGGGTGAGATACTCAATGTTTTACATTTTTTCAAGCAAAATTATGTGATTGAGATTAGAGAAATGCCTCCAATGCCTCCGATGAAAACAAGGGAATTGGTTGAAAGAGAAAAATCAGAGGAAGAATAATGCTACAAGTATTACGTTGTGATAGGTGTCTGAATTTTATAAGGGATGATAA
>Ga0116157_10002586_pt1 | contig 17601 bp, 18 predicted proteins | sample AD_UKC048_MetaG_FD_89882 | JGI IMG/M metagenome (GOLD analysis project Ga0116157, IMG submission 89882) | Active sludge microbial communities of municipal wastewater-treating anaerobic digesters from USA - AD_UKC048_MetaG | ecosystem: Engineered > Bioreactor > Anaerobic > Digestate | place: USA...
GACCACAGGTCGCATCCGATGATCTTGAATCGGGGCTCCAGGGTCTGTGGGTCAACGCGCACCCGTTCGATGGCACCCGGTGCGGCGCGTTGCCCGCAGCTGATTTGCGCACCCTCGAAAGCGGGTCCTGTCGGGCTCGAACAAGCCAGCAACCGCTGGTTGTTGCCCAACACAATTTCAGCGTTGGTGCCTACATCGACCAGCAAGGTGATCTTGTCCGACAAATCGGGGCGTTCAGCAAGTATTACGCCGGCCGTATCTGCCCCTACGTGGCCAGCAATACAGGGCAACACATAAATGCGTGCATTTCGGTGAATGGCAAAATCGATCTCAACTGCCCACAGGGTAATGGCCCGATCCGTCGCCAGCGCAAACGGCGCACCACCCAATTCAACCGGATTGATGCCCAGCAGCAGGTGGTGCATGATGGGATTGCCCACAAAAGTGGCTTCCAGAATGTCTTGCGGCACGATGCCCGCTTGTCGTGAAACCTCTGCCGCCAGTTCATTCAGGGCAGCGCGCACGGCGGTGGTCATCTCCTTTTCGCCGCCGGGATTCATCATCACGTAGGAGACACGGCTCATCAAATCCTCACCAAAACGGATTTGAGGATTCATCACCCCAGCCGACGCCACCACTTCGCCTGAAGCCAGGTGACACAGGTGCGCGGCGATGGTTGTAGAGCCCACATCAACGGCCAAACCATAAGCATGCTCACGGAATCCGGGCCAGACCGCCACAATTTGCTGCCCGGCATGCACGGCAACCGTTACCTTCCAGCCACCCTGACGCAGGGCTGTCTGCAACTGCTGCAACACTATCACGTCACAAGCGAGATTGGTTAACCGCCACTCAAATTCAAGCGCATCTTCAAGGCGGCGCAGGTCACCCGACGGGTCATGCATGTCCGGTTCCTGCACGTCGACAAAATGCAGTCGGATCAGCGGGTCAAGCTCCACGTCATGCGCCTCGGCCTCCTTGCGAACGACCTGCTTATGCACCTGACTGCTCGATGGCACATCAATGACCACGTCACCCAACAGCTGGGTGGAACAGGACAGCCGTCGGCCATCCTGCATCGGTTGTGTGCGGCAGTATTCATTCTCTACGGCACCCTGTGGGGAAAGATTTTCCGCGCGCGAAACCAGCCCGTGTTTTGCAAACTCCCCCTCAGACACGAGAACCTGGCAGCGACCACAAATACCGCGGCCTCCGCAGACCGAATCAATGTCCACGCCCAGCGAACGCGCGGCCTGAAGAACAGGTGTGCCCACAGGAAAGCGGCCCCGTCGCCCCGAAGGCGTGAAAACAACCAGTGCGTCTTTTCCGCTCACAGTCTTGCCTTTGCCAAAAATCCGATACTCATCATTCCCGACGTCTTCTGCTGCCGCCCTCACGACGGCCGCGCCCCATTTCGCCATCCGCCCCCATTGCGGGCGCTTCGCGGAACTTGCGTATCCAGCGCATGCAGTCCGGATCATGGCCCATCATGACGTCAGCAGCCATGCAGGCCTTGACGACTTCACCATGCATGGGGTTGGTGATGGCTGATGTCATGCCCGACGCGATGGCCATGGTCAGAAATCCGGCGTTAATTCCGTTGCGCTCGGGCAGGCCAAAACTCACGTTGGAAGCGCCGCACGTCGTGTTTACTTTCAGTTCGGTCCGAAGACGATGAACCAGTCGCATCACCTGCACGCCCGCCTGGTTGATCGCACCTATCGGCATAACCAATGGGTCAACCACAATATCGCAGGCAGGAATGCCATAGTCCGAAGCCCGTTCGACAATTTTTTTGGCCACAGCAAAGCGGACATCCGGATCTTGCGAAATGCCCGTTTCATCATTGGAGATGGCAACTACTGCCGCGCCATATTTTTTAACCAGCGGCAATACCGTCTCCAGCCGGTCTTCTTCTCCCGTCACGGAATTCACCAGCGGCTTGCCTTTGTAAACAGCCAGCCCCGCTTCAAGCGCAGCCACAATGGACGAATCAATGGAGATGGGCACATCTGTCACAGACTGCACAAGTTGGATGGCCTTTGCCAGCATGCCCGGCTCATCCGCCAGTGGAATACCGGCGTTGACATCCAGCATGTGCGCTCCCGCTTCCACCTGGGCCAATGCATCGGCAATGACACGACTGTAGTCGCCGGCCATCATTTCGGCGGCCATGATTTTGCGGCCGGTTGGATTGATGCGCTCGCCGATGATGACAAATGGGCGATCAAACCCAATCACGACCTCCCGGGTAGCCGAGCTGATAACGGTATCTGTCACGTTGTTTCCTTGATAGATTGAATTGATGTATCGCGCCCCGGATACCAGGGAACCCGACCCTTGAGAACACCAGACCGGTCGATGATCTCGGCAACGGTTTCTTCCTGCCGATAGGCCATCAGATGAACCCCCGAGACCCCTTTTATTTCACGAATTTCCTGAATTAGATCAATGCAAACCTGGCGACCCTCCAGAGCCGGCTTCTCGGCGCCAGCCATGCGTTTGATCACTGCATCCGGAATATGTATGCCCGGTACGTTGGTTCGCATCCACTCTGCCGCTTTGGCTGAACGCAAGGGGCCAACACCGACAAGAATGAATACCTTCCCAAGCAGCCCCAAGTCCTCGACTTGCTTCATGAAGGCCCTGAGGCGCGGCACGTCGTAACAATATTGTGTCTGGACGAACTGCGCACCTGCAGCGACCTTTTTTGCAAGACGTTCGGCCCGCCATTCAAAAGGCAATCCGAACGGGTTCGCTGCTGCCCCAAAAAAAACGCGGGGCGCAAAGGTCACTTTGCGCCCACTCTGAAATTTGTGATCATCACGCAGGGTCCGGCCAATCTCCAGCAACGACATGCAGTCCAGATCGAATACGGGTTTGGCCTGCGGATGGTCACCCGCCTGGACACCATCACCGGTCAGACACAGCATGTTTGCAACACCCATTGCCGCACCGCCCAGAATGTCGCCCTGAATGGCAATGCGGTTTTTGTCACGACACGATATCTGCATGACAGGTGCATAACCTATTCGGGTGAGTAGCGCGCATACGGCCAGGCTGGACATATGACAATTGGCACCGCTGCCGTCCGTCGCATTGATGGCATCGACATACCCATCAAATACCCGTGCGCGACGGTAAACATCTTCAGGATCGGCCGAGTCAGGGGGATCCAGTTCGGACGTCACAGCGAAAGCACCCGTACGCAACACGCGCTCCAATCGCCCTGGAGAGGTATGTCCCGGCAAAATGGGCAAGGGGTAACCCGGAACAGGTTCGTCTTCGAACTTCATGCCTTTTCCAGTGCCTGGCTTTGTGATTTGTCCCGTGCAACCTTCAGCCAGGACGATTTGCCCTGCAGTCTCCGGTCAACGGCAATTTGAACCACGCGGATGGCTTGCCTGCCGGCCTGCATGCGTTCGCTGCCTTCAAACGCTTCGACCCAGACACAGCGCATATCGGGTTTCACCTCACAATTTCCGTTCGCCCGAACACCCCCGCAAGGGCCGTTGCGCAAATTCTTGGGGCAATTCATCGAGCAGGACATGCCGGTTGAACTCAATGCGCACTGGCCACACATCTGACAGTCGAACAAAACCCCCTTGACAACCTTTTCCAGTGCGGCCACCGGCTTTTCCAGCCGCTCATATCCAATTCGTTTCCAGATTGGATCCAGCGCAACAAAGCCCCGCTCAAAAGCGTTATAAAAAGTTTCCAACCCCCCCGCATGTCGAACCGACCAACGTCGAACCGAATACATCAAGCCTCTCCTGCAGAGGCTGATAACTCGGGAGCCGCACCGGGCTGCTCTCCCAGGCCATGCGCACGGATCAGGCGCAACAGGTCCGCATCCGAATAGCGGGATTCAATTTTCTCGGCTTCAGCGGCGGCCTCAGCCTGAATGTCATCGCCACACCGACGTGGCTCACTGCGTTTCCAGTCGGCCAGATAATCGCCCGAGCTGGCTTTTCCGGCACGCATCGCCGCCCGGTCAACAGCTTCCTGAAAACGATGAGAAAGCTGGACCTTGGCGGTTTCCCGCCCCAGCTTTACAACCACCTGAGCTGGTACATCCCGCCATGAAATAACAATCAGTTTTGCCATGAAACAACCCCTACATGTGCGCGGTGCAAGCTGTGCTCCAGCTCGCCATAACCGGTAACACGGTATTCATACTCAAGTCCAAGACGATCAGCTGCCCGCTGCCCGTCTGCAATGCCCTGCGGCGACTCCACCTGAGCCAGGTAAACCAGCCTTCGGTAATTGCCAAAGTACTGCTCCATCAACTCGGGGTGCCGGTCTATGCCCAAGCCATGTATTACCAGCCGCTCGAAGTGCCTCAGCAGAAAATCCGTTAAATAGAAAGTGCCGGGCTCACGGTCGGCAAGCGCCTCAAAGACTGCACTTCCCGCGAAAAATTCGTAACAGTGTGCGCCCGGGATTCGCTCAACATGCTCCTCGGCCAACACCGCATCGAGCAGACCACCAGTGCCGCAATCTGCGTAGGCCACAAACAGGGTGTTGTACCGCCCCCTGTTAGCCTGGATTTTTTCACGCACTGCAGCGGGAATCTTTTCTGGCCGGTTATGGAACTCGGCGGGCAGACACTGCACATCCATGTGTGGCCAGTCATTCACCTGGCGCAAAGCGACAATTTCACGCGCCAAGGCGCCGCATGCGATAACCAGTGTGCCCGCAGCAGCGCCCATGGCAGCTACCCTTAAGCCGCAGCTCCGGCGCGACGAGCCGCAATGAGCGTTTTGGCAGTTTCAACGGCGATACCGGCGTCACGGCAGTAAGCATCCGCACCTACGGCCTTGCCAAATTCTTCGTTCAAGGGTGCACCGCCAACGAGTACGATGTAATCGTTGCGCAGACCTTTTTCTTTCAGCGTATCGATGACCACTTTCATATAAGGCATGGTGGTGGTTAACAGCGCCGACAGACCCAGAATGTCCGGCTTGTGTTCTTCTAGTGCCGCAAGGTATTTTTCGACAGGGTTATTAATCCCCAGGTCGATCACCTCAAAGCCGGCACCTTCCATCATCATCGCGACCAGGTTTTTACCGATATCGTGAATGTCACCCTTTACCGTGCCAATCACCATTTTTCCGATGGGCTCGACACCCGTCTCGGCCAGCAGGGGCCGAAGAATCTCCATGCCACCCTTCATCGCATTGGCGGCCAGCAACACCTCGGGCACGAAGAGAATGCCATCGCGGAAGTCGACACCCACAATGCGCATGCCTTCTACCAGGGCATCATTCAACACACGATCTGCCGACCAGCCCCGACCCAGCAATATGTTGGTGGCTTCAATGACTTCTTCACGCAATCCGTTATAGAGGTCGTCATGCACCTGCTCTGTCAAATCCTCATCGTTGAGGGTACTTAGATCCAGGTCGTCATCAAACTCTTCTGCCATGGCGAACTCCTCGGTTTACATGCCTGCGCCCCCGCAAATGCGGTGGCTTACTTTGGTGAAAATGGTACGGGGCCACCCCCCGCACAGCTGACAGATTAGCGACTTATGGTTGTCGCCTGACGACATGCCATTCGCTCATCTTCTGCATGAGGTTTTGGGCTGAAGTCGCAAGAACCGCAATTCCCGTCGCAGGAACACAACCCGTTCCCCACGCGTTTCATAAACTGACCGCAAGCTGGAGGTTTTTATCCGACTGGCACCAACACAAATTGATCAGGAGAAGCAACGCAATGAATGTACCCCTTGAAGGCAAACCCCACTACATCCTCAATGCAACATGCGACAGCCGTCTGGGTACGGTCGCGGCGGTGTCCGGCTTTCTGGCCTCGCGTCAATGCTATATCACCGACATGCAGCAGTTTGACGATGTTCTGAGCGGTCGCTTCTTCCTGCGGGCCACGTTTTATGGCGACCCCGGGAAGACGCCTTCTCTGGACGGTTTGCGCACCGAGTTCACCGAAGTAGCCAAACGCGAAGAAATGGAATGGAACATATACGACGGCGAAAAAAAGCCGCGTGTGCTAATCATGGTGTCCAAGTTTGACCATTGCCTGGATGATCTGCTGTACCGTCACCGCACGGGCGAATTGAGGATGGACGTGACGGCCGTTGTCTCCAACCATCCAGACCTCAGGAAGCTGGTGGAATCGCACAACATTCCTTATATCCACCTTCCCGTAACGGCTGACACCAAGTCCCAGCAGGAAAGCCGCCTCCTGGAAATTGTCGATGAAACCCACAGCGACCTCGTGGTGCTGGCCCGCTACATGCAGGTGCTGTCTGATGATCTTTGCCGCCGGTTGCGCGGGCGCGCGATGAATATTCATCACTCGTTCCTGCCCGGCTTCAAAGGTGCCAAACCGTACCATCAGGCTCACGAGCGAGGCGTCAAGCTGACCGGCGCAACGGCACATTACGTGACTGCGGACCTCGACGAAGGACCGATCATCGAACAAATCGTGGAGCGCGTTGATCACACTTACACGCCCGAAAAACTGGCCGCTGCGGGCCGTGACTCAGAGTGTCGGGCACTGGCTTCGGCTGTGCGGTTTCATATCGAGCACCGCGTGTTTCTGAACGGAAGCCGGACGGTGGTTTTCCGCTAGTTTTTAAGCCTCAACGAGGGTACCCAGCGTGTTGCGCCGGCTGATCTGGCGTTCAGCACTGGGTGTATGGCCAAACATGTTGCGATAACACTTGGAGAAATGGGGTGGCGATTGAAAACCGCAGGCCACTGCAATTTCCATGACCGACATGGCCGTCTGCAACAGCAGTTCCCGGGCTCTCCTGAGCCGCATGTCCAGGTAGTATTTGGTGGGTACCTGACCCACATACCGTTTGAACAACCGCTCAATCTGGCGTCTTGAAACCCCGACCAACGCGGCGATCTCATCGAGCGACAGGGGCTCTTCAATATTGGCCTCCATCAGGGCCGCGGCTTCTATCAGGTTCTCGTGAAACAACCCCACACGTGCCTGCAGAGGAATGTGCTGACGGTCCTGATCGTTGCGGATCCGGTCCAGAATGAACTGCTCGGAAATCATGGGCGCAATATCCCGGCCCAGATGATCCTTGATGATGTTGAGCATCAAGTCCAGAGGTGCAATGCCCCCCGTGCAGGTATACCGGTCACGATCGATCGCAAACAACTGGTCCGAGAAGATTACGCGCGGAAACTCTTCCTGCAGCGCAGACATGTTCTCCCAGTGAATGACCGCCTTGTATTTGTCCAGCAAACCCGCTTTGGCCAGGGCATAGCCGCCAGTGCAAAGCGAGCCGAGCGATACGTGGCGCTGTGCAAGCCGGCGCAGCGCCGACAGCAGGTCTGATGTCACCGCATGCTCCACATTCACGCCACCACATACAAACACGATGTTCGCCGGGCCCATCTTGTCAACGGAGATGGTGGGGGACATGGTCAGACCATTACTGGCCGCAACAGGGTTTCCATCCAGACTGGCTAGAGACCATTCGTACACATCCTGCTTGGTGACCCGATTGGCCATCCGTAACGCCTCCACGGCGCTGGACAAGGCAATCATCGAATAATTGGGCAGGGTCAGAAATACAAACCGATGCTTGGGTAACTGGCCCTTTATCTCCATAGCTGGCTTTCCATTTGACCGCCCATCGTGTCGGGTACGTAATTTTTCATGTCGCAAAGTCGCCGGCTTGCCGGCTCAACAATCAATAGCTTGCCAATATACGCCAAATTTATGCCGATTGCGACAAAATTGGGCGTAGATCGATCGGCGACATGCCGGGAGGAGGCCATGAGTGAGGCTCAGTGGGTTGAGTTCTGCTTTTTGGCAGCCAGCCCAAAGCGATCGCGCAGTGACTGCCGGGGGCGTATGGCCCCTACCGTTTCGGTGATCCGGTCCAGCATGATGGCCAGCAACACCACCGCCAGCCCGGACTCAAAGCCCAACCCGATATCCAGACGCTGAATGCTGGCCAGCACATCGTTACCCAGCCCGCCAGCGCCCACCATGGACGCAATGATGACCATGGACAAGGCCATCATGATGGTCTGGTTGATGCCCGCCATGATCGATGGCAGCGCCCCCGGAATCTGCACCTTGAACAGCACCTGCATGGGTGTGCAGCCGAACGTCACGCCGGCCTCGACCTGCTCCTTGTTGACCTGACGGATGCCGAGACTCGTCAGCCGTACCACGGGCGGCATGGCAAAAATCACGGTGGCCAGCACACCCGGCACACGCCCCAGGCCAAACAGCATGGCCGCCGGAATCAGGTACACAAAGGCTGGCATGGTTTGCATGAAATCCAGCGTGGGCCGGACGATGGCGGCAACCCGGTCGTTCTTGGCCACCCATATCCCCAGTGGCAAGCCGATGATCAGGCTGATCACCGTGGCCGCGATGATCAAGGCCAGCGTCACCATCGTTTGGGGCCAGAACCCCGTGCCGTCAATCACGACCCAGCAAGCCAGGCAAAACAGCGAAAACTTCCAGCCCACACGCCAAAAACCAATCAGCACAAAAGCCGCCATGACCATCCAGACCGGTATGGCCTGAAGCGCAAGCTCGATCCCTTCCGTCAAGCTGCCAATACCGGAACCCAGGCGCTCCAGCGTACCGCCGTCGTTATCAATGACAAATTTGACGCCGCGATCAACCCATTCACCCAGTGGCAGAAATTCACTCATGGCCAGACTCCTCTTCAACCATTTTTTTCAGCAAAATTGTTTGTGTCACCGCACCCAGGTAACAGCCCGCCGCATCCACCACCGGCAACGGAAGCGGGTTTTGCACAATGCGACCGATCAGGTCGCGAAGGCTCATCGAATCGGGCACTGCCCCCACTTCGTCCAGCAAGGCGCCACTGAGCGCCGGGCCACCCGTCTGCAGGGTGCGCAGCATGGAATCGATGGACACCGTGCCTTGCAACCGGCCATCGTCACCCACGACAAACGCATAGTTGCGACGCGTTTCGCGCAGCTGCTCAATCGCACGCGCACAGTCGGAACGCGCATCGGCAGAAGGACAAATCACCAGTGTTTCGTCGGTTCGGGCAACGTCTCTGGCCACCAGGTATTTCTTGACGTCCACACCCTTGAAAAAGGCGCGGACGTACTCGTCGCTGGGGTTGCGCAAAATCTCGTCAGGCGTGCCGATCTGGACAATGCGCCCGCCTTCCATGATGGCAATCCGGTCACCGATATGAAAAGCCTCATCCAGGTCGTGCGATACAAACACAATCGTGCGTTGCTGATCGTTTTGCAGTTTGAGCAGCAGCTCCTGCATCTCGGTTCGCTTGAGCGGGTCCAGGGCAGAAAACGCCTCATCCATCAACATCAGTGAGGGGTCTACGGCCAGCGCCCGGGCCAACCCCACCCGCTGCTGCATGCCACCCGACAATTCAGATGGCTGCTTGTGGGCAAAGGTGCCGAGCCCGACCTGTTCCAGCACTTCCATCGCCCGCTTTTCACGGGCCTTGCGGTCTACCCCCGCCACTTCCAGACCAAAGGCGGTGTTGTTCAGCACGGAAAGGTGGGGCAGCAGCGCAAAGGACTGAAACACCATGGCCATGTCCTTACGGCGCAAATCAACCAGCGCCTTTTTGGTCATGGCTGCCACGTCGTTGCCGCCCACCAGAATCTGGCCATGTGTCGGTTCGACCAGCCGGTTCAAAAGCCGGATCAGCGTGGACTTGCCGGAGCCCGAGAGCCCCATCAGGACAAAAATCTCGCCTTCGTTCACGTGGAAATTGGCGTCCTTGACGCCCACCACCATGCCGGTCTGCTGAAAAATCTGGTCCTTGGTCTGCCCGGCCTTCAGCATCTGCATGGCCACATCGGGTTTGGGCCCGAAGACCTTATACAGGTTCTTGACGACTATTTTTTCAGCCACGGTGTACCCTTTTTGTCCACGTCGAAAACAGACGATGCTAGCGGCAAGGCCAGCCACAACTCCCGATAAAGCGACGTCAAATGACTTTCGCGCGACAGGCTATTTTGCTTCAGGCCGGTGCTGAAAACACCGTCAAGACCCCGGTGTAGCCATACAAATGATGGCGGGCAATTTCACCGCCAGCGAAAAAGCCAACCAGCGGCACGTCACCCAGCGCACGCCGCACGATCTGCAGTTCCGCACTGGGCCCGCCAAAGTGGGGGCCACCCCGTCCGACACAGCTGACATATACCGCGCCCGCAATGCGCCGCCCCGGATGTGGCGCCGATTCGGCCTCATTCGCGGCGAGCGCATGTGCCGTCTCTACCGACAACTCTTCCGGCTCCAGCTCTTCCCGGATTTCGGCGCAGATGCGGGTCAGGTCGGCACGGGCGGCCTGCACGTTGCGCTGGCAAAAGGCCAGCTCCATGCCCACATCCGCCTCTGCCGAAATGGCAACACCACGCCGTCCGGGGTCCAGCCCCACGATATGGCGCACGATCACGTCGCTGCCAAAGTTTCCGTTTCGCCCGACCGCGTTGCGCCCACCCGCGTCTTCCAGATTTACCAGTCCCACCAGCGTGGCCCGGACTTTTTCCAGCGCCGCCTGTGGCTGCTCCAGTGTCACCCCCAGATCGGTCAGCAAAACGTCCAGGGCCGGTTCGCTGTCCAGCGTGATCACCACGTTGCCTTCGGTCTGGGTTACTTTGCGAACTTTTGACACCGGCTGGCACCCCTGCGTCACACGTGACACCAGCGTCACGCCCTCGCCAAAAGCAACGCCGCTCAAGCCACCGCTGAATACGCCACTGGCCGCGCCGTGGCCATTAATATTGCCATCACCCCCCACGGCAAACTGCAGCGCCACAGACCGGCTCGATGACAGCCCCCCAAACAGATAACCTGACGTGGTGCGTCCAGCCATTTCCTGCAGCAATTCCGGCAGATCGTGGGTGCCGCCATCAGCGTGGACCAGCGCAGACTGCGCCTCAAAACCCAGCCCCAGCGGCGCCACCCCGGAAAACACGCGGTACTGGTCTGGCGACAATTCGCACAGCATGAGCACTAGCGCAGGTTCATCCAGATACTCTGCCTGATTGGTCACCACACCCAACCCCACCGTGCCGGACCAGTCGGTGACCTCGGGCAACTCGGCACCCAGGTGCGCCAGGATGTCCTCTGCCGACGCAGCGTAATAGTCGGTGATGTACAGCAGCGCCAGCGTGGGGGATGACGCATAGGCTGGCAGCGCCATCTGGGCACGCACCTGCGCCAGCACCAGACCGGCGGCCATTTGCCATTGTGGATGGGTGGCGTGCCCGTAAGGAAACAGTTTCATGGCGCCTCCAGCCTGTGCGGCCCAACGAAGCTTCAACGACTGCGAACAGCCTTCTTTTTGGCAGTTTTTTTGGCTGCAGCCCTCGTGGAATCTGCGCGAGTAGCTATTGATTTTGTAGCGACCCCCGCCATGCCAGTGGCCGTCTTGATGGCCTCCTTGGCCAGCCCGGCAGCCATGTTCTTCGTGAAATCCACCGTGGTATTTTTTGCAGCGTCTTTCATGGCGCCAGCCGCAATCTGCTGAAACTGCTGCGTGAGTGACCCCCACAGTTGCAGCGGGTCCACCAGCCCGGCCACACCGGCCGCCGGTTTGGCCAGTGGTTTACGCGTGGTTGCCTTGCTGACCGATTTGGCCGCTGCGCCAGCACCCGCGGCCACGCTGGAAAGGGTTTTGGCCGTAGACGCCGCCGTTTCGGTCACGCGCTGCACCCCCGCCTGTACGGAATCGGCCGCCTTGAGTTTGAGCGCGTTGGCCACATCGCCCATGTTGAAATTCATGCCCTTCAGTGTGGAGAGCGTCATCTTCTGCACCTCCAGGGCCTGGATGGTGGCGCCCAGCGCCCGGGAGTTTTGCTCCAGCCAGAAGTGCACCGCTTTGAGCTCATCCAGCCGCTTTTCCAGCTCTTCCACATTCAGCGACGGCGTCACCCAGTTGGCCAGATTCGGCATCTGCGGAATGCTTTGCGAGGCACCTTTGGCCAGGTTTTGCAGGAACTCAAAACCGGGTACAAATTTGCCGAAGCCGGAATCGTGTGTATCGCTCATGGGCACTCCAGAAGGGTTTGCTGAATGTGTAACAGCTTACCCCATAGTGGTGCACATGTCAGTGGGTTTTGCCCGCTCAAGGCATCGCAAGCCTGGGCAGCGGCCTTCGCGGAACCATTACACCGGTACCGTCCTGACAGGACAGTACCTCCGCTTCAACACCAAAACCCAAAGCAACGTTTTCAACCGTTAGAACCTGTTCCGGGTTGCCACAGGCCAACACCCGGCCTTCGCTGAGCAGCGCCACATCATCGGCAAAGCGCGATGCGGCGTTCAAGTCATGCAGAACAACGAACGTGCAAAGACCTCGGGCGGAGGTCATGGCACGCACCGCTTCCAGCACTTCAAGCTGATGGCAGATGTCCAGCGCGCTGATCGGCTCGTCCAGCAGCAGTACGGTTGGCTGCGACACCAGCGCCTGTGCCAGGAATGCCATCTGGCGCTGTCCGCCGCTGAGCTCATTCAGATACCTTCCAGCCAGCGACTCGATGCCCAGCCACAGGAGAACCTGGCGAACGGCGTCCAGATCGTCTGCCGTCACCATCAGACCCAACTGGGCGATACGCCCCAGCAAAACGACTTCAAGCACCGTCAGCGCCAGCGGGGCCTGCAGGTCCTGCGGCATGTAGCCGATGGTTCGGGGCCTGGTGGCACTACCCCTGAAATGTATTTGGCCTTCGGCTTTCAGCAGGCCCGCAATGGCCTTGACCAGCGTGGATTTGCCCGACCCGTTCGGGCCAACAATACCCATCACCCGCCCCTCCCGGGCGGACAGGTCAATATCCCGCAGCACGACCCGCTCACCATAGCGAACTGACAGACCCCGCACATCAACGGTCACCAGTACGCCCTCCGGGTTCGCAGTACCATCCAGATAAAGAATGGCACCCCGATCAGGGAAGTCACGATGCCGATCGGAAATATGGCGCCAGGCGAGATCGTCTTGCTGGCTACAGACGCCATCGACAACAACACGGCACCCATCAATGCAGACGCGGGCAGGAATCCGCGCTGATCCTCACCAATCAGCATTCGCGCAATGTGCGGCGCCACTAAACCAACAAACCCGATCGTGCCGACAAAAGCCACGGCAACGCCCGTCAAGGCGGAGATCAGTACAAACGAGCGAATTCGTACTGCACGCACATTGACGCCAAGCGCTGACGCGCGCGCGTCTCCCATCTTGAGTGCCGTGAGTCCCCAGATATCGCGCACGAGGAACGGGACGCAAACAACCAACACCCCCACCATGACTACCAGCTTGGTCCAGGTTGACTTTTGCAGGCTTCCAAACAGCCAGAAGACCACTTGTTGCAGCGACTCTGGCGAGGCAATCATTTGCAGCAGGGCAGTGAGTGCCTGAAAAAGAAACAACAGGGCAATGCCCGCCAGAACCAGTCTCTCTGCCGTTGCAGCGCGCGCGCCGCCAATCAGGTAAACGCCAGCGCAAGCCACGCCCGCAAACGCCATCGCATTGAGGGGGATGGCGTACGCTTCGGGCACCGGCAGAGAAGCTCCCACCACGATCACCAGCGCGGCGCCGAACCCGGCGCCAGCCGATATGCCCAGCGTGTAACCCGATGCCAACGGATTGTTGAGAATTGTCTGCATGATCGCCCCGGACAGGCCCAGCGCCGCGCCAACACTGACCGCCATCAACGCCATCGGGAGACGGATGGACCAGACAATCGCCTGCACCGCCGAATCCGATGGGTAACCCAACACCGACCGGGCAACCGCTCCCAGCGGTAACAGGGCAGGCCCGGTAGCCGCATCGAGCAGCACGCCCATCACCATGGCCACCAACGCAGCCAGCATGACCGTGACCCGGCGAGACGCTGCGTCACGGTAAGCCACTGCTACAGCATTGACTCCAGGCGCCGCCATCATGGTTTGAGCGGCAACATCCAAACCCCACTGTAGGCAACTGGCAGGTATTTTTCGTGATAGGCGCGGAAAGACGCCTCCGGATCCACATCACGGAATGCGTCGGGATACAAGCGCTTGGCGATGTACTGCATGGCTACAAAGTCAAACAGCGTACGGCACAATCCGTGCTCGATGGCGTGGATTTCGCCATTCTTCACAGCCTTCAAACTCCCCCATCCAGCGCGTTGCGCATAAGGTGCCAGGCTCTGACGCGTTACTTCCGGCGTTACGTCATAACCGGTTTTCACGGCTTTGGGTTTGTTGACCCAGGATGAACCCGCCATAAAGATGAAGTCCGGGTTTTCCGCTAACACAGCCTCGGCATTGATGGGTCCCCATGGGCCTGGCAGCTTCCCGTCAGCCAGGTTGTCAGCGCCCAGTGTTGTGATCAGCTTGCCCCACATGGTCCCGCTGTAGCTGTTGCCGACAGTTTCCGGACCAGCCTGGCCCAACTCAACATAGACTTTCTTGTGGGCACCTCCCGCTTTGGCAATACGCGACAGCACATTCTTGTACTCCCGGTCATACAAACCCGCCAGATCCTCGGCACGTGCCTCGGTGCCCATGACCTTGCCGATGGCCCGGGTCGACGCGAGATGGCGCTCCAGCAGTTGTGCGTTGTAGTCGATCACAACAATCGGAATGCCGGCAGCCTCGATCTGATCCCGTGCAGTTTTGAGCGCGGAATAGGTCCACTCGGCAACAAACAGCACGTCAGGCTTCAACGCAATGATCTTCTCGGCGCTGAAAGTGCCTTCGTCCGAATGCCCGACATCCGGCATGGCCTGCAGGTTCGGGATGACAGCCGCGTACCGCTTGAAGATGACGGGGCGCCAACCCTCCCAGGGTGTGCGGGACATGCCCACCACTTTGTTCCATGCGTCCTTCCCCGCCACAGCGGTGAACTCCTCATAGTTGAAGTTGATGACCACCCGCTGCACGGGTGTGTTCACCTTGACCTTGCGACCCAGCGCGTCCGTCACCTCGATGGTTGCAGACCATGCACTGTGGCCACACATAAAAATGCCCACGATAAAGGCGAAACTAAAAAGACGCTGCAAAAAATGTTTCATTTCAATTTCCTCAAAACTAGCTGACAACACGCTTCAAACCGGGCACGCGGGACACCACCAACAAATCCAGCAGCAATGCCGAAATCAGCACGCCGCCCGCCAGAGGAAACGCCAGCGCCACGATGATCATGACCACTGCACCCGTCTTCCAGAGAGGCACACCTGCTGACAACGGGGGCGCAAACAGACGGCCTGTTTCTTTTGGGCGACGCTTCCACCACATCACGATCCCGCTGACGCACAGAAAAGCGACACCCAGACAAAAGACGACATTGAGCAACGCGTTCCACAGTCCCAAATCTCCCTGATGAAGCGCAATTCCTACTGCCATGCCTTTTGCAACAAGGGAGTAGTCTGCGAAACCGGCCTCAGCCAGTAATCGCCCTGAGTAACGATCGACGTGGACCGTTCGGTCTCTGGTGGGATCGGAAAGGTCCCCGCTCATCGTGTCTGCAGAGATGGTGTAAACCCCCGCTGCATCCTGCGGCACGTTGATGTGGTACTGCCCGGAAAAGCCAAGGCGGTTCGCCAGATTCACAATCCCGTCCAGATTCACCGGTTCGCCAGCGCTAACTCCCACCACGCCAGCATCCGATCCTGATGCTGGCAAAGGTGTTTGTTCAAGCCCCCACGGCACCTCATGCAACCCTGCGGCATTGAGCTTGGCATGGGTTGCGTCTGATTTGGGCACATCATCCCATTTGGCCGATGGGAACGTGCCCCAAGGTTGAACCAGCTTGGCACCCCACACACCCGTCCACGACATGCCGGTCAAAAAGAAGAGGAACAAGACAATGCTGAGCCAAAACCCTGCGCTGGCATGCAGCGATTTCCACCATACCCGCCCTTTTGCCCGCAGATCCGGAACCAACACCTGTGCCCAGGATGTGTGTTGTCTGGGCCACCACAAATAGAGACCGGTAATCAGCATCACGATACCCAGCCCGGCAGCCACCTCAATCAATCGGTCGCCTACGTCACCGATCAGCAAGGTGCCATGAATTTTTTCGGCCCAGGCATAGACCGTTGATTCTTTGTCCACTACCTTGATCACTTCTGCCGTGTAAGGGTTCACCGCAACCGCCTCAGTAGAGCCGCCGTTTGCGACAATGAACCAGCTAGCCACATCATTGCTTTTAGGCGCCACATATTCCTTCAGGCTGGCTTGCGGAAATTTTTTCAAAACCGCCTGCGCCTGAACGGTAACGGCCTCAATTTTGTTCCCCGGCATGACATGCGTGGTCATCCCCAGGCGCGTCTGGAATCCGGTAAAAAAAACCATCACCAGCCCGGTGATCGCCAGCATGAGTAAAAAGGGGACCACGTACAAGCCGGAATAAAAATGCCAGCGCCAGGCGACGGCATGGAACCGGCCCGGTTTGACCCTGCCATCTGCAGAAAGCGGTGAATTGTCAGTTAGCTTGTTCATTATTTAAATCTCCAAATCAGGATTCAGGGGAATCAACCGCATGTGCGACCCTTGGGGCGACAGGTGGTCTTCATATGTTTTAGCCATCACTTCTGCGGCATGCCAAGCCAGACACAGAGCAATGACATGAATAGTGATAAAGGCAAGCCAAGGGCGTACCTCCCGGTGAGTCGTCAGGGATTTCATGCAATTTCCCCCTTTAATTGGTGCGGCTGCAAACTAAGCTGGCAGCGGCCTGGATGGCGTCAGAACCCGTACGCTCAACGTATGGGGTTCCGCATGTTCGTAGTACAAAGTCAGATCGAAACTGTCACCCGGTTTCAAGGGACGCTTCAGGTCCTGCAACAGCATCAACACATGACGCGGGCCCTGCCCCAGCTGCAAATCGCCCCCGTCTGGCAACGTCAGAGATGCGACATCGAGCATATGGAAACCCCCGCCTTCGAGCTGGACCTGCTGCATGGCAATATGGCCCGCCACTGGCGTGCTGGCCCGAACCAGCTGATCCGGCTGCTGTGAGTGACTCCAACTGTCACGGTGGCGAACCGTATCCGTTTGCACTCCGAGCAACGTCTGCGGGGCGTTCAGACGCTCTTCAAGCACCCAGCCCTGATCAGCGGATACCGGCCCTGCAACAGTGGCGGCCAGCAATGCCAGCGGCAAAACAACCCAGGTACGACGTGTTTTCATGTTTCAACTCCTTGAGATGGCCCAACGCACAGCGTCAGGCCGGAACCACAACAGCGGTTTGATCCCCGCTGCTGCGGGGCTCAAACCATGAAGATGGGGGAGTTGAAGTCTGGAGGGCCGCGGGGGGCGGCCAAAAGCAGAAAACGGGGGTAAAAGAAAAAAGCCTGCCGGGCAATGGGCCTCTCGGGATCGCCCTTCACAAAGAAGAGGTAAGGCGTCTGGTGGGGCGGAGCCATCCCATGGTCTGCGGATAGCAGGCAAAACGGACAATGAGCAACTGCCGACACCGATTGCTGGCCGGTGGGTATTTCGGTGGTGAGGGTGGCACCATCCCCGGCAATGGCTACAGGCTGCTCATCTGCCGGGGCCACCCAACGTGCCCCGGCATTGGTACAAATTTCAACTGATAGCGCCGTTCCGCGCGCGGCAACCAGCGCGTGCGAAACGACGGGCGCCAATGCACCAAAGGCAACGACA
>Ga0116157_10002587_pt1 | contig 17597 bp, 13 predicted proteins | sample AD_UKC048_MetaG_FD_89882 | JGI IMG/M metagenome (GOLD analysis project Ga0116157, IMG submission 89882) | Active sludge microbial communities of municipal wastewater-treating anaerobic digesters from USA - AD_UKC048_MetaG | ecosystem: Engineered > Bioreactor > Anaerobic > Digestate | place: USA...
AGCGGTGTTGGCGACGTGACACGGCTCGCGCAGGGAAAAGCGGCAGGTGTTCAGGTCAGGCTGGCCGCCGCTCCGTCGGCACAGACCCAACAGGCGATTGCCGAACTACTCGCCAAACCCCTGGACGATGATGCGGCGGTTCGCATCGCCTTGCTGAATAACCCCGGCCTTCACGCGTCCCTCACCACCTTGGGAATCAGCGATGCCGACCGGGTACAGGCGGGCCGACCGACCAACCCGCATTTGGGGCTGGGACGCTTCACCGAAGGTGACAAAGTGGAGATTGAGCGCATCCTCAAGTTTGATGTGATTGGCCTGCTGACTTTGCCCTGGCGAGCCCAATGGGCCGGCCAGCAAACCGAGTTGGCCAAATTACAGGCGGCCCAGGATGTGGTGAAACTCGCCGCCGACACCCGTAAAGCATGGATCAACGCCGTGACGGCCCAGCAAACCGCCCGCTACATGCGCGATGTGAAAGCGGCCTCCGAAGCCGGGGCGGAACTGGCCCGCCGGCTGGCCAGGGTGGGAAACTGGAGCCGCTTGAATCAGGCGCGCGAGCAGAGTTTTCTGGTCGATTCAACGGTTATGCTGGCCCGCGCCGAACAGACCGCTTTCGCCAGCCGTGAGCAGCTCACACAACTCATGGGGCTGTGGGGCGTGCAAATCAACTACCAGTTGCCGGACCGATTGCCTGAGCTACCCTCCACCGTCCGCGAGATGGCCGATGTGGAGGAACAGGCCATCGGGCAGCGCCTGGATGTGAGAAGTGCAATCACAGAAGCTACCTATGTGGCTGACTCCCTGGGCCTGGTCAAGGTCAGTGGCATGGTTGATGTGCTGGATGTGGGCTACACCCGAAACACCAATTTCGACAACTCTGCTGGCACCCGGGAAACACGCCGCGGCTGGGACCTTGAGTTGCCCCTGCCTCTGTTCGTTTGGGGGCAGGCACGCAGCGCCCGTGCCCAAGGCACGTACCTGCAGTCCGTAGCCAAAGTACGTGAAGCCGGTGTACGGGCCCGTAGCGAGGCACGCGAGGCCTACCACGGGTACCGCACCGCCTACGACCTGGCCCGCTACTACAGGGATGAGCTCGTGCCTCTGCGCAAGTTCATCAACGACGAGGTGCTCCTGCGCTACAACGGCATGATTGTCGGGGTGTTTGAATTGCTGGCTGACGCCCGCACCAACGTTCAGGCCATCAACGCCAGCATCGAAGCGCAACGCGACTTCTGGCTGGCCGATACCGATTTGCAGACCGCACTGACGGGAACTTCCCCCGGCAGTATTTCCCCTACACAACGTGCATCACCCGCCGGTGGGGATGCCAAGCAACACTAATCCATGACAGCAAAACAACTTGATCGTCGGCTCTTTTTTGCGGGCGCGGCTACAGCCTTCACCGCCGCGGCCGTCAGCCGGGTGGCCATGGCCGCCTTGCCCGAACCGGTGATCCAAAACAAACCCGACACCATGCCGCCCTGGGTGCCGGGCACGGGCAGGCCGTACAACCCGGTGGTCACGCTAAACGGGTGGACCCTTCCCTGGCGCATGAATGCCGGCGTAAAGGAGTTCCACCTGGTCGCGGAGCCTGTCGTTCGCGAAATGGCACCAGGATTCAAGGCCAACATGTGGGGTTACAACGGTCAAAGCCCCGGTCCCACCATCGAGGTCGTAGAAGGAGACCGGGTGCGCATTTTTGTCACGAACAAGCTGCCTGAGCACACCAGTGTTCATTGGCACGGCCAGCGACTGCCCAACGGCATGGATGGTGTGTCCGGTCTGACGCAACCGGCCATTCAACCTGGCAAGACCTTTGTGTATGAATTTGTGGCGCGTCGCCCGGGCACTTTCATGTACCACCCGCACGCAGACGAAATGACGCAAATGGCCATGGGGATGATGGGTTTCTGGGTCACCCATCCCAAAGCGAAACATCCGCTGATTGATGAGGTCAACCGGGACTTCTGTTTCCTGCTCAACGCCTACGACATCGACCCCGGCAGCAAAACACCCCGAATCATGACCATGTTGGACTTCAATCTCTGGTCCTGGAACAGCCGGCTGTTTCCCGGCATTGATTCGCTCAATGTGCGGCAGGGCGACAAGGTGCGCATTCGCGTAGGTAACCTCACAATGACCAACCACCCGATCCATTTGCACGGACACGAGTTCAAGGTTACTGGCAGTGACGGTGGTCCATGGCCGCTGGCTGTGCGTTATCCAGAGGTAACGACGGACATTGGAGTGGGTCAAATGCGGCAGTTTGAGTTTGTGGCGGACGAGGAGGGTGATTGGGCCTTTCACTGCCACAAAAGCCATCACACCATGAACGCGATGGGTCACGACTTGCCCACCATGATTGGCGTGGACCATCGTGGTCTGGTCAAACAGCTGCAAAAAGTGGTCCCCGACTACATGGTGATGGGCGAACGTGGCATGGCCGACATGGGCGAGATGGAAATGCAGATTCCGGACAACACCGCACCGATGATGACGGGAACGGGTCCCTTTGGTGGCGTGGAAATGGGGGGTATGTTCAGCGTGCTCAAGGTGCGCAAAGAACAGAAGGCGGGCGACTACAGCAACCCCGCCTGGTACCGGCAGCCAGCGGGTACCCAGGCATTCGAATGGACAGGTACCCTGCCCGACCCTGCTCGCTTCAAGGCAGAAAGTCACAGCGCCATGCCGCTGACTGCCACCTCCACCCAGACCACCCTGGTTCAGGTTCGAAAACCCATGGGCAACATGGCTCATTAACTGCAAATGAGGATTTTATGAAATTTACTATCAAGTTAATAGCTGCTTGCGCAATATTGACGGGGGCCAATGGCACTTTTGCTTCCGGAAATCACGCTGGCGGGCATGGTGCCGACGTCATCGGAAAGCCAGGCGTCGCCGCCCGGGTAACGCGCACCATCCATATTGACATGAGCGACATCATGCGCTTTTCTCCTGCCAATATTCAGGTCAAACAGGGTGAAACCATACGTTTTGTTGTCACGAACGCTGGCAAGCTGGATCATGAATTTGTATTGGGCACGCGCAAAGATCTGAAAGCTCATAGCGAGTTGATGAAAAAGAACCCGGGAATGGAGCATGCGGAGGACAACATGCTGGCCGTCAAACCCGGCCAGACAGGAGAACTTGTATGGCAGTTCACAAAGGCCACCAAAGTGGATTTCGCGTGTCTGCACATTGGCCATTTTGATGCGGGCATGAAGGGCAGCATCACCGTCACATCAGCCAAGTAAATTGGCTATCCGCCGAGTCAAATTTTCAAGGAAAACACAATGAACATCATTAGACAATTCGCAATGGCAACTACCCTGGCATTGGTTTTGACGTCTGGAGCGAGTCTTTTGGCACAGACCATCGTGCCAGACAAAACCGGGGACATGAGCACGGGTGAGGTTCGAAAAGTCGACAGAGATGCCATGAAAATAACACTCAAGCACGGTGAGATCAAAAATATGGATATGCCACCCATGACCATGGTTTTTAAAGTGTTGGACCCGGCGTTGCTGGACAAGGTCAAAACCGGTGACAAGGTAACTTTTAGCGCCGAAAAGCGCGATGGGGTTATCGTCATCACAGGTATTGAGGCCGTCAGGTAGTCGCCCCCGGGAGCCAGGAATGAGCGTCACCATCACGTTTCTCGGCGGTACGGGCACCGTTACCGGCTCCAAATACCTGATTCGTCATGGCCAGGAGTGTGTGCTGGTGGACTGCGGCTTGTTCCAGGGGTACAAACAACTTCGACTGCGCAACAGGACGCCGTTGCCACTCCCACCCCGCCAGATCAACGCGCTGCTGCTCACACATGCCCATCTGGATCACAGTGGATACCTCCCACTGCTTGCCAGGGAAGGGTTTTCAGGTCCGGTCTACGCGAGCAGTGGTACGCGTGATCTGTGCAAAATCCTATTGCCCGATAGCGGCCACCTCCAGGAGGAAGATGCCGCTTTTGCCAACCGGCATGGCTTCTCGCGACATGCGCCCGCTCTGCCGCTTTACACGCGGCAGGATGCGCTGGATTGCTTGCCTCTACTGAAAGCGGTTTCGTTTGGCCAGTCCTTTTCCCCCCTGCGCGGCTGGCGTGCAACGCTTTATCCGGCCGGACATATTCTGGGGGCTGCCAGCATCCTTCTGGAGGTAGCCGGCCGACGGATTCTGTTTTCGGGCGATCTGGGACGTCCGGATGACCTGATCATGAATCCGCCCGCGCAAGCACCCGCCGCAGATACGGTACTGGTTGAATCGACCTATGGTGACCGCACGCACCCCAAAGAAGACGTACTCGCCGAATTGGCGGCCCCCCTGCAGAAGCTGGCCAGGCGGGGTGGCGTGGCAGTGATTCCGGTGTTTGCAGTGGGTCGGGCGCAGGCCCTGCTCCACGCCATTCATCTTTTGAAAGTCAGGGGCCAGTTGCCACCTTCCTTGCCAGTCTTTCTGGACAGCCCCATGGCCGTTCACACCACCCATCTGTTTGGACACCATCCCGGAGAACACCGGCTCAGCGACAAGGAAGCGCATGCACTAACCCGAGTTGCAACCATGATCAGCAGCACTGACGATTCCCGCGCCCTGGCCCACCGGCATGGACCCATGGTGATTCTGTCTGCCAGTGGCATGGCAACCGGAGGGCGCGTGCTGCACCACCTGACCCTGTACGCAGGCAATCACAAAAACATGATTATTCTGACTGGCTTCCAGGCGCCGGGGACACGCGGTGCCACTTTGGCCAGCGGTGCGAGATCCGTGCGCATTCACGGCCGCGAGGTCGAGGTCAATGCAGAGGTTGTGCAGTTGGCGTCAGCCTCAGCACATGCGGACGCGAACCAGATTCTGGCATGGTTGAGGACGATGTCCAAGGCGCCAGACCAGGTTTATGTGGTTCATGGCGAACCTGGCCCGGCGGACGAGCTCCGCAAGCGTATCGGCCACGAGCTGGGGTGGCGAGCCATGGTGCCGGAGCACGGCTCCACCTGGCCACTCTGACATCACACTAGCGAACCAGCAGCACAGGGACCTTGCTGTGGGCCAGCACCTGGGTTGCCACGGAGCCCATCACCAGATTGGCCAGCGCGCCATGCCCGTGAGAGCCCATGATCAGCAAATCAAATTTCCCGGCATCGGAAAATTTCCCGATGGCCTCACCGGCTGGCCCCACTTTCCACGTGCTCTTGGCATCAATGCCGTGCCGAAGGAGGAACTTGCACACAGGTCCCAGTATTTTTTCAGCTTCGTCCTTGTGAAACTGATCAACAATCTCCTTTCCTACCGCAGCACGCGCGCGCGCCGGCAAAGCAGCTTGAGCAGTGAACACTGTGTATTGATTGCCAGCAGTAAACAGCTCATCATGCGTGACCAGGTAAGCCAGCATTTTCTTGGTGAAGTCACTACCGTCGACGGCGAGAAGAATTTTCATGGTTGCTCCTTGTCTTTGATCAGGGTGCCAGTCTAGTCGGTGATGCTACGCCAGGCACTTGACTCAAGTCAAAAACACACACCATGGATAATGAAAAGCCATGACGCCTCCTACACCCGCTCCGCCCCGGCCAGAAGCTCACGGCAGCATTACGCAGGTTGCCGGAATCGAGGTTGGTCATTTCACCGACACGCGTCGCCCGACGGGTTGTACGGTGATCATTGCACGTGGCGGTGCCGTTGCCGGCGTAGACGTGCGCGGTGCGGCGCCAGGCACCCGGGAGACCGATTTGCTGCATCCATCCAATCTGGTGCAGCAGATTCACGCCATTACATTGGCCGGCGGCAGTGCATGGGGACTGGACACGGCTGGCGGCGTGATGCAATGGCTGGAGGAAAACGGAGTCGGCCTCCCCGTCCACTATGGTCTTGTGCCCATTATTCCAGCCGCTGTATTGTTCGATCTCCCAGTGGGTAACCCCTCCATTCGCCCCAACGCAGCAGCGGGTTACGCAGCCTGTGTAGCCGCCAGCCACAACCCGCCAGACGAAGGCAATGTTGGCGCAGGTGCCGGGGCCCTGGTAGGCAAGATTTTTGGTATCGATCGGGCCATGAAAGGCGGAATCGGCAGCGCCTCTGTCACGGTGAATGGCGTTACCATCGGGGCAATCGTCGCCTGCAATGCATTGGGCGATGTGGTAGACCCAGCCACAGGCAAAGTGATTGCCGGTGCACGCACAGCGGCAAACGATCTTTCCTTGCTGGACGGTCGACAGGCCCTGTTGGCAGGCTACACGCCGACGCCGGTTTTGGCAGGCACCAACACCACACTGGGCGTGGTGGCGACGGATGCCATTCTCACAAAGGTCCAGGCCCACCGTCTGGCGCAGGTTGCCCATGATGGCCTGGCGCGCAGCATCAATCCCGTACACACGATGGCGGACGGGGACACGATGTTTGCCATGGGTACAGGTAAATCCGGAAAAACATTGGGTATGACGACACTGGCAACCGCCGCCGCGGAGGTAACGGCTCGCGCTGTCGTGCGAGCCATTCGCGCGGCTCGGGGAATCACGCAAGGCAACGTCAATTGGCCAGCCGCCTGTGACTTGAATCAACCAGACTGAGGCAACTCAAATAACCATGCCCAAAGCCATTCGCAATACCCTCCTGTCATTGCGTGACCTGATCGCGTCGGCCGGCCCCTTCATCCTTTTGGCTGTCGCGTTGCTGGCCCTCGCCTACTGGTGGCTGGATCCCAACCCACCCAAACGCGTCACGCTGGCAACTGGCCCGGCCCAAAGTGCTTATGCCGAATTTGGCGTACGTTACGCCAAGGCGCTGGCCGCCAACGGCATCCAGGTGGTTCTGTTGCCCAGCGAGGGGTCTTCTGCCAACCTGCAACTGGTGCGTGAGGGAAAGGCCGACCTCGGCTTTGTCCAGGGTGGCAGTGGTGCGCGCGATGTGCCTGGTGACAACGCGCCTATGTCCCTGGGAAGCCTGTTCGTAGAGCCCGTTTGGTTGTTCTACCGCTCGGAATCAGCATCGAAAGTGACGCCGACGGGCATTCTCGGTTCGCTGACTCAACTCAAGGGATTACGCGTCAATGTGGGTACGACCGGTGACGGCGTACCCAACCTGATGAATGCGCTATTTGAGGTCAACCGGATTGAGTCATCCAGCATGACTTTGTCACAACTGGACCAGACCTCGGCAACGGTGGCATTTTTGAACGGCGAGCTGGACGCTCTGGTGTTCGCTTCGGCTCCAGAGTCTCTCATGGTGCAAATGCTGTTGCAAACGCCCGGTATCAGACTGATGGACTTCGCGCAAAATGAAGCCTACTCGCGCCGCCTCCCCTTTCTTGCTGCGGTTTCGCTACCTCGGGGCGTGGTGGATCTGGCATCTGACCTGCCCGCCACGGACGTGCGACTTGTCGCCCCCACCACGACGCTGCTTGCCGGGCCCAGAGTCGATCCGGCCATTCTCCAGTTATTTTCCCAGGCGTCCCTCGCATTTCATGGTGGTGCAGGCTGGTTCAGCCGGGCTCATGAATTTCCCAACGCAGCCAACTCCGAATTTCCTTTGACCAAGGAAGCGGAGCGCACCATCCAGAACGGCGTTCCCCTGCTGCAGCGTTATCTGCCTTTTTCGCTGGCCAATTTGATGGAAAGAATGTGGCTGGCTCTGGGCATCATCATTGCGGTTTTGTTGCCGCTGAGCCGCATCATCCCTCCGTTGTATGAATTCCGGATTCGTTCCCGCGTATTTCGCTGGTACGGTCAGCTGCGGGAAATCGAGAGTCGACTGGACTCAGAGCCCGGATCAGCGGTGGCACTGGTGGCTGAGCTGGATCAGATGGAAGAGCGGGTCGGAAAAATTACCGTACCCTTGTCCTACACCGACGAGCTGTACGCGTTGCGTAACCACATTCACCTGGTTCGGCGGAAAATGCTCAAAGCCTAGGTTCTGCGTTCTGATTCTGCAGGGGCGACCAGCCGGTCCCGGCTTTCACTTGAGTGCCTTGAAACGCATCCGCTTTGGCTTAGCGCCTTCCTCACCCAATCGCTTCTTCTTGTCAGCTTCATATTCCTGATAATTCCCGTTGAAGAAGGTCCATTGACTATCACCTTCGCAGGCCAGGATATGGGTGGCAATCCGGTCAAGGAACCAGCGATCATGGCTGATCACCATCAGGGAGCCGGCAAATTCCAGCAAGGCGTCTTCCAGCGCTCGCAGGGTTTCGACATCCAGATCGTTGGATGGTTCATCCAGCATCAGCACGTTGCCACCAGCAATCAGAGTCTTGGCCAGATGGAGCCGCCCGCGCTCTCCGCCGGACAAGGTGCCAACACGTTTTTGCTGATCTGAACCATTGAAGTTAAAGCGACCGCAATAGGCGCGGCTGGCCATTTGAAATTTGCCTACATTGAGAATGTCCAGGCCGCCGGAAACGTCTTCCCAAACCGTCTTTTCGTTGGAAAGATCATCCCGGTTTTGGTCTACAAAGGCCATCTTGACAGTTGATCCGATCTTGACTTCCCCACTGTCGGGCTTTTGCTGGCCGGCGATCATGCGAAACAGCGTAGACTTGCCCGCGCCATTGGGACCAATGATGCCGACGATGGCACCCGCAGGCACCTTGAAACTGAGGTTGTCAATCAGAACACGGTCACCAAACGATTTGCTCACGTTGACGAACTCGATCACTTCATTGCCGAGCCGTTCTGCCACGGGGATAAATATCTCGTTGGTCTCGTTTCGCTTCTGGTATTCAAAATCAGACAACTCTTCAAAGCGCGCCAGACGGGCCTTGCTCTTGGCCTGACGTGCCTTGGGGTTTTGGCGGGACCATTCCAGCTCTTTCTTCAATGCTTTGGCGCGAGACTCTTCACCCTTTTGCTCCTGCACCAGACGCTCCTGCTTCTGTTGAAGCCAATCGCTGTAGTTGCCCTTGTAGGGAATGCCGGAGCCACGGTCCAGCTCCAGAATCCATTCAGCGGCGTTGTCCAGAAAGTAACGGTCATGGGTAATGGCAACCACCGTACCCGGATAACGTTGCAGGAACTGTTCCAGCCAGTCTACAGATTCAGCATCCAGGTGGTTGGTGGGCTCGTCGAGCAGCAACATGTCCGGTTTGGACAGCAACAGCCGACACAGGGCCACGCGGCGTTTTTCACCTCCAGACAACAAGCCTACCTTGGCCTCCCAGGGTGGCAAGCGCAAAGCGTCTGCGGCAATCTCGAGCTGGTGCTCGGAGTCGGAGCCCCCGCTGCCAATAATCGCTTCCATCTTGGCCTGCTCTTCAGCAAGCGCGTCAAAGTCGGCATCAGCCTCACCGTAAGCCGTATAGATTTCTTCAAGGCGGGCTTTCGCCTTGAAAATGTCGCCCATCCCGGCTTCCACGCTCTCTCGAACCGTCTGCTCCGGGTCGAGCTGGGGCTCCTGCGGCAGGTAGCCGATGTTCAGTCCCGCCATGGGCATGGCTTCGCCTTCAAACTCTTTGTCAACACCAGCCATGATTTTGAGCAGTGTGGACTTGCCGGAGCCATTCGTTCCCAACACGCCAATCTTGGCTCCAGGAAAGAAACTGAGCGAAATGTCTTTGAGAATGAACCGCTTGGGTGGCACGATTTTGCCGAGGCGGTTCATTGAGAAAACGTATTGAGCCATTGCGTGGGTACTAGCGAGAGGTAAAAACAGCATTATCGGCTGTACCCGACCCCGCAGCTTTACCCTGCCCGTGAACCTGCCCTATTTTTTTACGGATGTGCCAGCATCCCGCACTGCGTCCAGTTCATTGCGCAGAGCGGTTTGGACTACCGCGTCGAGCGCACTGTCAATCACGTCGCCGCTGGAAACTACCCGAATACGGTTCTGGAGTCCGAGTCGCTCCATCGTACGGCGTGACATGGAGTGCGCCAGACCCGCGCCTGATATGAACATGAACAGCGTGCGGTGCGGGCTGCACCAGGTCAGCTGCGCACGCACCCAGACGTCGTTCAACAGCAATTCAACCCAGGAGCCGGTACTCAAATCGGCGGGTGACCACGGCCGATTGACCACCCTGCCAGGAAACTCCGGTTTTCCCGAAAAATCCATGGCAGTGGCTGCCTCGATTCCCTGGTAGTCGGCACCACCCGAATCGTCATCCGACACCCAGAAAGCCGCCGACTCAGGCAGGTTGGATTCCAGCAGGCTGGCGCCCAACACCTCGTCCAGCCCCTCGTCGACTTGCTCTTCAACGCCACCAGGATCTTCTTCGATCAGGTTTTCAAGATCAATGTCAAGTTGGGCATCTACCTGTTCGCGATCGTCTGTTGCAATCGCAGCCCGATGGCTCTCAAAAGCCTTTTCGTGCAGGGTGATCAATTCATCAAAGAAGGCGGCGATGCGCTCTTCGGGAAAATCGATCAACTTGAGGCCCTGGCGCAATTGGCCCAGCAGTTGCGGAACCAGACGGACCAGTCGGACCGGATTGCGTCGGGTCAGGCGAAGACGGGCGCTCCACACCAGATCATCGACCAACGCCAGATAACCTTGCGGATCACCCGTCCCGTCCAGACAACTCAGTTGGGATTCGGCCACAACCTGGGACCAGGGCCCCTGCAGAAAACCAGTTACAAAATCGGGCAACTTCTGGCTCGCGAACCGCTCGGAAAATTCCTCCGCATGCCGCCGCGCCAACAGGTTGCGCTGCTCCACATGGAGTAAAGCCCGCGCCGCCGCTTCCTGCCGCTGGCGTTGTACAACCTCGTCCCTTGCCCAGCTCTCGTCGAGCCCCTGCAAAATCTGCGAAAAAGACGCGGCGTCACCCAACCCTTTGGCCAGCGCTTCCACTGCATCCGAGATGGACTTCAGGAACTTGGCAAAACCATCATCCTGCTCGGTGGCGTATCCCAGGCTGCGATGGGTCAGCCGGTCCAGAAATTGCCGCGCTGGGTGCTGACGCTCGGAAAAAAAGCGGGGGTCGGATTTGGACAACTTCAACAAAACCGGCTCGACCAATCTGAGCTGCCTTCTCACCTTGGGTAGCAGGCGTTGATCCAGCATCAGGTGATCAAGCATCATGCGCACCACCTCTTTGCCCAATCGCCGACCCAGCTGCTTGCTCTGGGTCTGCTCTCGCGCCACTTGCGCGGGTGTGGCCGCACTTGAAGAGGCCCCCGTCGCTTTGGCAGGCATTTGTGCGGAGCGTTCAGCCAGACGTTTCATCATCGGCTCAATCAGCTTGAGATCTTGCAACGCTACAAACGACGCCGGCACCGTGTGCATGAAGTCTTTCATGCCCGCGCTGCTGGAGCCTGTCTCCAGTTCGCCCGAGAGCAGCCTGCGCAGTTTGTCGAGGGTCAGCAGGGTACGCGTGACCGTGTTTTCCACCGGCCTGGCTCTTGAGGCCGCGCTGTCACCCGCAGGGCCACCCAGGGGATCGGCCGGCTCCACCCCTTGAGAACGCAACCAGTCGGATGCTTCCCGGTAGAGCTGTCGCAAGCTGACCCCCAGCAAACCGGCAGCCGGGGTCAACAGCGTGGCGCGCACCGCGTCGTCAGGAACATGCTGGATCAGGGTGCGATGCAGGGCACGGACAAACGCATCCGGCTTCAGCGGGTTAAGGTGCGCCTGAACCGTGATCCATCCCAACAGCCCGCTGATGAGAGCCGTAAACGGAGGCAATATATCGTCCACAGACCTGAAAACCTCTTGCTGCGCAAGAGCAAATTCAATGCTCTCATCGATCTCCCGTGTATCAAAAAGCTGGATGTCGGAGAAACGGACCAGTGAAGGCTCTGCTGAATCCTGGGCTCCCCCCTGGAAAACCGCGTGACGAAGCTCTGCTTCAAACGTGCTGCGAACGGCCTCGGCGCTGGTGTTCAGTTTCTGAATGGCCCGTTTGCTGGCGGGGCTCATGTCGTTGGCAGATCGTGTGGACGTGGCACGCACGGCCGATGCCATCAGGCCGTCCAGAACGTCGCCAACCAGAGCACCGGCCTGAGACAAAACGACTTCGATGCAGTCGGCCAAAGACGGGCGCGCAATGGTTTCATTGCTCGCCACGCCAATTCGACGCAACAAAAACTTCTTCATCGACCGTTTTCCTTGTTTCCAACACCGTGCCCTTGCCTGGCTTTTTGGGCAAGATTTTTTCCATTCTCACTGTTAGAAGCCCATATGGACATATCGGTAACAACTTGTTTCGAGTTCACTATTTATGTCATTTCGGCCGGAATCGGGCCTCATAAAGCAGGGCCATGCGATAATGTCAGCTGTCGCGGCGCTCCAGTTGCCCGCGGTAACAGCACCTTGCTGGGGACTTGGCCTTTCGCCTGCGTTCCATTTTTGAATCTATCTGCCTATGACTGGCCCGGTGTCTCGACACAGGGACAGGCCGATATCCCAAGCGCCCTGGATGGGCGCCACATCCATGAACTTTGAAGATCTGAAGCTGGCCCCGGCCATTGTTAAAGCCGTGCGCGAGCATGGTTACGAAACCCCCACCGCCATCCAGGCACAGGCCATTCCAATGGTGCTGGAAGGCCACGATTTGCTCGGCGGAGCCCAGACCGGGACCGGCAAAACAGCGGCATTTGTGTTGCCAATGCTCCACAAACTGAGCATGAGCCGCAGCGCCCAGAACAAATTTGGCGGTACCGGCATCCGCGCACTGGTGCTCACACCAACCCGCGAGTTGGCTGCCCAAGTGGAAGAATCGGTACAAACTTACGGCAAATTCCTGCAGTTATCCTCCACCGTTATCTTTGGTGGTGTTGGTATGAACCCACAGATCAGCCGCGTAAAAAAGGGCGTGGATATTCTGGTCGCCACGCCAGGCCGCCTGCTGGACCTCCTGCAACAAGGGGTTTTGGACCTGGGCCAGGTGCAGATACTGGTGCTGGACGAAGCCGACCGCATGCTGGACATGGGCTTCATCCATGACGTGAAAAAAGTGCTGGCTGCTGTACCCAAAGAAAAGCAGAGCCTGCTGTTCTCGGCCACTTTCAGCGACGAGATTCGTGAATTGGCGGCTACGTTGCTGAAGAATCCGCAAAGTGTGCAGGTCACACCTCGCAACACCACCGTACAACGCATCACCCAGGTGATTCATCCAGTGGGCCGCGGCAAAAAGAAGGCGCTGCTGGCACACATCATCAACGAACAAAACTGGAGCCAGGTGCTGGTGTTCACGCGCACCAAGTTTGGTGCAAACAACGTTGCCGAGTTTTTGACGAAGAACGGCATTCAGGCCATGGCCCTGCACGGCAACAAAAGCCAGGCCGCACGGACACAGGCTCTGAGCGGCTTTAAAAGCGGCGACATCCGCGCGTTGGTCGCTACCGACATCGCTGCACGTGGCATCGACATTGACGATCTGCCACACGTGGTGAACTATGAAATCCCCAATGTCAGCGAAGACTATGTGCACCGCATTGGCCGCACGGGCCGTGCCGGAGCCGACGGCGCTGCCGTGAATCTGGTGTGTCTGGATGAAGAAGGCTTCATGCAGGACATCGAACGCTTCACCAAGCAAAACATTGAAGTCAAAATTGTTGAGGGCTTTGCGCCTGAACCCGGCGAGAAGGCCGAACCCATTGCCATGGGCCGTCAAACCATCTGGGGTGGCGCAGGCAAACCCCCGAGTCGGGATGTCATGCAGGCAGCGGCACGTACTGCGCGTACGGAAATGTTGCAACGCGTGCGGGACAACCGTGCGGGACAGGGTGACCGTGGCGGAAACAGCGGCGGTGGTGGTCGTGGCGGCCAGGGTGGTGGTGGTCGTGGAAACAACCGTGGCAACGGGGGTGGCGGTGGTGGTGGTGGCCTGCGCGGCGACGCGCAACCGGCTGATCATTCCGGGCGCAGCTTTGGCGCACGCCCTCCACAGGATCGCAGCCGTTCCGGCGGCGGGAATGGTGGACAACCTCCCCGTCCCGCTCAAGGCGGCCAGCCTGATCCGATGCGCACCAGCGTGGACATGATGGCCGAACGTAGCGGCGCACGCCGGGGCGGTGGTGGCGGCGGTTATGGCGGCGGCAATCGCAATGGAGGTTCCTACGGTGGCGGTGGGCGTTCTGGCGGTGGGTCGGGTGGCTTTGGTGGCGGAGGCGGCGGATCTCGTGGACCCGGTCGTTCTCGCGGCTCCTTTAACCGGTAAGCACGAAGCAACCATTCGCAGCGCGGGCCGGCAATAGCTGCTGCGCGCGGGATACACGTTCTGCTATCGGGGACCATGCAGATGGCATGACAGCGCTGGTACGATCAGTGGATGAGCCAACCACTTTCCACTCTGCTTGCTGTTGATTGGGGCACGTCCTCGCTGCGCGGTGCGCGGCTGGATGCCAAGGGCCGGGTGCTGGAAGAAAAGTCTCTGCCACGTGGCATTCAAACCGTGGCGCCGGGTGAATTTGCTACTGTTTTTGTAGCCGCTTTCGGCGACTGGGCAAGAGCTAGTGGCTCTTTTTGTCTGATATCAGGCATGGCTGGCAGCAAGCAGGGCTGGGTTGAAGCGCCCTACTGCCCCTGTCCCGCCGGATTTGACGAAGTCGCTGCACGGTTGACGTGGATTGCAGATACGCCCCCAGGGCTGCCGGATGCCCGCATCGCCATCGTGCCAGGCCTGAATTGCGAACTCCCGTCCGCCGTTCCGGGACTGGTCAGTATTCCTGACGTGATGCGCGGCGAAGAGGTGCAAATCCTGGGGGCCATGCAGCTGTCAGGCCTGCACGACGGTGTATTCGTACTGCCCGGCACACACAACAAGTGGGCGCAGGTGTCTGAAGGCCGGGTAACAGGTTTTCGCACCTTCATGACGGGTGAGTTTTATGCGCTTCTTAGCCGCCAGTCCATCCTGTCCAAAACCGTTGACCCGGACGCGCCCTTTGATGAAGCTGCGTTTATCCGGGGCGTACATCAATCACATGAAGGCGCAGGGCTGCTTCACAACGCATTCAGCGCACGTACACTGTCGCTGTTCTCCCGCATGAGCGCGTCCGCGCTGGCCAGCTACCTCTCGGGGTTGATCATTGGTGAAGAAGTCCGCGCACAAGACCTTGTCAAAGGCTCCAGCGTGAACCTGATCGGCGCGCCGGCTCTCACCCAGCGCTACGCGCAGGTTCTGGCTTTACAGGGCGTGCAATCCCGTCTGTTTGGCGCCGAAGCCACCTGGGCGGGTTTGTTCGCGCTGTCCAGATCGCTGACCCGATCAACTGTTTCTGTCTGATTGAAGGAAAAGATGACTCCCGCTGACAAATTTTCCGCGGCGTTTGCCAGGCTACCGCTGGTGGCCATTCTGCGGGGCCTGACGCCGGCTGAAGCCCCTGCCATGGGTGAAGCGCTAACAGGCGCTGGCTTTGCCCTGCTGGAAGTACCGCTCAACTCGCCACAGCCGCTGGTCAGCATTGCCCTGCTGGCCCAGAACCATCCCACCACGCTGGTTGGCGCGGGTACCGTCCTCACGGCAGCGCAGGTACGTGACGTGCATGCCGCTGGCGGACAACTGATCGTTTCGCCCAATTTCAGCGCCGAAGTGGTGAAAGAGGCCGTGAAGCTGGACATGATCTGTTTGCCCGGCATCGCCACCCCAACCGAAGCCTTCGGCGCGCTTGCCGCCGGTGCGTACGGGCTCAAGCTCTTTCCCGCAGAAATGGCATCACCCGCAGTCGTCAAAGCCCTGAAAGCGGTGCTGCCCGCAGGTACCCTGATGCTGCCGGTGGGGGGCATTACGCCCGGCAACATGGCCGAATGGCAGGCGGCGGGAGCCGATGGCTTCGGCATCGGCTCAGCGCTCTACAAGCCTGGAAAAAGCGCAACGGCTGTGCGGGAGGACGCTATGACTTTCATAGCTACTCACGCAGGTTTGGCAAGGGCTTGAGCCCTAAAATGCCCCCAATTTCCCCTCATTCTGCATCGGCCATCTGTTTTGGCCTGGGCGACAAGGTCGTCATCGTCACGGGCAGTGCGCAGGGCATTGGCGAAGCCTGCGCGCGGCGCTTCGCGCGCGAGGGGGCCAAGGTTGTGGTGCTGGACGTGGACGATGGTCGGGGCGGTTCGCTGGCCACAGAGCTCGGTGCGCTGTACATGCACTGCGATGTGGGTGACAAGCTCGATGTGGATGCCGCAGTAGCCCGGACACTTAAAATCCACGGCAGGATCGATGTGCTGGTGAACAATGCGGGTATCTTTCGTGCGGCAGACTTTCTGGACGTAACGGAAGAAGATTTCGACGAAGTACTGCGCGTCAACCTCAAAGGCTCGTTCCTGATGGGGCAGGCGGTGGCACGGGCCATGGCGAGGGAATCACGCGGCGCCATCGTCAACATGAGCTCTGTCAACGGCGTTTTGGCCATTCCCACCATCGCCAGTTACAACGTGAGCAAGGGTGGCATCAACCAGCTCACCCGCGTGATGGCGCTGGCGCTGGCGGACAAAGGCATCCGCGTCAATGCTGTAGCACCCGGCACCATCGCCACCGCGCTGGCCGAAAAAGCCGTGCTAACCAGCGACGAGGCACGAACAAAAATCATGAGCCGCACACCGATGCGGCGTCTGGGTTTGCCAGAAGAGATTGCCGATGTCGTGGCCTGGCTGGCCAGCGATGCCGCCAGTTACGTCACCGGTGAAATCGTGACGGTAGACGGTGGGCGCATGACGTTGAACTACACAGTGCCGGTGTAGTTCAACGTATTCAGGCTGGTGCTGAAGCCGGTTTGGCTGGCGTGTTCACCAGCGCTTCTCGGATCGGCAAGTGAATCAGTGCGGCGCCTACTGCCAGCACAATGTCGATGTACCAGACCCAGTTGTAGTTGCCGGTGGCCTCAAACACCTTGCCGCCCAGCCATGCCCCCAGAAAGCCACCGATCTGGTGCGTCAGCATCACGATGCCAAACAGGGTGGCCATGTTTGCGGTGCCAAAAAATTTGGCCACCAAACCGGCGGTCGGCGGGACTGTGGAGAGAAAGGTCAAACCCATCACGGCGGCAAATATCAGCATGACCGGCCCGGTCTTGGGTGCCAGCAAAAACACCACCACGGCAACGGCACGGGCGGCATACACCAGTGACAGCAGCGACTTCATCCGCCACCTGCCTACGGCCCATCCCATCGTGACGCTGCCCACGATGTTAAACAGCCCCAGCATGGCCAGCGACCAGGCGCCGTACTGCACCGGCAGTCCGCAGGAGGCAATCACACCCGGCAGATGGGTGGCCAAAAACGCCACGTGGAAACCACACACGAAGAACCCGGCTGCCAGCATCAGGTAACTGGGGTTTCGCAAGGCGCCCCGAATGGCCTCGCGTGTCGTTACGGATTTTTGACCTGCAGGCGCTACCTGAAACGAATTGCCTTTGAGCAAAAAGGCTGCGGGTAACGCCAGCAGCACGATCAGGCCCAACACCTGCATGGCATTGGCCCAGCCCATGCCGATCATCAATGCACCTGCAATAGGCGCCATCACAAACTGACCGAACGAGCCACCCGCATTGACGATGCCCGTCGCCAGGCCACGCTTGTCCGCAGGGATCATGCGCGCAGTAGCTGCCATCAGCACGGACGGCCCGGCCATGCCCGCACCACCTGCGGCCAGCACGCCAATCGCAAAGATCAGCCCGGCCGTGGTGGTCATGTACGGCGTGATGAAGGTGCCCAGCGCTACCAGCGCCACGCCCAGCAGG
>Ga0116157_10002592_pt1 | contig 17581 bp, 13 predicted proteins | sample AD_UKC048_MetaG_FD_89882 | JGI IMG/M metagenome (GOLD analysis project Ga0116157, IMG submission 89882) | Active sludge microbial communities of municipal wastewater-treating anaerobic digesters from USA - AD_UKC048_MetaG | ecosystem: Engineered > Bioreactor > Anaerobic > Digestate | place: USA...
CGAAGCGGTCAAGTACGGCCTGCAGGACGCCATGATCTGCGGCGGCGCGGACGAATACGACACGATCACGGTGGCGGTATTCGACAATCTGCTCGCCTGCTCAACCGCCTTCAACGACCGGCCCGGTGAGACGCCCCGTCCCTTTGACCGTGCGCGCGACGGTCTGGTGGTCGCCGAGGGGGCGGGCGCCGTGATGCTGGAGGAATATGAGTTCGCCAGGAAACGCGGCGCGACGATTCTGGCGGAGGTCATCGGTTTTGCCTGCAACTCCAACGGCGGCGATTTGATTCTGCCCAATCTCGACGGCATCACCAAAACCCTGCGGCTGGGCCTGGAAAACGCACAGATCAACGCCTCCGACGTCGATCTCGTCAGCGCCCACGCCACGGCCACCAAGATGGGCGACATCATAGAGGCGCAGGCCACGGGCAGGGTTTTCGGCACACAACCGCGGGTGGTGGCCCTCAAGAGCTACATGGGGCACACCATGGCGGCCTGCGGCGCGGTCGAAACGGTTTTGACGATCTATATGATGCAGGAGGGCTTTATCGCCCCGACGCTGCACCTGGAAGAAATCGACGAACGCTGCGCGATGATCCGGCATGTCCAGAAGCTGGAGGAAATCCCCGTCAAAACCGCGGCCATTCAGAATTTTGCCTTTGGCGGCGTGAACACCTGCCTCATGATTCGAAAGTTGACCTGACCGCGATGTTCCTCACACGATTTTTCCGCCGCGTCATCAATTTCTGTCTCACGTTGGGGCTCTGGGTCTATTTCATGCTGGGCTATCTGGTGCTGATGTTTGTTTTGTTCATCCCCTGCTATTCCAGGCTGAAGGCCGTGGACGCCGTCTTGCAAAAATCGTTTCACCTTCATCTGAAAGTTTTTTTCGCCCTGGTGAACCGGCTGTCGCCCGGCGTCCGATTCGCCGTTTCCGAAGACGTCCGGAATCTTCGCTCCTCCATCATCGTCTGCAACCACCTTTCCTATCTGGATCCCATCCTGCTGGTGTCCCTTTTCCCCCGGCAGACCACCATCGTCAAGAACACCTTTTTCAGCGTCCCCATTTTCGGCTGGTTTCTGCGCAAGGCGGGTTATGTGCCCTCCTCCCCAACGGAAATGTACGGTCCGGCGATGATCAACCATCTGGAAGACATCAAACGCCAACTGGCGGCGGGAGGCAATCTGTTCGTCTTTCCCGAAGGCACGCGCGGCCGCCGGGGCAGGATCGCGCCGTTCAACCGGGGCGTGTTCAGCATTGCCCGGTACTGCAGCACGGGTGTAAAAATGGTGCTGATCCGCAACACCGAGCGGCTGTTTCGCCCCGGATCGTTCTCCTTTGACACACGGGGAAAATTCACCGTTTCGATGGAGCTGATCGGATCGCTGACGCCGGATCAACTGAAAAATGCTTCGATCAGCGCGTCCGCCGATCAGGCCCGATCGCTTTTTGAGCGGAAAATCAGAGAAGCAAAAACAGGCGGGGACGGGCGGGCATAAGCCCCTGCGGGGGCATCAGGGAGGAAGCATGAAGCCAATCACCCACCGAATGGCGGAGGAATGGATCGCGGCCGCGGCCCGCACCGGCGATCGAATTGCATGAACGTCTGAAAATCAGAGCGGGCTCGACAACTTGCATCCCGGTTTCGGCGGGTCTAAAGACCCGCCCTACGTTTTAATGCAGGGCGCACCTTCAGGTGCGCCTTTGACTCCGCTATGATTCTATTTTCCAATCAATGGCAAATGGTCGCGGCCTGCCTGCGGATGGCGGCCGTTTCCTACGGCTTCGCCCGCTGGATTTCCTTCATCACCGACATTTCCGGGCGGCCGCCGATAAAAGCGGTGCTGGCCTCGAAAAATTCCTTGAAGTGCGGCGTGGAGGAATGAAACTCCAGTGCGGCTTTGTCCCTGTACTGTTCGACCACAACCAGCACGTCGGGATTGGCTTTGTCGCGGTTGAGCGAATAAAGAACCGTTCCCTCTTCCTCGGAAGCCACTTTGGAGATCAGCACCTGGAAGGCGGCCATGGCTTCATCCATCTTCCCCTCTTTCACAGGCAGCTTGGCAATAACGGTAATCATCGTAACACCTCCCGAATGGTTTTTTTGAAGCATTTTCGACTCGATTCGCCCCCATAGCACAAACACGCTCAAAGTGGCAAGCCCTTCGGAAGGCCAAAACGGCGGCGGTGAGGCCGTTCCCCTGCAGCCGGCTGGTTTCCGCGAACCGGACGGCATGGTTAAAAAAATGATTTTCTGCTCGAAAGAATTGAAAAAACAGATAAAATATGCAATGGATACCATCAACTCATGATTGCATTTGCCCAAACGACTTGAAATTGTTGCAGGGGTTGATCGATGCGCGGGCAGCAAAATCCGTCGCCCTGAAATGACTTAAGGAAATTCATTTTCATGAATCCCTTTGGAATCGCATTGATTTTATTGATTTCCGCCCTCCTCTCCGGCAGCCTCGCGGTCTATGCCTGGCGCCGACGGGGCAAACCGGGAGCCGGCATTTTCTTTTTTTTAATGCTGGGGACGACGATCGCGGTCTTTGCCTACGGGATGGAACTCCTTTCCGCCACCCTTTCGGGCAAACTGGCCTGGGTGAGAATCCGTTATGCGGGAACCGCCCTGATCTATCCGATGTACCTGCTGCTCGCGCTTTGGTACACCAACAAGAAAAAATGGTTTGCTCCCGGCCGTGTCGCCCTGCTGTTTGTCCTGCCGGTCTTCTCCCTGATCGTGCTTTTCACCAATTCACTCCACCATCTGCACTATGCCTCGATCAGCCTGAATACAAGCGGCCCCTTCCCCATGATCGCCAAGACATACGGGCCCCTGTTTGCGTTTTACTTCATCACCTCCTTTGGTTATGTTTTGCTGGCGCTGGCCATCCTGGGATCGAACTATTTGGTCACGTCGCCTTTTTTTCGGCGGCAAACGGCGGCGCTGATGCTGGGAACCATTGCCCCCCTGGCGGCCGCCTGGCTGTATAACACCGGCATGGTGAAACCCCTTGGCGGATTGAATATCCTTCCTTTTGCCTATATCTTTTCCAGCCTGACGGCCGCATGGGTCATCCTGGGCCGCAAGCTTTTCGATCTGCGCCCCTTCGCCCACGGAATGATTTTTGAAAACATGACGGATGGATTTATTGTCCTGAACAAGCAGCTCGAAATTCTGGACGCCAATCCCCCCGCATTGCGCCTGCTGGACCTTTTACCGGATCACATGGGTCAATTCGGGAATAAGGCGTTTGTGAATCACCCGGCGCTGATCCGGCTGATTCATAACGAACCTCACGCCCACGTGCAGATTGAACAGGACGGACAGGTCTTCGACGCATTCCGAACTTCCCTCTTCGACCAGCAGCAGAATCTGGCCGGCCATTTGATCAGCCTGCGCGATGTCACCTCCATCAAGAAGGCGGAGGAGGCCCTCAGAAAAAGCGAAAACCAGTACCGGTTTCTGGCCGAAAACATGAACGACGTCCTGTGGATGATGGATCTGGATCTCAAAACCGTCTATGTTTCTCCCTCTATCGAGGCCGTCCTCGGCTTCACGCAGGAGGAACGCCTTCGTCAGGACGTTCAGCAGCAGTTGACGCCGCAATCTCTCAGGATTGCACGGGAGACGCTGGCCCGGGAAAAAGTGCTCGAAAAACAGACGGGCGATCCCAAACGAAAAGCAACCCTGACGCTGGAATTCTGTCACCGGGACGGCTCCACCCGCTGGCTGGAGACGATCATCAGCGGCATCCGTGATGATCAGGGCACGTTGACCGGCCTGTACGGCGCATCCCGGGACGTTTCCGGGCGCAAGGAAGCGGAGGCCAGCATCCTCCGGTTTTCGGAGGAGCTCAGAGAAAAAAACAAGGAGCTTCAGTGTCTCTATTCCGTGTCGGAGATGGTTCGAAAAGGACAAACCTTGCAGGAAGACATTCTTTCAGCTTGCGTCTCCCTCATCCCGCAGGCCTATGATTGCCCGGAGATCGCCGGCTGCCGGATTCCGTGGGAAGACCGGGAATACAAGACGGAAAACTTCGCCCGGACCTCCTGGATGCAAACGAGCGACATCCGTGTGCGCGGCAATTCGATTGGAAAGATCGAAGTCTGCTACCTTGAGCCGCGGCCGGAAAAAGACGAAGGCCCTTTTTCAAAGGAAGATCGCAAGTTCCTCGACGGCATCGCCGACCTGCTGGGAAAATCATACGAACGGCGGCTGGCCGCCGAAGAGCGGGAAAAGCTCATCGAGGATCTTAAAAATGCCCTGCAGGAGGTCAAGACCCTGACCGGCATGCTTCCGATCTGCGCGTCGTGCAAAAAAATACGAAACGATCAGGGATACTGGGAAAGAATCGAGCGCTACATCTCCGAGCGTTCATCGGTCCAGTTCAGCCACGGAATCTGCCCGGAGTGCATGAAAAAACTGTATCCGGAAATGGCGGACCATTCCTGAGCGCGGGGAATGCTTCCGGACCGATCCTGCCTGCCCGTCAGTAGGCGCTCCCGGTGGTTTCAATAATCGTGTACCCGACAAGCTCGCCTTTTTTGTTTTGCAGTCTGCAGATCCCTTCCCAGTATTCCTGCAGCTTTGACGGATTATACTGGTCCTCAACAATGGGAATTACCTCGTATTCCTTTTCCTTAAAGGGAACGGTCACGTTCCATCCCAGTCCGATCTTTTTGCCGTTGAACGTTTTAAACTTCTTTACGCTGTAGGCATAATTGTCAAAGGCGGCAACGTTTCCTTGTTTGTCTATGTAGGTTCCTTCTTTGACGCCTGTTTTGGGAAAAGGAAAGAGCATGATCTCCTCGTCATCAAAGAATCGGAAGGAAAACCATTCCCAGCCCAACTCGCTGAACCTCCCCCACTGCCGATCGAACCACGCCTTGCCGTTCCCGTCGATCTTGACCCAACGGCCCTTTTCATCCTTGAATTCGATCACTCCCCTTGTGGCAATATTGGTAAAGGAATAGTAGTAGCTTCTCTCTTTTGGTTCTTCGGGATGCCCCATGACGATGACGCCGTCTTTCCCATGCCACGCAGCCTTCTTCGTGGACGTGCCTTCAATCTCCATTTTGAGATTTTCGCTTGCGCCCACGATTTTGATCCGCCGGTCATCCAGGCAGATCCGGCTGTCCTGAAAGACAACGCATTGTGAATCCGCATAGACCTCATCAGAGCTGAATTGAATGGATTCTGAAAAAACATGCTGTCCGGTTGAGCAATCCGTGAACGTCAAATGGAGCGCATACGCTTCCAGGAGACGTGCCGCATATCCGTGGAATATTGTAAATTGATAAAAGTACAATTTGTTGTTCTGATCCGGCGCATACCCGGTGAGATACCACCACTCTCCTCCGTCGTCATGGGGGGCCCATTCATAAGCCGCGTCTTTGTGACCCGCATCCTCCAATGGAATATGGGCTGATTTGCCCGCAGCGCAACCCGACAGCAAAATCGCGATCAACAGGAATGTCAGTATTTTTCTCACAGGATCCTCCTTTTGCATTGAGTCTTGCCGCTTCGTTTTGCAGGGGAAGCTACCGCACGATCGCGGATGGCCTGAATTGCATCACCTCTCGATATTGATCCCTGACGGCGGCGTCCCGGAAGGGGAATGGAATATACTTTCCATCCCGCCAGGCCCCGATGCCGTCATCATAGTGAGGGCTGGAAGGATTGTCCGACTGGCCGGAGCTGTTCACCGCCAGCATAGGCTCTTCCTTACTGAAATCCACGATCATGCGCATGGAAGGAATCAGCCAGGTATTGAAATTTCTGCCCATCATGTACATGGATACATTCAGCGTGAACATGTCTCCCCCGGCGGGATACGGACCCCGGTTGAAGTATGACCACAAACTCCTCAGCGCCGTCCGTTCAATAAAGCCAAAATGGGGCGCCATTTGAGAAGTATCGGTTTCCCAGGTGCTGGTATGCAGCGCTCCCCATGTCCACCGGCCGGTGTCATCTCCCAAAGTTGATTCCAGAAATGCGACGGCATCCGCGAGCGAAAGGGCGATGATTTGCGCTTTGGTCTCTTTTTCTGGCGTATGGATATCGTCCCAGAAGGGGCTTTCATCGCCCCGGACCAGGAGATGATCGCAGGTGGCGTTGTAGCTCTCATTATCGGCGATCAGAAACGACTTCCACGCCCTGGAATCATCCGGGCCGAGCTCGTCTTGAAAAATGTCTCTGGTGGCGCTTTGCAGGAACGCTCCCGCCAGGGCAGCCTCTTTGGAATCCGCCCTCATGTCGCCGCTGAAGTTCCGCAGCATGGCAAGGGCAAGACGCGCGCCTGCCGCCTTTTTTTCATCTTTCCACCGGCTGATTTCCCTTGCAATCTCTCCGGCCAGAGATCCTTTCAGAAGAACATCCCTGAGCTTCGGCACAAACAGGGAGTAGGTGTCCAACTGCATCTCCCGGTTGGTTTGGGTGGTGTGCTGATCCGTCGCCGACGCCATCTGGACGATGCGCTCGGCCCTTTCGGGCCAGTACCAGGAAGAGGAAAGGATATGGGGATAATCCTTCGGCACCGTGCGGTGGTTGGCGGTTCCGATAAATCCGGCCGGAGGGTTTTGGGCATTCGGCAATCCGTCGGCATCCAAAAAGCCGGTCCAGTCGTAAACGCCGGTCCAGCCCGGCGAAGGCATCAGCCCGCGGCCTTTGGCCCGGACGGGGTAATTGCCGATCACCTGCCAGGCGATGTGATCCTTGTCCGCAAATACCATGTTCAGCGGTATGGCTCTGATCTGTTTTATCAGCGGAATCGCATCCTCCACCGAGTGGGCGAAACTGAGTTGAAAGAAAGCATTCATGCTGTTGTCATCTGCGGCGGGAACCGTTCGGCTCAACGCCACGCCGTAAGGCAGATCGACGGAGGCCGGCAAAATGACATGAATCGGCTCCGCCTGCAGCGCTTCGTTTAAAAGCGGCCCGTGCACGGTTTCGCGAAAAGTCCGGGCAACGGGCGGCTTGCCTTTGATGTTGAATATTTCCTGATGTTCGACAACCGGCAGCCACTCTCCTTTGTATAAAAAATGCAGTTTCCCGTTCACGTTCCTGAGCTGCTCCAGGAACAAGTCCTGGTTATCCGCCATAACCATGGTCGCGCCCCACGCAATATGGCCGTTGTATCCGGCAACGATCATCGGGGCGCCCGCAACACTCATTCCGGCCACGTCATAGGCGCCGCACCGGAGATGGATCATGTTCCACATGGACGGCATGCTTAAAGGAAGATGCATATCGCTGCAGAAAATGCTCGCGCCGTTTTTTGTTTTTTCCCCGCGGACGGCCCAATTATTGGAAGCGGCGGCGCCGCTCAAGCCCAGGGAGCTCAAAAACGGCTGCAGTTCATCTATTCCCGCCACACTTTCGGCGGCCTTCTTCAAGTCAACGCCCCTGAGCTTGGCGGCCTCCCCGAGTGGAATGGGCTCATCGGGATAGATGGGCAGCAGCCAGGCTGTTTTCTCGGCGCCCACGGCTTGAGCGATGTTCAAGGCGGCAATTTCCTCCGGAAGATTAAAGGAAAGACCGAAGCTCAGCAAAACGCATATCGTTATGGAATCCATGGGCTTCCAGGGTTCAGGCTTATACCCTGACAGCGCAAGACCCGGCGGCAGTTTGTCTTTGTGCTGATCCAGATAAGCATTTACGCCGTCGCTGTATCGCTCCAAAAGGCGGCGGTTCTCGGCGGAAACATTTCCGTAAAGACTCTCCGCCGCTCTTTTGAGATTCATGGTGCGCATGTAAATATCCAGATTCAGCAAGGCTGGTCCGGCCATCTCGGCCAGCCGGCCCTCCGCTATCAGTTTCAAGCCGATCATCTGGGCGAGCCGGTCCGAGGCATGCACATAGCCTACGGTCATGGCCAAGTCTTCCATGTTGTTTGCTTTCACGAAGGGAATGCCGTAAGCGTCGCGGCTTACCGTTGCGGTATCCCTGAGCCCCGTCAGGACCGCCGTTCCCTGAGTGGCGTCCAGTTTGTCTTTGAAATGCCGGTCCATCAGCGTGGCGCAGCTTGCAGAGAGAAGACAGACGGCGGCAATACAGCAGATTTTCAAGAATTGCTTCCCCGGATGACCCCGTCTCATTCCAGGATGTGCGGTAGGGTTCTGCATCGGACCTCCTCAAATCATTTTCCAAAATGTTTTTGCGATCCGTTGATGAATCCGGCGGAGAGATCAGCCCCGTTCGCGGCGGAGCGCTACTCGAAGCCCATGATCTCATAGAGGCATTCACCTGCTATGGGGGTTGCCTTGCCGTGCTCGATGATGTCGCCCTGGTAATCGGCAATAATCCGAAAATAGACGGGCCTTGCGATAAACGTTCTGGCGATCCACTGAGAAAAGGGATTCAATCCCGCAACGGTGAGAAGATCAACCTCTTCCACCAGAGCCTTGAACCGGATATTCAGATGCGCCCCAACGCCTCCCTCCTCAAAGTCGATCAGGACCTGCTTCGGATAATGGCGCTTCAGAACGGGGTGGGTGGCGAAATCCCGCTGCCGGACCGTAGGGCTGGCAGCGCCCACGATGATCTTGTCCCCCCTGGCGATATACAGCGGCCTTGCCCTGTTCATGGCGGGATCGATATAATCAACGTCCGCATAAACAATGGTGTACTCGTCCGAGAAGATCCTTCCCCATACCCAGTCCCGTGTGATCTCGTTGAGGGGTTTTCTTCCCCAGTTGTGGTCGGCGTATCCCTCTCCTTTTACCTGCCTGGTTTGCCCGTTTTGCGTGATGGCGCCCTCGATGCGGTTGCGGGCCTGATGGATGCTCCAGAAAAAGTCCCGGGATTCGTCCTGACCGTCGAGCATCCATCCCGGCGCCGTCATGGTCAGCTTGAAATCCGCCGTCACGCCTTCCATGTTCCACCGGACATGGTATTGCTTATCGTCCATTCTTCGAACAAACCCCAGGGGGCAGGCAATCTGCACATCCTCCGTCGAGGATTTCATCTCTTCCGCCTGCAGGGATTGCAGAACGGACATTTTCTTCCAGTCCGGGCTGTAGAGCGAAAAGGTGGCCCCGGGTTTTCCGTTGGTAAAGTTCGGGTCGAAGAATACCCCGACAAAGGTTTCACCGGTATCCAAATGCCCGTCAAAGTACCACCACTCAAAGGGACGCTTGCCGGTCAGGGTATGGCGCGCCCTGTCCTTTGCGCCGGGCTGGTTCTTGCCCCCGTCCAGAAACTCACTGCTTTGGCCGATGTTCTCGACGGGCCTGGGCAGATGGGTGCAGGAAGCGGCGGCAAAGATGAACAGGATGGCGAAAATGATTGCCGGAAGCGTCAACGATACGCGGTGGTTTTTGACAGGGGATTGTTTTTTCATAGGCGTCCTATAAGAATTTCGAACCCGGCTGTCAAGAAAATCTTGCTCGCCATGCATCCTGCGCGAATGCTGCGCATGACCAATTGAAATGCCGCATGACTTTTGAAAATCAAAACACCGCGGCAGGAAAAGCGTTCCTGATCCCTGGACAGGCTGCTTTTGCTTCCGCAAGCCATACGGGGCAAAACGGGTGTTCAAACCGGCCAGTCGGGTATTTTCTTCTTCGTTTTGAACCACCGGATTGTCGTCCAGAACATCAGCGGATTTTGCAAAGCGGTCCAAAAGCGGACCCGCAGGCTCGCGGAGGTCACGCCGGAGAGCAGACGGTCGAACTCGCCGAAGGTCAGGGAGCGCATTTTGCCGATGGTGACTTTCTCCAGGGCATTTTTCTCGCGCATGTAGCGTTCGAGCCATCCCGCATAGCGGGCCGCGCCGGCCTGCCCCCCGCTTAAAGCCTTCACGGCCAGCACTCCGCTCAAGCAGGCCATGTCGATGCCGCCGCCGTGCAGCGCGGAGGTAAGCCCCGCCGCGTCGCCCACCAGAAGAACGTTGTCGTAAACGAGACGGGAAAGCATTCGGGCAGGAGCGATGCCGCCGCCTCTTGCCAGAACGGATGCGCCGGCAAGTCCTTCCCGGCGCAAGAAGTCGGCCAGCATTTTCTTCATATCCGGCCGTCCGGGTCCCTGCGTTTTGCGCACCGTGCAGACCACGCCGACGTTGGCGCTTCTCTCATCCCTGGGAAAAACCCAGGCGTAGCCGGGCTGATTTTCGGCCGGAAGATCCGGGAAAAAGACGACCCGAATGCAGGGCACAAGCGAGCTGAAATCGCCGGCCAGCCTCACCTGATGCGCCGCGAGGCACTCCTGGACGTACTCGCGCGCAAACCCGCAAAGCCGGGACGCCACGGACGGAGCGCCGCTGGCGTCCAGAATCCAGTCATACGATTTCTTCATCCGAACCAGGTCCGACACCGTCACGCCCGCCTGTTCGTGCAGGCGAACGCCAAGCGTCTTGGCCTGACGGGAAAGATCCTGCTGCCAGATCCGGCGATCGAGCATCCACAGGGGCTTGTGACTCCCCAGGGGAAAGCGGTACTCGCCGCCGGCTTTCAAAACAAGCCCTTTTACGGGATGCAGCAGTCCCCGGCCCGGCCGGGTCATAATTCCCAGGGAATCGAAGATGCATTCGCCGCAGACGATGCCTTCCCCGACCTTCCTCTTCTCAAACAGGTCCACGGTAATGTTTTTGCGGGCCGCCGCCAGCGCGGCGTAAAGGCCGCCGGGTCCGGCGCCGATGACGGCAATCTTCATGGCTTTAGCGCTCCGGGCTTTTTGAATTTTTTCAGAAGGTGGCGAATCGCCAGAATCGGATGGGAGCGCAGCATGCGCGGACCGGCGCAGCGCATCACCTCCTGAATCTGCCGTCTGCGCCCGGGCCTGTAGCAATGCACCGGGCAGGCCGCGCAGGTCGGCTTATCCGCGGCAAACGGGCACTTGTCCAGGCGCGTTTTCGCGTAGGCGAGGAGCTCGGCGCACGACGGGCACAACTCTTTCCCGCCGGTCTGATGCCGCTCCCGGCAGAACAGGGAAATCATCGCCGTGATGGTTTTATATTCGTCCGCGATCGATGGATTTTGCCCCACGGGGAACTCCTTCAAGAAGAAGGTCGGCGCGGCGAACTTCTTCGATGAACCGCCGAACTTTCTTCAGGTCTTTTTTAAAGCGCACGGGCCTTCCGCTCCGGTCGGTCGCGTTGGTCCTCGTGCAGCTGTCCACACCGGCCGGCCGGAGGCCCGTCATCGCGTCGTAAACATTGTCGGCGGCCAGTCCTCCGGCCAGAATCACCGGAATGGGGCTTCGGTCGATTAAGGCTTTGGCAATAGACCAGTCACAGGTTTCCCCCGTGATGCCGACAAAGCCCGCCACCGGCTGGTCCGCGTTCAAAAGCAGCGTGTCGATCAGAAAGAAATCCGTCACCGGCGCGAAGCGCTCCGCAATCTCCAGAATATTTTTTTCGACGGCGGAGGCGTTGGGCAACCCGGGCCGGGGAACGGACAGAGACCGCATGATGTCGAGGCGCGGAAACCGGTCCCGAAGGTCGATGTGCAGGCTCAAAAGCGCGTCGAAGTCCCGCACCGCGACCTGCCTCTCGTCGGGCCAGGGCGAAAGGACATCGCACAGGTGAACGCAATCCGGCTCATAGTAGTCCAGCGCCGCGAAGATGGCCGCCGGGTCTTTCATGATCGGAATCAGAACGCTGGCCGCGCCGCCTGCCTTCGCCGCCTGCACGGTTTTGCGGACGGACGCGCTTTTCCATTTTGCCGGATCGGGAAGCACGCTGCCGATCCGGTCCACGCCGAGTTCGATCAATGCGAGGGCTTCCGCGGGCTTTTGCACTTCATAAATCTGAATCATCGTTTTCCGCATGGTAATGACTTATCATGACCGCCGCGCCCAATCAAGATCGGCGACGGAGTGATTTCCGCCCGCCGGGCAAGGTCAAAAAGCAACTTGCTTTTATCCGCGTTTCACTGAATAATCGGCCCATCCAGAAAGAACAAAGGGGGCGCTCATGACGGTTACCCAACCCATCGAGGAGCTGTATAACGAAAGAGGCGCGCGCGCGCGCGAGCTGCGCGACGCGGGGAAAAAAGTCATCGGCTACTTCTGCTGCTTCGTGCCGGATGAAATTCTCACGGCCTTTGACCTGATTCCCTACCGCATTCAGGGCTCGCAAAGCGAGCCCATCGACGAGGCGGACGCGCTCCTGGAGCCGATGGCCTGCCCGTTTGCCCGAAGCTGCTTCAACCTGGCGCTCAAGGGCCGCTATGATTTTCTCGACGGGTTTGTCGCCCCGCACAGCTGCGATACCATCGAGCGCCTGTATCACATCTGGCACAGCAACAAGCCCTCCCCCTTCAATCACCTGATCAACGTGCCGCACATGCTGGGCCCGTCTTCCGACGCTTTTTTCCGCAAGGAGCTGGAATACTTTATTTCCCGCCTGGAGGAATTCACCGGGAAAAAGCTGGACGACGGCAAACTGCGCGAAGCGATAAAGCTATACAACCGCCGGCGTTCCCTGCTTCGGGAGCTTTACGGCCTGCGCCGCGAAAGCCCGCCGCGCGTTTCCGGCACGGAAATCACCAAAGTTCTGGTGGCCGGCATGGGCATCCCCGCCGCGGAGCATGTGAAGCTGCTGGAGTCGCTGATCGCCGAAATCAAAAACCGGCCGACGCCAAAGGCCGACGGACTGCCGCGCATCTTCATCTGGGGCAACGAGATTGACGACATCGCTTTTATCCGTCTGGTGGAGGAGTGCGGCGCGCACGTCGTCATGGACGATCTGTGCACCGGATCGCGGTTTTTCTGGCAGGACGTCTTGGAAACGGACGATCCGGTGGAGGCGCTCGCCCGGCGCTATCTCTGCACGCACTGTCCCCGAAGTCTGAAGCCGCAGGCCAGCAACCGCAGGGAGGACCTGGAAAACCGCTTCGGCCACATCCGCGAATTCATGAGGGAGTGGAAGGCTGACGTGGCGATCTTTTACATCGTCCGCTACTGCGACACGTGTGAGCTGGAAGGGCCGGATCTCAGGGAATACCTGACCGGTCTGAAGCTGCCGGCGCTGATGATCGAGGACGACTATTCGACCTCGACCATCGGCCAGTTGCGCACCCGCATCCAGGCATTTTTGGAAATGATCCTGTAGGGAAAGGAATTTTATGGAACAGGCGCAGGCTAAAACCACGGCGGTGAAGGGAACGGACACGGCGCGCGAAGTGCGCGCGCTCGTGAAAAACATTTACAAAAGCGCTCACGAGGCCAAAGCCGAAGGCAAGAAAGTCGCTTACATCATGGTTGCCTCGCAGTACGACGAAATCCTGCGCGCCATGGACATTGTGCCGCTGCCCACGGAAAACTACGCGGGCCTGTGCGCCGCCAAACGCGACATGGACCGCTTTTTGCTGAAGGCCGAAGCCGACGGCTACTCGCAGGTCCTGTGCAGCTACGCCCGCATCGGCCTGGGCTTTGACAGCCTGCGCAGGGAACTGGGACACATTCCCGAAGGAAGCCCCGACGGCGGCATGCCGCTTCCGGACATGATGCTGGGCAGCTCCGCGGTGTGCGATCCGCGCTTCAAGTGGTATCAGGCGACGAGCCGCTATCTGGAAGTTCCCACCTTCGGCATCGATGTGGTCGCCCCGCCGCCGCAGGCAGACCTGAACGCCGTCCGCGACTACTACATTCAATACCAGCGCGACCAGCTCAAAGGCCTGATCGAATTTCTGGAGACGCAGACCGGCAAAAAAATGGACCCCGACCGCCTCTGGGAGGCGATCCGCCTGGGAGACAAAGCCTGGCAGCTCTGGTACGACATTGACCGGCTGCGCGTGGCGATCCCCTGCCCGATGCCGTCGCAGGATCACTTCAGCATCATGGTCGCCGGACATTACTACACGGGAACGCAAATCGCCGTCGATTTCTACCAGAAGCTTCACGACGAAGTGAAATACAAGGTGGTCAACAAGATCGGCGTCATTCCGGACGAAAAGCACCGCATCCTCTACGGCGGCGGGCTGCCGCCCTGGCACACGCTTTGGATTTTCAACTACTTTGAAAGCTTCGGCGCGGTGTTCGTGATTGAAAACGTTTACCGGGGCTACGATCCGGTGGAAGTGCCATCGCATGTCAAGGACCCGGTGGATTTCCTCGCCTGGCGGGCGTTTCTGCGCTTCACGCGCTATCACGAAAAGGCCCGCGCGCGCAGCGGCAACCCCATTGTGGAAAAACTGCTGGACATGATCGAAGACTACAAAATCGACGGCGTGGTCTTTCACGCCTGCCGGTCCTGCCGGGCCACCACCATCGGCCAGACGCACATGAAGAGCGAGCTCGGAAAATATTCCGATCTGCCGATGATGCAGCTCGTCTCCGACATGGTGGATTTGCGGGATTATTCGGAAGCGCAGTGGAAAGCGCAGATCGGAGCGTTTATCGAAGCACTGGAAGGACGAGGAAAATAGTGGATGGTGGATAGTGAAAAGCGATGAGCGGAAAGTGTCATGGTTCGACAAGCTTACCACTCAAAATGCTCAAACACTCAACAAGCAATGTCACCTCGATGCTTCGACTGGCTCAGCATGACATTGCTTGTCGAGGGACACCATCCACTATCAACTATCCACCAAAGGTGAATGATGCCGTTTGCAGGAATTGACATCGGGTCCACAATGACCAAAGCGGTTGTGGTGGACGAAAAGGAGCAGGTGCTCGCCTCGCACATCGGGCCGACCGGCGCGGAGCACCGCCATCTGGCGCTTAAGGTCATGGACGACACGCTGCGTTCCCTCGCGCATTCACGCGCTGCCGGCGTTGGTGGCGTCGTCAGCTCCTCGACGTACGGGAAAAGTACGTCTGCGTCGCCTCCTCCTGACCGCCTTGGCATCACCCCGAAAGCGGAAGGGAACGATATCGTAAAAGAAATTACCCTCGAAAACCTCGATTTCATCGTCGCGACCGGCTACGGCCGCATCAATGTGCCGTTTGCCGACAAGCAAATCACGGAAATCACCTGTCACGCCCGCGGCATCCGGGCGCTGTTTCCCTCCGCGCGCATCATCATCGACATCGGCGGCCAGGATTCCAAAGGCATCAAGCTCGACGCCGACGGCAAAGTCGCCAACTTCGTCATGAACGACAAGTGCGCCGCCGGAACCGGCCGTTTTCTGGAAGTGATCGCCGAAACACTGGGCATCAACCTGGTGGATATGGGCGACATCGCTCTTTCAGCCGACGGCATCGTCCAAATTTCCAATACGTGCACGGTATTCGCCGAGCATGAAGTGACCTCTCGCCTGGCCGAAGGAGCGGGCGTGGCGGAAATCGTCGCGGGACTGCACGAAGCCATCGCCTCCCGCGTTGTCAACATGACCCGCCATCTGGGCATCGAAAAGGATGTGGTGGTCACCGGCGGCGGCGCAAAAAATAGTGGGCTCGTTAAAGCCATTGCCGGCAAGGTCGGTTTTCCGGTGTTGACTCCACCCGAACCTTTCATCACGGGTTCATTGGGTGCGGCGCTCATCGGAAAAGATTTTTATGAGCGCGGCTTAAGACCCGCAGGGCAGCGGAAGCGGGAAGATGTTAAATTCTTCTCGTAGAGAATAATCACCGATTGTGTTCTCCGCCGGCTGAGGTGGATATGGTAGGGACTGCTCCCCGAGCAGTCCGAAACACGGCGCGCCTGTTGCATCAAAAGCATCCACCCCCTGCACCCCCGCCAGCGGGGGACACGACAGAGGCTTTATGAATAATAGCATAAAATACTATGCCGGTCTCGACATGGGCTCGGTCTCCATCAAGGCCGTTCTGATCAGCGACGATGGGCTGATCGCTTCGAGCCTGATTCCCTCCGGCGGTAACTACAAAAACGGCGCAAAAAAAGCCATGGATGATGTCCTGTCGCATGTCGCCATTTCTTTTGACCAGCTTGCTGGCCTTGTGATCACGGGGCTGGGAGCGGAAAGCTCCCCCTTCCCCGCCAGGCAGGTTTCCGATATTTCCTGTCAGGCCAAAGGCTGCCACTGCCTTTTCCCAACGGCGCGGATGATCATCGACATCGGCGGACAATTCACGAAGGCCGCAAAAATTACGCCGGAGGGAAGAATCGCCGATTTTTTGATGAGTGAAAAATGCGCCACCGGTTCGGGAAGATTTCTGCAGGTGATTTCCCGCATTCTCCATGTCAGCCTGGACGATATCGGGCCTCTTTCGCTTCAATCAGAAAACCCTGTCGAATTTTCCACCAACTGCGCCGTTTTTGCCGAATCGGAAACCATTTCCCGCATTGCCGAGGGCGCCAACGCCGCGGACATTCTAGCAGGTGTCCACCGGGCCATGGCAGCCAAAGTCAGCATGCTGGTGAAAAGGTTGAAACTGGAACCGGACGTTGTTCTGACCGGCGGCGGCGGCGAGGACGCAGGACTGGCGCAGGCCATCGGCGATGCGCTGAAAATAAAAATACGGGTGCCGGATCAACCCAGACTTACCGCCGCATACGGCGCCGCGTGTCTGGCCCGGGAAGAGCATTTATAATTTTTCGGTTTTCAGGAGGAAAAGATGAACGGTCAAGAAAGCAGTTCGGAACAACCCTCTGAATTAAAGACGGGCGGCTGGCGCGCTCATTATGTCCTGATCGTGTGCACACTCTTGTACATCATCAATTACATGGACCGGCAGGTCTTTTCCGTCATTCTCCAACCGATGAAAATTGATTTGGGATTGACGGACGCCCAGTGCGGCCTGGCCTCCACCATATTGATTTTCGGCATGGCGTTTTTTTCCTTTCCCATCGCCTATCTGATCGACCGCTGGAGCCGGCGGAAGGCGATCGGGCTCATGGCTATTCTCTGGAGCATCGCGACATTCACCACGGGGCTGGCTAAAAATTTTACGGGGGTCCTGATTCCCCGCTTCTTTGTGGGCCTGGGCGAAGCCGGGTTTGTTCCCGGCGGAACCGCCATGATCAGCGCCTCCTACCCCAAAGAAAAGCGCGGCTGGGCGATGGGCATTTTCCATATTGCCATCCCGCTGGGCGCGGCGGCCGGCGTCATTCTGGGCGGCATTATTTCCGTAAGGTGGGGCTGGCGGACGCCTTTTCTTTTCTTCGCCGTCCCCGGCGTGATCCTGGGCATTCTGGCTTTCTTCATGAAGGATTATAAAACCGCCGAACAGCCGGACACCGCGGGCGGCATCAAGGGCTTCTTCATAGCGCTGGTTGATGTTTTGAAGCTTCCCACGATGCGCTGGTATTATCTGGGTTTGGGCATTGCCGTTTTCATGACTTCATCGGTTTTGGTCTGGCTGCCCAGCCTGATGATGCGGCTCATGAACATTTCGGAAGCAAAGGCAGGCCTTATCACCGGCGGCATCGGCCTGATGGCGATTCTCGGCGCGCCGCTGGGTGGCTTTCTGGCCGATTACTGGCAAAGAAAAAATCCCCGGGGACGAATGTATATTCCGGTTGTGGCGTATATTGTCGGCGGCGGACTCCTGATTGTGGTGGTTCTCACGCGCTTTAGTTACTTAGGCATCGCGCTGGCCTGCTTGTACGGCATTGCCGCCGCAATGGCCATGCCGGCGATCGCCGCCATTTCGCAGGATGTCGTCCCGGTGGCGCATAAAGGGTTGTCCATGGGGCTGGCGATTTTTGCGCAGTATATGCTGGGAGGCGC
>Ga0116157_10002600_pt1 | contig 17547 bp, 11 predicted proteins | sample AD_UKC048_MetaG_FD_89882 | JGI IMG/M metagenome (GOLD analysis project Ga0116157, IMG submission 89882) | Active sludge microbial communities of municipal wastewater-treating anaerobic digesters from USA - AD_UKC048_MetaG | ecosystem: Engineered > Bioreactor > Anaerobic > Digestate | place: USA...
CAACCGGCCTGATTATTATGCCAATCTGCGTGGCGTTTCTGAAAAAGGGAATTGGAATTCTTGGTTGAGCTTTTTCTTAAATGGTGTTTCCTCTCAAGCAATCGATGCGGCAGCGCGTGTTAAACGTATCAACGATCTGAGAGAGAATTATCGCCAGCGGTTCCAGCAAGGGCGCTCCGCAGCTCGTTTACTCCAGGTTGTGGATCTTCTTTTTGCCCGGCCACTTATTTCTGTACGCACGGTTGAAGAGGAGCTTGCCTTGCCTTATCCAACTGCTGAACGTTATATTGATGAATTGGTAAAGCAGGGGATTCTAGAGGGCACTGGCAAGGCGCGTAATCGAGTTTTTAGAGCGAATGAGATTTTACAGGTAATTGAAAAGAGTGTCTAAAGCTAACAAAATACCAAGCTGACCTATAATAAATGGAGTAAATATTTCTATAGTCTCCGACAAAACCAAACATTATGACATATAACGAAGAAGACACAAAACTACATCTCATAACACCCACTTTACAAAAGGTCGGTTGGGTTGGACCACGAATCACCATGGAATATCCAATCACTGCTGGTCAGATCGTCCTCCAGGGTGATGGACATCAGAAACTTCAACCTCAAAAAGCCGACTACCTGCTTCGGTATGGTGAGGCACTTCCCATTGCAGTTGTAGAAGCTAAAGATGAGGATCATGCGATTGGTGCCGGTTTGCAACAGGCAATGGGCTACGCAGAGAAACTTGGTCTATTGTTTGCTTATTCCTCCAATGGGCATGGTTTTGAGGAATGGGATTTCACCTCGAATACACAGCGCTCTCTAGGAGTAGATGAGTTTCCTACCCCCGATGAACTATGGAAAAAATTATGTGACTACCGAATTCTCGATGCAAATCGACCGGTAAATCCACTCTTGCAGCCGTATTGGCGGGACCCAACGGGAAAGAAGATGATGCGCTACTACCAGGAAGTAGCGGTAAATCGCACTATTGAATCAATTCTAAAAGGTCAAAACCGAATTTTATTAAATCTTGCTACTGGAACAGGAAAAACCTTCATTGCCTTCCAGATTGTGTGGAAATTATTTAAATCTGGTTACTTTGCGAATAAACGTGTCTTGTTTGTAGCTGACCGGGTAGTTTTAAGAAGTCAGGCTTATAACACTTTTGAACCCTTCAAAGAGGGAACCGGCGATCCACGCGCAGAGATCAATAGTGGTAATGATATCCTCAAAGGTCGCCAAATTTATTTTGGAATTTACCAGGGTCTTTATGCTTCCACACCAGAAGGGTTACGGGCATTTGAGCAATTTCCAAATGATTACTTTGACCTGATCATTATTGATGAATGCCATCGCAGCGGTTTTGGAACATGGAATGAAATATTAAAACATTTTCCTAATGCAATACAGTTGGGTATGACAGCAACCCCAAAACGCACGGACAATATCGATACATTTCAATATTTTGGAGAACCTCTCTTCACCTATTCGTTGGGCCAGGGAATTGATGATGGTTTTCTAGCTAATTACAAAATTCATAAAGCAAAAACCGATCTGGATATCGAAGGATTGACTCTCGAAAAGGTCATTAAGGAAGGCGCTACGGTTGAAATTCCACCAGATGCAGCCCCAAAGGAACATTATTCCACACCAGACTTCGAACGCCAGGTCACGATGCCGGATCGCGTTCGCCTTCATTGCGAGCATTTGACGAAATTGCTACGAATTTATGGCCGAATGGAGAAAACTATTGTTTTCTGTGTCAGCCAGGAGCACGCATTAGAAGTCAGGGATACCTTGAATCGGCTCAATCGTGATCTGAATGTTTCGAATTATTCTGTGCGCATTGTTTCTGAAGAATCAGATGCCCAAGCCCTTTTAGAAAAATTTCAGGCGGTTGAAAAGCCAACGCCAGTGATTGCTACGACAGTAGATTTATTAAGCACTGGAGTTGATGCCCCCAGCGTGCGCAACATTGTTTTTTTCAAAACAATTACATCGCCAACAGTTTTCAAGCAAATTATTGGCCGCGGTAGCCGATTGTGCGAAGACACCGATAAATATTGGTTCCGAATTATTGATTATACCGGTGCAACTGATTTGTTCGACGATTGGGATAAACCGACCCCACCACCCACTGGTGGCGCAACAACTACCGGTCCGCGAGTCTGCTGGTTAGGGGGAAAGGTGATTTCTGAAGACACCGGCACCGCAATACCCGATGCAGTAATCACAGTCCAATTGGGGCCGAATGAGATAATGCAACAGCGGACAGGCTCGGATGGGCAATTTTTATTTTCGGAATTGCCGGCAGGCGAGGTGGTTGTAACTGCATCAGCTTATGGGCACAAGAAAATCCAAACGACGATAACCATTGCTCAGGGTACTCCCTCCATATTACCAATTCAACTCAAACCCAGCCAACCCCCTAAGGAAAAAATGATCCGGGTCAGCGGATTAGAAGTTCACATCGTGGATGAGAAATATGAGGAACGGGACGCCCAAGGCAACCTGGTTTCTCCGCAGGATTACCTGAAGAAAGTTCGCAAAGAGATCATCCAGGTTTGTTCCTCATTATTGGAATTACGAAGCCGCTGGTGCGATCCAGAGAGACGAAAAGCATTGCTACATCAGCTAGAAGAGCATCAAATTGCGCTTGATGTATTAGCCGAAATTCTCAAGCGACCGGATGTCGATAGTTATGACCTTTTGGCGCATATTGCTTTTGATGAGAATATGCACAGCCGAGAGGAGCGGGCGGTTGCCTTGTTCAACCTTAACCAGCAATTTTTTGAAACATACAATGAAAATGCCCGGCGGATCTTGCACACCTTGATTGAACGCTACGTTCAGGGTGGATTGGATGAAATTTTGGACCCTGAGGTCTTCAAATTACCTCCAATCCGGCGCGAGGTAGGCCAGGTAGCACCATTATTTGGCGGTATGCGGCAGTTTGTGCAGGCGCGCAACACTTTAATTCAAAGACTTTATCAGTAAACCCCAGGAGAATTCATGCCAAACGACTTAGATGCACAATTCTGGCGAGCTTGCGATATCCTTCGCCGGGATGACAATACGCAGAGTTTATTAGATTATGTAGAGCAGATTTCATGGCTGCTCTTTCTCAAATCGCACGAGGATCAGGAAGATACCCGTGCGGATGAAGCTGAATACGCAGGTCAACCTTACGAACGGGTGATTGATGGCTTTTATCGCTGGTCTGTTTGGACCGGTGGACGGATTGAGCAGGCACGCTCCTTATCGTTGGAAGCTCAATCCGCCTTACGAACTTTACAAAAAAACCTGGTTGCCCTGGAAAGCTCGACGAAGAAAGATCCCCAAGAAATCAAGAACATTCACCTGGCTCTTGAATCCGGGGAGCAAAAGGTACAAATAGCTTCTGAACGGGTTGAAACTGAGCAGCAATTGCAGAGCGATGCACTCAAGCCCTTAATTGAGAGCAGCGATGAGGAAGACCGTCACATGGCAGAAGCGATCCTGGGCGGCTTGACTGGAAAAACTTTGATCCGTTTCCTGACCGATTATCTTTTTCCTCATTTGAGAGAATTATCCGGAACGGAAGAAAAAGCAGTCATCCGGCAGATCTTTGAAGAAGCTCCCTCAAAAATGGTGAAGGATGGTTTTATCCTGCGAGATGCCATTGCTGTGGTTAATACAATCGATTTTCACGCAGTTGAAAATATTCATACCCTCTCACATCTGTACGAGAGCTTGCTGGTTCGTATGGGGCGCGAAGGTGGTATGTCTGGAGAATTCTATACACCCCGCCCGATTATCCAATTTATGGTTGAGATGGTAGACCCCAAAATTGGTGAAACCGTCTATGACCCTGCCTGCGGATCAGCCGGCTTTCTGGTCGAAGCCTATTCTCACATGTTGGCCAATCAAGTCGCCTTGACGAGCGATTTTCATAAACTACGCGATGCCACCTTCTTCGGGCAGGAGAAAAAACCGCTGCCTTACCTGCTGGGTGTAATGAACAGCGTTTTGCATGAAATCCCCGTACCCCACATCGTCCGGAAAAATACGCTCAGTGACGATATTCGCAAGTATAGCGAAAAGGAACGTTACCATGTGATTCTGACCAATCCACCATTTGGCGGTACCGAAAATATCGAATCGGTTAAAGCCAATTTCCCTTATCCTTCATCAGCCACCTCGATTCTGTTTGTACAGCACATCATGCACCGCCTGCGCCGGGACGGCCGGGTGGGAATGGTGATCGATGAAGGAGTGCTGTTCAAATCCAGCGAGCGTGCTTATGTAGACACCAAGAAAGAGCTGCTGGAAGAATACAACCTGTATGCAATTGTCTCACTACCCGCTGGAGTATTTGCCAATGTGGTTTCCAGTGGCACGGGTCCCAAAACAGACTTGTTATTCTTCGACCATTTGGGTCCAACCAAACAAATCTGGTACTACGAGGTCAGCACGGTAGGCTTCAGCCTGACTAAAACCCAGAAGCCAATCGCCGAGAACAATTTGCCGGACTGCCTGGAAATGTGGCGTGCATACCAGACATGGAAGAAAACCCCCGCAGAAGAACGCCTCGCCGATCCACCCCAGAATGAACGTTGTTGGATCGTTTCAGTGGAAGAGATAGTAAAAAAGAATTACGACCTGAGTGCAGCCAACCCCAAACGGAAGAATGGTTTTGCTCACCGCCCACCGGAGGAGCTGATTGCAGATATTGCGGATAAACAGGCACGGATCAGTGAATTGATTGCGGAGATTCAGGAATTACTGGCAGGAGAAAGCAACAATGCCTGAGAAGTGGCCGCAAGTCGCTCTAGGAGAAATCCTTACTGAAAGAAATGAGACACCGGATCCGGCGTTAGTACGGTCGGGAGACATTCCCATTATCAGCAAAATCCGTTTTTCGGACGGGGAGATCGAATACCGAACCGATTCCGAAACAAATACAAAAATGATTTTGATCCACCCAGGTGATCTGGTTCTTTCTGGCATCAATGCAATGAAAGGCGCTATTGCGATTTACACCCCCGAAACAACCCAGAAAGCTGCAGCGACTATTCATTATGCTGCTTACCAGGTCAATAAAAAAAAGGCGGATATTCGCTACCTTTGGTGGTTGCTGCGCAGCCAATATTTTCAGGATATTCTTTTACAACAAGTGCCACAAGGAATCAAGACCGAACTAAAGGCGAAACGTCTATTACCAGTAGTTATCCCATTGCCTTCATTAAATGAGCAAATGGAAATCGTTTTGGCTATTCAAAAGTTTTCATTAAAAATTCATAGTGCTTTACAGTTACAAAAAGCTGCAATTCAGGAAAATGGACAGGTTGTTGGGAGTATGACTGTCTCTCTCATGAATTCTTATTTTAACGTCTCGAAAGTTGCATTAAAGGAATTAATACGCGATATACGTTATGGTACTTCAAGAAAAGCGGATTCTGACCCTACTGGCGTTCCTGTAATTCGAATGGGTAACATTCAAAATGGTACTATAACATTCGAAGATTTAAAATATTTGAAGGAACCTTCTACGAGTGAATCTAATTCATTCACTCTACAAAAAGGAGATATATTAGTAAATCGAACAAATAGTGCTGATTTGGTGGGGAAAAGTGCTGTTTTTGAAGGAAATGGCACTTTCTTTTACGCATCATATATTATTAGATTACGACCTGATTTTTCAAAGATAAACCCTCATTTCCTAAATTACTACATCAATTCTCCAATAGGTAGAGAATTCATGCTAGCCAATAAAAGCCAATTAATCGGTCAAGCAAATATTAATTCAAAAAAATTATTAGCCTTAGAAATTCCTGTCCCTGACTTAGATAAACAAGAAGATTGTGTTAGGCAGTTAAGAACTCTATCCCTATTACAAACAAATATAAGCACATTCCAAAAATCATGTTTGAATGAGTTGGATGCCTTGTTGCCATCAATTGTTAGCAAAATATTTCAAGGCGAAATATGAAAATTTGGGGGATGATATGACGACACCTTACGACGTTTTTAATGATCCAGATAATTTCATAACTTTTATAACCTGCGTTTCTGATTCAGATTTTGAGGGTCAGTATTTTGATCGAAAAGAAGCAGGTAGAGCTTTAAATGGAAACCCAGTATCTCAAAGTAATCTTGATGGCGTAATTTCACAAATTAAAGAATGTGTTTCAGCATTTGCTAATGCAGACGGCGGATTATTGGTTTTGGGAATCTCGTCAGAAGGTGTTATAAAAGGAATTCAACATCTTTCGGAGAGTCAAAGAAACCGAATCACTTCAATTGATCAATTACTTAGATCCTATACTGTATCTATTAAATTCTTAGATTGCATTAATGACCAGGGTGCCGAGGATCAGATCATACTATTATTGGTCCATAAATCTGAAAATGGAATCTGTGAAACGATAACTTCAAATCCCGAAGCCTGGATAAGGGTTGGGCCGCAAAATAAACCATTATCAGATGATATGCGAGAGCTGCTAAAGAGAGAAAAAAAGATAACAGATTTTGAAAGGGGGTTTTGTAGTTTTTATGACGCCTCGGAAATTGACCAGCAAGTATTAACAGAATTCAAACGAGCAAATTTTCCTGACACCCAAATAAGCGACAAAGATTTACTCTATCAAGTTGGTGCTTTAGAGAAAGATAAAAATGGCGCATTTTATTTTACTAATGCCGGCTTCCTATTTTTTGCGAATAACCCCAACAGAGTATTAAGTTGGGCTCATGTAAGGTTGTTAAGATTTACTGCTTATGTATCTGATTTTAAGAACCCGGGATTGCCAACATATGATCAAATTTTTGAAGGTGCTTTACCACAACAGATAAGGAAACTCAGGGTTCATTTTCGAGAATCTGGATTCATAAAAATATATCAAAAAAGAAATCCAGATGGCGGATTTATCGAAGAGCCTGAATTACCACGAATTGCAATCGATGAGGCGATCGTCAATGCTGTAATCCATAGGGATTATGGTATTCAAGTGCCAATTGAATGTAGATTATTTCGGGATGGCCTTGTCGTTGAGAATCCTGGAAGAGTAAATCAGCGTGGACAAACGTTACCAACTGAATTTTCACTTAGCGATTATTTGCTAGATTCCGCTCCCCGAAACGCAAAATTAATGCAATGGATGAGATCCATCCGTGATGATCAAGGTTCTGTTTTTGTTCAAGCATTAAGTGAAGGCACAAAGAGAATGCGGGATGAAATGTCTTTTCTGAGTTTACCAGCGCCGCTATATAATACCGAACCAAAAAGAACTATCCTCACTCTTTTTAGTAATGCTGAAGAACGTGAAAGAAAATATCAACAATCAGGGAATCAAAATAATCCTGAGTTTGCAAATATATTTCCAATTAAGATGAATAACAATCAAGGAAATAATATATCCTCAGAATATTTTGATAAAAGATATAAAGAAATAGTTAATCTTCTTGGAGATGCCCTTCAAGCTAAAGGTTGGTATGTTGACGATATTAGTTTTAGCAGGATTACTGCCCATCGAAAAGGTATTGAAATTCAATTGCCATCTCAAGTTGCAGCACATATAAGATTTTATCCAGCATATATTTTTCAAGTTCGAGAGTTTTACAAGAAATTCTTTCTCTCAGTTGATTACACATTAGTAGTTAAAAATGTTAGCCGAGTAAATGAGTTAATGCAAACATTTACTCCAGAGAATTTACATGGGAAGAAATGTGTTGCTCTATCGAAAACCTGGAAGCCTGGCCGAATTATTTCATGCACCCTCGAAAATACACTTGTTCATTTTAACGATTTAGGAACCGATGAATACATCCCGAGCAATAATGTAATTCCTGACCTGCCAATGGATCTAATTAAGCGCCTTATTAAAGATAAAAGTCAACAGTTCGATTTGCCAAAAGAAATAAAAAGAAATAGTATCGCTTTAGACCCAAACTCATCACGACTTAGAGCTGAGAAGACAATAGCCACAATAAATGAAATTTCTCAGCAGGTATTTCCTTTAACAATTGGTGACGCCACTCTTAATTTGATGAGCATCCCAATTTCACTGAATCGGTTCGATGTCAAATCTGAGTTTCCTGTGATTTATTTACCGGAACCGATTGTTGAGTTTCATCACCAACAAGGAACTCCCGATATCAGAAATGGAATCACAAGATTTGGTTCATATCAGGATGATCCAAAAACACTTGAATTAATTCCTATTTGTCTGGCTGGATATCGTGACCAAATGGCTGCTTTGATTGAACGCTTAAAGGTTGGGAAATATAAATATGCTGGTTCAGAGAAGACCTTTAGTACTCGATTAACGTATAACACGATTTTGACAGTCCAGTCTCCAGAAGAATTGCTCAATGAGTGTAAAAGAATAATAGCAGAACACCCTGATTGGAGTGGTAATCCACAATTACCAAGGTTATTTCTGGTGCATTCGCCTGAAAGTGGTTATTCCCTTGATAATGAGGCATCACCATACTACTTAGTAAAAAGATATTTGCTTGAAACTGGTATCCCTTGCCAGATGGTTGACACACCCACCTTACAAAATCCAGATTGGAAGGATTTAAACCTTGCGTTAAATGTTATCGCGAAATGTGGGGTAACACCCTGGGTTTTGCCTGATAGGATTCCCAACACTGACTTCTTCGTAGGGCTTTCTTTCACACAAAACCGCCGTGATGGATTGAGAAGATTGCTGGGTTATGCAACAGTGTTCAACCAATTTGGAAAATGGGAATTTTATACAGGAAACACAGACACTTTTTCTTATGATGAACGGGAAACATTTTTCGACCAGCTCACCCAACAAACATTAAATCGTCTTGTCTCTCAAAACTCACTTTCCGATAGACCTAACATTAGTTTTCATTATTCCGCGAGATTCTCTTTAGAAGACCGTAAAACTATTCTGCAGGCTGCTCGAAAAGTAAGGCCTAACGGGACCTATTCTTTCGTTTCTATTAACTCGCATCACAATATTAGGTTGTATGATAATCGTCCAGAAACTGATGGAAGTCTATCTCGAGGATGTTACATACCTTTTAGTCAAAAAGGTTTATTTCTTTCAACCACTGGATACAATCCCTATCGTAAGGCAATAGGTACTCCCAAGCCCCTTGAGATTTCTGTGCGGGTTGAACCTCCAATAAACGAAAAGTACGTGCCAAGTGATCTAAAGGCGCTTGCAAGTCAAATACTGAGTTTAACAAAGTTGAATTGGGCATCAACGGATTCAATATGTGGTGAGCCAATTACAACAAAATATGCGGGAGATATTGCCTATTTAACCGATGCTTTTCTTAGGCAAACTGGATCATTTAAATTACACCCTGTTCTAGAACGCACCCCATGGTTTATTTAGGTGAGGAAAACCAAATGCCTAATAGTCGTATATAATCATCATATGTTATTTTTGCTCTTTAGCAGGTGCACAAACGGGTAACTGGAATTCGTCAATAGAATTTTTGGTAGCCGCCCTTTTTTGCTTTATGGTATTTGTAGAAATGAAAGCAAGTTTTCTCATCACTATAAAGAATAAAGTGGAGGTAAAAATGTCAACAATTCTAAAAACGATGGCGGCAGGTTCTGCTTATATGGGGCGGTTTAACCGAAGCCAACTATTCTTTGTTCCAGAAACTTAGCATTTGCTTTGAGATTTAAGCAGTAGGGAAATAAACCCTAGGCCTGCCCCACCACCTATGAACACCTTTACAGTTCGTCTGTAGAGGTGTTTTATAATTTATTTTCCCCGAAATACACTGCGAATTGTGATTTATAAAGATATTTTGTGTTTGAATGTGAGCTACATTTATTTATAACGGAGTTGTAATGGAAAACTAATCTTAGGAGGATCAAATGGAAGCAAGTATCGATTCACAAAAAACATGGGGAATATACTTGTCTATGACTTATGATTTTTCAAAGGGGATTAATCCAAATTACCCAGAGTGGGCTGCAAAATCAGATTTTCATTGCCAAGGCCCAACCAAACTGATTATTTGGAATGAAACTGAGCATAAATCAGCGGTATTAACGGCTATAGAGTCACTGAACCTGATGGATAGGTTACTAGTTGGTGGCGACTGGCAGACCATTGGTGTGTCGATCACAAGAAAAGTATTAAAATTTCAAATTCAAATTAGTCGGAAGAAAAAGAAAAATGATAAAGGAAAACCTGATGTAGACCCTGCAGCGAGTGAAAAATCTCAATGGGTTGATGAAATATTACTTAGACTGCCACCTCAAGCAGGTTTTGGGTTATTAGAACTTCTACAAAATAACCAGACTAAATTAATGGCATTGGCTGAAGAAGAGCACCAAATGCAGGTGAAGACCCTTACAAGGGTTTACGACCAAATATTTGAATGGGGACGTAATGCTGAAGAGAAGGAAGTCAATTTTCTTTCAAGAATTGTTGCATGGACTCGTTTGAAGAAACCTAATCATTGGGTTTGTACTTCAGGGGAGAATCGGGGAGCTATTCATCCTTTGGGCTGGAGTAATTGGTCAGCAAGTATTGAAATAAACAGAAAACAGAGAAAACACAGGTCAGATTTTGTTAAGCTGATCGATGCAGTAAATTGGGTCGAAAACGAAATTCAGCATCCTGACGTAGATCAAACAAATTCGGGAGAAATGGATCAGGAGGAAGATCGTGAGGAGAGGTTAGCTCAATTACATGAAAACGTAAAACGTTATCCACTCCAAATCAAGCCTGAGGATATGGACTCCAATAGTATTTCCTACCAAATTGTAATCGATGTCGAAAGCAATCCAATTCACAAAGAAACATACGAAACAGAATTTGGCGACATTGAAGAATACGGAAAGAAATATCTGACGCCAACTAAAATATCAGCGCTTATCGGGATTGACCCTGACTATTACCAAATTGAACAACCATTCGGCCAAAACTCGAAATGGTGCCGATTTATCGGATTAACCACTTACCATCTGGAAAGCCTTGCAATCAGTCAGGTTCAAAACGTCTGGGATCAAAGCAAAATCACTGCGCAATTCAAAGCTGGCACTGTAATAAGAGCAAGGTATGGTTATATGGAATCAGAGACAAAATACCCCGTTTATATTGGTGAGTGTTCCAATAGTTCTTTACGTTGGGGAGGAAATCAAGATCGGTGGGAGTTTCTGGAGAAAAATGCCTTCCGGCTTTCAGTTTTTCACTCACTTCAAGTTTCGGATCTGCGTTGTTATTTAAATATGGACTCTGAGACAATGAATGATAATGAGTTACTTACTCTAATGCATGAAACTCGTGCTGAATCCACTTTTATTTCGATCGAGGAAAAGCTCAAAAGCCAATTATGGTTGTATGAAAACAAATTAGGTGTGAAGAAATAATTTTTGACAATCATCTGGAATGCTAACGACCTGTTCCCTCACATACACCGTTCCCCCTTAAGACACTACGGGAACGACCTGGTGAGAACGATCAACTAGGTCGTTTTCTTCAATATTGCTCACTTGTATTACTAAGGGTATATATCGAACCAGTCTAGGATAACCAAATTCTCTTCAGGCTTTGCCTAGTCTTCTTTCCTATAATGAAGTTAATCTAAATAAATTTTCTGAAATCCATCGTTAAGTGGTACTAACTTATTTCAGTGTTATCAATTTCAAACAGCGAGTGGGCATGTATCATCTAATATCTATGAATGCGTTTGCTTGTTATTCTACTAGGGGCATAACGAACTGTCCCTGAGAAAATATGCTATAATTGAAATGATAGAACATTAGTTCATTATTCAAATGTGGATGATTCAGGAGTTGTCCACAAAAGGGTAAGTCCGGAGTTAACATGGCAAAGAAACAAATAGCTGCAAGGCTGAGTGGAGATGATTATCAAGCAAGGTTCTTCTGGTACATGGCTGCACAATTGCTGTTCGTGGACAGTAATGTTGAAAGAGTAAGCATAGAGTTTGATGAAGCGACCCATGTTGATGATGTGGCAGTGTTCTATAAGCAACCCAACAAGTCAGATTGGGGGATTCAACCCGAAGTCGATTTTTTCCAAGTCAAGTACCATGTAGATCAGCGGGACTCTTACACTGTTGATAATATGATTGACGCTTCCTTTATCAACTCTCCTTCCAAATCCCTTTTACAGCATTTTTTTGAGGCGTACAATGATCTACGAAGGACATATTCTCGGTTCACGCTCAACCTGGTATCGAACTGGATTTGGAGAGGAGATGACCACCTCGCTACATCGATCAGAGATGGCGGTACATTGCCTGATAAATTATTCACTGCGGCTGAAAAAACACAATTCGGTCGAATCAGAAAGCGGTGGGTCGAACATCTCCATACTGATGACGAGACATTCCAGGACTTTGGACAAAAGCTTCAGTTCAGCCTAAATTATTTTGGCAATGGGGCTCTCAATAGTGCTTTATCTGACAGGCTAGTTCGGGCTGGCTTACGACCACTTGATTCATATGCAATAATATCCCCTTATGACGACCTTGCAAGGAAATTTATCCAAAAAGGCAGGACGGTTTTTGATAAAGACTCTCTCCTGGCTGAATGTAAACGTGAAAGATTGGCTCAAAGTAATCCAATCCCTCGGAGTGAGAAAACAATTGGGATTCGAAGTTTTGTGCGGTTTGCAGAAAACATCGGGATTGAAACAGATAGTTTCGTCTGTGTTGCAGATCAATTTGATGGACGTCATGCTCGTTATGAATCCTCCTGGATGCAGGCAGCATCAACTATTAATGAATTTATCGAATCTAATCTTCAAGAGTTGAACCAGGTGGAGCACAAGATATTGTTGGATTGTCATTCATCACTGGCATTGCTCGCTGGTTACTTAATTACCTCACGCGTCCCAGTATATCCTGCAGGACCGCGTCCAAAACAAGAACTCTATAAACCAACAATACAAAAAATTGTGCAGGAAAGCGACCTCTGGAAAGTGCAACTCGTTCCGGTGAAAGATGGAGCCCCTTATCTTGCCGTTGTTGTTTCGGTCACCCATCAAGCTGATCACCAGGTTTTAGAATATATTGGTCAGAGTAGGGATGATGTTTGTAATCTGTTAATACTGGAACCCCCAACAGGAACAGGTCAGTCAAGTGTAGTAGATGCCAATCATGCATTAGCAATGTCACACTCTCTGATACAAATTGTGAGAAGGTATCAGAATAATCATCAACGAACGTTATTGTTTATCAGCGCACCGAACTTCATGTCTTACTTCATTGGTCAGCAGTGCCATGCACTAGGTAACCTGACTCTCTTTGAATATGATTTTGATAGTCCACAAAAAAGAACTTACAGCGAAACCATTACGATCCCACTTTAACGAACGTAAGTTACTGCTTTTGAGAGGAAAAAATGGAACTAAAAAGTGATTTTGATACATTTCTTCGCGACATCCGACCCACTGCTTCGATGCTGGCAGATTGCCAAACCGGACATACAACATTACGTGAACGCCTCAATGCTGACAAAGACCTCCAACCATACCTAGTGAGCGACTTCCTTCAAGGAAGTTATCGCCGAAGTACTGCTGTCCGCCCTCTGAATGGAAAACGCTCGGACGTAGACATCATTGTCGTGACAAAAATATCAGAATCTGAATATTCCCCTAAAGAAGCAATGAAAATTTTTGAGCCATTTCTGGATCGGTACTACAAAGACAAATGGCAAACACAGGGGAGATCCTTCGGCATTGAACTGACAGATGTTGATATGGACCTCGTCATCACATCCGCGCCTTCCGAAAGCGAGTACGGTATTCTAACTTCCGATGCCGTGAAAACGGATGAAGACATCGCTATCGTGCAGGACTGGCGGCTAAATCCATCCTGGTTATCCTTACAATCACGCAGGCTAAGATTTGATGCGAAAGTTCTACTCGAAGTGGCAAAAGAACAGGCGGAATGGAAACTAAATCCGTTGCGGATTCCAGACCGCGATGCTGATATTTGGGAAGACACCCATCCGCTTGAACAAATTTGCTGGACCCGAGATAAAAACAAAAACACCGATGGGCATTTTGTGAATGTTGTTAAATGTGTTAAGTGGTGGTGGCTTAAACAATTTGACGAACCTCTACCGCCCAAAGGCTTTCCGCTGGAGAGGATTGTGGGAGATTGCTGTCCTGATGGTATTACGTCGGTTGCGGAAGGGTTGGTCTCGACCCTCGAGGCTATCATATCGAAGTATGGTTTCTATATAACACTCAATTCCAAACCACAACTACCTGACTACGGTGTACCCGGTCATGACGTATTGAAGAGGGTGACTGCGGAAGAATTTGCCGAGTTTTACCACCACACCAAGACCGCTGCGTCTCTTGCCAGGCAAGCATACGATTCGACAGATCGGAAGGAAAGTGGAAATCTCTGGCGAGAATTACTGGGAAACAAGTTCCCGCCACCTCCTGACAATGGTGGTTCCAAGAATTCAGGGTATACACCTCCTACTGGCCCTGCTGTTCCTGGTTCTGGACGTTTTGCTTGAGGATAAATGGAAAGTGAAGCGCCATCAGCGATCTTAAAGGGTTTGCGAAACGCCAGAGTTGACGGGATTCAACTAGTAGGCGAACTCTTTCGCATTGACCATGAATTTGCCAAAGATAAATGGGTGTTTGAAGTCAGGTTGGAGTTGAAACTTAAAACAGAGGAGCAAGTAACGCCATTTCCGCAATATTCGAACTGGTTCGTGGTCGTTGATTCTGCTTACCCCTTTGGCGAAGTTGAAATATTTCCTTCTAAAGTTGATGGAATAAGAGAAACATATCCCCACCAAACCATTAATCTCGAAGGGTTTGGTGATTTACCTTGGCGAACAGGAAAATTGTGTTTGGATCAGCCTATTCAGAATCTAGGTCTAATTGCAGGGAACGATGAGCCTTTTAGTAACAGTGAAGAGCGGATAAAGTGGCATCTTAAGCGCTCCCTCGCCTGGATACGTGCAGCTGCAACCAATACATTGATACGGGTGGGCGATCCGTTTGAGACCCCATTTTATTATCCAAATAACAGTGGTATTCGTTTTGTTCATGATGAATCCAAAATGTCATTCCGTACTTGGGAGGGGATCAAACCATCCGATTGGGGTTTTGTTATTTGGGAATCCCTTCCTGGAATAGATAAAACCGCTTTTGCAATTGCTTATTTCGCGCGAAATGGAGTCTTGTTACGCGGAACGCCGAAGTATGATGAGAAGAAACATATCATTGGTAACCAGGAATGCTTACAGGGTCTCTGGTGGTTGTGGCCTGCTCCTGTCGTGCTACAGCCCTGGAAAGCTCCCTCCAATTGGGAAGAATTACGGACGGTAGGCAGAGCACTGAATGTTAATGTAGATGAATACTTGCGTGGTATGACTAAACATCTGCGGGGGAAGAAGGGTATTGTATTATTGATCGGCTACCCTATTCCCACGAGATATGGCGAACAACCAAGTGAAATTTTTTGGAAGGCTATCGTATTGCCTGAACTAAAAGTGGGTGGAAAGCCACCTCATGGTTTTAGACCGAATGAGCATGGATGGTGGCAGCGAGACCGCACAACGATTTTTAACGGGAGGATGTCATTGGACTACATGCAAACGGAGAACTGGCATCCGGACCGAATTCAAGCACGAGGTAGACTCTCACGTACTCTTCGAGAAGCAAAAATTGCTTTGATAGGATGCGGCGCGTTGGGATCGGTAATAGCCGAATTACTTGCCCGGGGCGGTGTGGACAGCTTGATGTTAATAGACCATGATGACCTGGCTGCGGGAAATCTGGTACGTCATACTCTGTCTGGGCAGGATATTGGCAAAAACAAGGCTGTTGCCTTGGCCGACCGCCTTTTATCGGTAGCCCCTTTCTCAACAATCAAGGGACATGCCAGCCGATTTCCCACTGAGAAAAGAGAAGTAATCGGTCTATTAGAGGACCGCGATATTGTTATTGACTGCACTGCTGACAATGAGGTTATTAGTGCTTTATCTCTCGGTTGGTGGAGTCTAGTAAAACTTTTCATGTCTGCATCTGTGGGGTACGAGGCTAGGCGTATTTTTCTGTTCACCCACCAAGGACAGGCTTTTCCACAGCAAGTCTTTCAAACGATGATCGAGCCGTTACTTCAAGAAGAACGAGCGCTCTGGTCAGAAAGCGGCGAAACTCTTGAAGGTGCGGGGTGTTGGTCACCGCTATTCCCCGCTCGAATGGATGATCTGTTACTTGCAGCTTCATCTACCATAAAGTTTCTTGAAGAGCTGGCGGAAAAGTGTGAACCTGAAACTCGATTGGTTACCTTTGAACAGATTATCGGTGATGGGTTTCTTGGCCTGAAGCGGTCTGATACAGCGGGTAGCATAGAGTGTAATTAATGAGTGCACAGGAACGTTGGGCAACCAATAATTGTGAGTACATGCTTGAAATCTCACTTGACGCTTTGCGCTTTTTGGAGATTGAATGCACAAAGGCAGACGGCAGAGAAATTGGCGGGATACTTATTGGCTATTATTCTGAGGACCATTCGACTGCAATTATCACAGAAGCATCCTCTCCCCCGAAAGATTCGACTTTTGGTTACAATTGGTTCCGGCGCGGGATAGCGGGGCTTAGATCGTTGTTAGCCTGCCGTTGGCAGAATGCAGGCCGCAGAACATATTATGTTGGTGAATGGCATTATCACCCCACCGTTCAGGTCATGCCGAGTGGCGATGATTTCAGACAAATGCATGAAATTAGCTGTTCATCAAATTACCAGTCCAAAGAGCCCATCATGCTGATCATCGGACAGAAACATAAAGGTACAAGGCAACTGCGCGCTTTCGTCTTTCCGCACGGGAGTCAACCTTTTGAATTCGCTCGTTTTTCATAAAGAACATAAGACCAACTAACTAGATGATTCTCGATAACACACTCACCATTACCCAAAATACCTGGATCATTTCCGACACCCATTTCTTCCATGAAAACATCGGAAGATACTGCAATCGCCCCGAAAACTGGCAAGAACTAATCATCAACAATTGGAATAATTTAATCTCACAAAAGGACACAGTTCTTCACCTGGGCGATTTTGCATTGGGAAAGAAAGTCAATTTCGAGCTGTTAACCGGTATATTGAATGGAAGGTTGTTATTAATCCAAGGTAACCACGATCGGTTGAGCCAGTCTTTTTGTGAAGCCCATGGCGTGATCCTGATTAAAAATTCATTACTAGTTGAATTAGAAAATCAAATGAAGCTGATCTTTTCACACCATCCGATTGTTCCTTTGGAAGATGGATGGATCAACCTACATGGTCATATTCATAATGTTCCACCACCTCCTGAGGGTTCCAACTTGGGACCCAACCATATCAATATGAGCGTTGAGGTCAGGGAGTATCGTCCCTGGCGGTTGGGTGATATTCTCAAAACCAGCAGGGACCATCCAACAGAGAACGATGTGTCACTCCATTGACCCGTTCCCCCTTAAGACTCTAGGGGATCGAAGTGGCAAGAACGAAGTGCCACACCGTTCCCCGCTGTATTGGAGATATTTTGTACACAAAAAAAGCGGGCGATTTGTTTGTGCACAAAAATAG
>Ga0116157_10002603_pt1 | contig 17543 bp, 16 predicted proteins | sample AD_UKC048_MetaG_FD_89882 | JGI IMG/M metagenome (GOLD analysis project Ga0116157, IMG submission 89882) | Active sludge microbial communities of municipal wastewater-treating anaerobic digesters from USA - AD_UKC048_MetaG | ecosystem: Engineered > Bioreactor > Anaerobic > Digestate | place: USA...
TCCTCTGATAGTGCAATTTACCGTATTCTCGTAACATAAGATAGTTGAATTATTGTAACTGCTTCCGTCTATTATGGTAGAGGATATGTATGTTGTATCACTGGTTGTATATTCCAGCGAAGCTAAGATAATGCCACTTTTGTTTGATAGGTTGAGGTTTTCCATGTATCGACCCGGATGGACTAAAACGACATCACCGATGACTGCATCGTTGATAGCATTTTGTATTATTGTGTATTGCTGTGTACCATCTAATGATACATGCCTTGTTATGCCGGTCATAAGCATCGGTATCAGCAACAATGCAAGAGCGAAGATATGTTTCATATTTCCCCTATATAACGAGGGGCGGCATGGTCGATACCACCCCAGTTTAGTGTCTGATACTATTTTAGAATGAGCATCTTATTGGTCAAGGTCTTTCCATTGGACTCAAATCGTGTGAAATAAAGTCCTGAGGACACTTTATTGCCTGCTTGGTCTTCTCCGTTCCAAGTAATCTTGTAACTTCCGGATTTCTTTGATTCACTTACCAGTGTTTTTACCAATTGTCCCTTAAGGTTATAGATGTGAAGTTTTACTTCCCCATCCTTGGGAACAGTATACGTTATTGTTGTAGTAGGATTGAAAGGATTAGGATAATTGGTAATTCGCATTGGGGTGATTTCAGGAGTATCCCCATTTTGCTCATTATTGCCTAGTTTCACATAATAGAAATCAGTGTTTTCCTTGATTAAGCTGCTACATGGAGTAAACTGATCGGCAGCACTATCATACAGATTGAAAATGAGGGGAGAAGCCTGTGATTTTGCTCCATCCCAAGTTACCAGCTGCATTTCAGTGCCTTCCGAAATTGAGCTTGTGTAGGATTGAATCATAACCAGATCATTTTCAATAACAGCAGCTCCATAACATATGTCATTTATCATTACGGCAATCTCTTTGGCTGTTGAAAGAGAATCCATTTGCACAAATATTGGAGTATAATCAGGTTCTTTGGTAAAGCTGAAATATGTGGGTTCTTCTTTTACAAACTGCTGAGTACCCCCAGATCTATTCCATACAAATTCATCGATTTCAGGATACCCAGGCGAAGATCCGAATTTTTTTACAATTACCATATCACCATAAGAAAGAGTTGGACTGCGTTGTCCGCTATCCAAAACCGTCATCCAAGTCGAACCTCTCTGAGGTTTAACCCTGGCCATTGTCCAGTTTTTATGCTGAATATAATACAGTTCGTTCAAAAAAGTCCCAAAAGCAAATTGAGGTGTTTGGGTTTCAGGAATAAAGTATCCTATCCAGTGTTCCGTATATGTCTCAGGCACTTGGACATTTGCATTGTAAGGTATATGATAACCATGAAGAGTGTTCATATTACTGCTTTGATTGAAAACTGCTTTATATCCAAGAAATCCGAGCATGTTGTGCCAAGTAATTGGAGTTAAAGGAAAATGTGTATAAGTATCATAACCATTAGGACCATACCACCTGAAACTCACGCTGGTCATTGGCGAATTGTATCCAAGATATTGTCGAAAAAACGCTTTCATAACGTCTGCCTCGTAGTTTGTTCCTCCCACATTGACTATTGATACGTCATCTATAACCGGGAAGCACATCCAATTGCCTTGAGCATCATTGCTGAAAGAGTATTTCGCATATCTATCTCCATTGAATGCGATAGCTCCGATATCTTGGGTTTCGTCATGAATTGTTAAAAAATCTTGATTCCATGTAGATCCTTGTGGATTCCAATAAAGATCATTGAAGCCGTTTCCTATGCATGGGGATCCTCTTTGCAATGAGTAGTTAGCTGCTGCAGGATTTACAAACATAGGATTAGCGATGAAGTTGCCATACCCAGTAAATTGCCCTACCTGTAAATTAGTATTGTATAAACAACATAGATTATACACACCACCCATGTCATTTGGATACTCGACAATGCTATTCAAATATGTATGGCTATAGCCATTATAACCGTTTATGCTCAAGGTTGGAGACCAGTCGACTTGGTCAATTGTGCTATTTGCGACAGAGATACTCCCCCCATTCATGAAAACGGTACCGCCAATACTTGCATTATTTCCATAAAGAATGGTTTCGTATAGGTAAACAGATGAGGTGCTCGCATATATAGCACCACCACGAGAATCTCCCGGCATAGCACCACCACTATAATATGAGCGGGCTATATTGTTGTAAACATTACAATTATCTATCAGTACATTACTGCTGTTGCTTATGGCTAATCCGCCACCCTCAAGACCAGAGCCATTACTTATGTTTAGATTTCTTATTTTTGTATTTGGTGAATTCGATATATTGATTACTGATTGATAACCAGTTCCAATAAAGCTTGGTTTGATATTGTTTAAATTATCTCCCTGCAGGGTAAGACCTATTCTTGACGAAATGTTTACACGCCCATAATAAGAACTCTGGGGTATCGAGATAACTGAGTTGTTTGGGGCATTGTTAATCATAGTCTGAATCGTTGCGTTCGTTTGAGTAATACCATATTGAAATAGATGGTCGTTAATGAACACCCCAGGGACGTTGTACCATTCTCCATCCTCTATGTTTTGTAAGACAATTGAGAATTGGGACTCCCTATTATAGATGGTGTTATTCACCGTTCTTGAGATATTGATTTGATAGTAGTACCAACCACCCTCATGTGATACCAAGCTATATGTCGGGATGATATTAATCCAAGTAGCGCTTGTTGATATACGAATTCTTTGATTCTGGCTATTTAAGCTGCCATTCATCGGTACAATTGTCCAGATTGAACCTGATGTATTGGGTGTATAGAAGGGACCAGAAAATTCTGGCTGACCAAACTGAGTTACTTGGGAAGTAAGTGATACTGCCAATGCAAGTAACAACAGGATAAGATAGATTGGTTTCATTTTTTCTCCTTGTGGTTTATGATGTTATGTGAGAGTACTCATTATAGCAGGATGTTGATTAAAGATAACAAACATACAGAACACCATTATATTCAACATATACGTATTTGCCGTTCTGATCTTCATATACAATCTTGATGAGCGGATTCTCCAATGATCCAGTATATAGAGGAAGTGATTGCGGTGGTATGGCTGTGTAGTCTATTTCTGCGCAAATCAAGCTAAGACTGACGACAGCCAATGCTAAGAATAGAATGATTCTTTTCATTTTGACACTCCTTAGATTTTGTTTCTAATATATAAGTGTCAAAACTGTGAGATTTGAGATGCTGGATTTGAAGATTTATGTGTTTAGAAGTGAGATTATCTTTTCATAAGACCACAAAGCCTTGCCCATCTCCTTGGGTATCTGTATGTTAGCAGGGATCGGATGCACTCCGATGATTTCATTTTTTTTGCAGTTCTCAACCGAGACATGGTTTCTATCATTCAGAACGATAAAGAAAGTGGCAATAATAGGCTGGTTATCTTGGGATAAATGAAATACATGAAGCCTGAATCTGCGGTTGTCTACCATCGTAATTCCCCAATCATCTATCCTATCTATTCCATCCATAACTTGAGCCAGCTTTGGATAAATCTTTTTTCTCTGTTTGATATCCGTGTCGCTGCGACCCATTCTCATAAGTTCACGGATGAACTTCTGAATTGCATTGTACTGATTGTAGCTCAGAATCTCTCGGCTCGCTTGCCAACCTATTTCGAGCAGAATTTTTGACCTCAGATTACGGATGACTCTCTCTTTTCTCTTCTGCGCTACTTTCTCACTTACATTCTGTGAAGACGCAAAGTCTTTTATACTGTCGAACGAAAGAATAGCCTCATAATCATGATATTCCTGGCTGGCAAGAATTTCCTTCTTTATTCTCGGATTCAATCCCTCAATATCTATAGTATTGCCAGAAGCCATCACATTCTGAAAGAAGGTGGTTTCCATGCAGAGCAAGTTGTACAGATCCTTCTCTTTTGCTCGAAACTCGTAGTGCTTGCAGAGCAGATTGTGCGTCACCTGTCTTAACCAAGAATAAACGTCATTGACGTTATGCTTTGAAGATAAAAGCTGCCTGATAGCTTCTTGTGAAGTATCCTCGGACAGGCTATTGTCGTGAGTTTTCGTAAGACAATATTGGAAGGACACTTTCTGGTAGTAATCAAACACGTCCTCAACTGCTTTGGGGAAAGCGGACTTGATGAAGTCAGCAGGAATCCCTGTAGGATCTTCGAAAGCTGAGCTTTTCATAAGTCTTACTAAAATGGTGTTGGCGATATCATCAGAAAGATTCAGATAGCAGAATCTCTGCGAAGTCAGTTCGCTTATAAATCCGATTATGTCATCGTATCGTTTTTTGTTCATTGAGGTATAGTCAATCTCTTTCATTTTATTATCCTGATTCCATCATAGTTACTAGATTACAAGATCCAGGCTTCCGAGTATCTGTCAATCCTAAAAACTGTCTCATCCTTGCTCATCCTTATTTGTCAGCATTCAGGGTAGTGCTTTCTTGGCCCTGGATCATTGATCACATCTGGAAACAAGGAGATATCATGACCGAAGCGTTGATGAACCGAATCAAAGCTCAGCTAGTCAGACATGAGGGTCTGCGGCTGAAACCATACCGCTGTACCGCAGGTAAACTGACCATAGGTATCGGCCGCAATCTCGATGACCGGGGTATCTCCCAAAAAGAAGCTTATGCCATGCTGGAGCTGGATATTGCCGACTGCGAGCAATGGCTGATCGATGAGATACCTGAGGTTTACAACAAGCTCGATGAGGTCCGCCAGTCGGTTCTGCTCAACATGTGCTTCAACCTTGGCATCAAAGGACTCCTTGAGTTCAAGAACACATTATCTTTTATCGGTGCCGGAGACTGGGAACGAGCAGCTAATGGCATGCTGGCATCCAAGTGGGCGAAGCAAGTGGGAATGAGAGCAATAGAGCTTTCTGAGATGATGAGGAAGGGCAAGTGATACCTATCCCAGTCGAGGCCGATGCCATGCTCGCCATCCTTAACCTACCCAAGGAGATGGCGAACAATGGCATCTTCAAGGAGCATCAAGGCCTGGTTCTGGAGGTGATCCACTCACTCGTTCTACAAGAGCACTATGATCATGCAACTCACGATGACCTGCCGGAAGAGGAGCCTCTTCTCGTTTCTTTTCGTTTTGGGTTTTGTTTCCTGATGCTGCACAGTACAGTCGAGTTGCTCAATTTAAAGACCCTGGGCGAGGGAATAGTCAAGACTGTAGGTTTAGACCAGTCTGCCACGGAACTGCTCACAGGAAGCGAAATAGACGCATTTAAAGCTAACCTTGAGCTGAGGGCACTGAACGTCTTGAGTTCCTATCTCAATCAAACTGGTCTAGATCGCCTGAACGAACTCAAACCCAGACAGGCTCGCCTGATCCGGGTGGGAGTGATCTGATGCCCGAACGTGTTCTGGCTTCTCCGGAAGACCTGATGATCGAGATCTACCGAGCCATCTATACCGCTCTGGAGAGCCGACTGCATCTGATCGGTTCGGTGATCGATGCCGAGTCACGCAAGGAGATACTGGCACAGCAGATTTACGATAAGGGCGACTTCTACGGCAATACCGGCTATCTGCTGCAGACAACCGATACTGCCATGATCTTGAGAGTTGGCTCGAATGTCAAACACGAGCCTTTCGTTTTGGGCGGCAAAGTGCCTTCCTGGACTCCGATAGCCCCATTAATTGGCTGGGTCGAACGCAAGCACCTGTCTTGGACTGATAAAGAGACAGGGAAAGCTCTTACTGTAGCCGAGATCGCCTATCTCATCCGGGGCAAGATCAAGCGTGAAGGCATTGCTGCCCGTAATGTGTTTGCTACTGTCATAGCTAACCGGGAGCAATGGATATACCAACAATTGAATTCAATCGAGGTAAGTCTATGACCGCACTTGAAAAGTACCAAGCTGAACGCAGCTGCATCTCCGAAGCTTTGAAACTAGCAGGATTGACAGAGATACTCTACAACAAGGACAACATCCCCAAGAGCCTCCCTTGCGCAATTCTGATCCTTGATTCTGAGACAGGCAAGAATGGCACTTCCAGACAGTATGTGAGTACAGACCTGGCATGGACAGTATTCCTAATCGTCAATGCGCAGAACGTGGATGATCCTGATAATGACTTATACCTGCTCAAAGAGAAGTTCCGTAGTTTCTATCAGAAGCTGATGAACCGGGACCTGCCTAGTGTGGAGTATTATACCAGCCGTATCGATGGGACTCGTCTTGTACGGATCGCCAAGATCGACCTGCTGAAAAGCGGCACCGGAGCTGGCTCATGAGAGTGATGCGATTAGGTGCTTATAACCTGGCTATCAGTTCCGCTACTGATCTGCTGGAGGCCAAGTACAATCCTGAGCCTGTTGATCTCTCCAAGCTGAGTAGAGTCGGCAAGCAATTAATATCCAAGGCTGCCGAGACCAAGAAGGTAGTTTCTCAACCCTATTCGATGAGCAAGCTACTCAACCTCTTAGATACCGACGAGTATCACTCCGGCTGTATCGATGCCCTCACTATGGCTACTATCATGCAGTTCGATTGTAAGAACAGCCAGGTCAAGTCCTGGATGGAAGCTGCCGAGTTTCCTGCCTGTGAAGATCAGACCACCATCCTGGCAGAACTGATGAAGTTCTATCTGGCCTGTGGGAATGGCTTCCTGATCAAGATGCGGAACGCTCAAGGTGAGTGGATAGGACTGGAGCGCATGCTTCCCTCGGAAGTTCAGATAGTGGAGAACTACGACGAGTTCGGCTTCTTCAAACCCAACTACATCCAAGTCAAGAACAACCAGAAGAAGGACTTTGCCTACGAGGACATCATCCACGTGAAGAAGTCCACCCATAGATCTAACGCCTGGGGCCTGGCCTGCCTGCCCATAGCCATCAACATCGAGATATTGGGTGAGATCAAGACCTTTGATTACAACAACTTCAAGAACGGTCTGATGATCGACTACTTCGTGATCGTGGAAGGCGGTACCCTACGGGATGGAACTGTAACTGACGAAGCTGGCAATGAAGTACTGACCGATGCCTATACCGAGATTGAGAAAGCCTTAACAGAGGTCAAAGGCAATGCCAAGAGCCACTCCACTGTCTTGATCGAGAGTGAGAGCCGGGACGTAAAGATACGACTCGAACCGCTCAGACAACAAGACCGGGAAGGTGGCTTCCTTGGGCTCAAGAAAGACCTGAGAGAAGGCATCCTCGCTTATCACAGAGTGCCGGCCAGGATCGTCTCACAACTCATTCCTGGGCAGCTTGGTGGCGATAACAGTAGCGATATGCTGATGTTCTACCAGTTCGTGGTCAGACCGCTGCAGAACCGCCTGGCTTTGGCCTTAGCGAACGAGTTCAACTTCGACTTCGGCTGGGAAGTGAAGCCGGAAGACTTCAACTTCGGTGACCTGACCGAGGTGCTGCAGACTGCTGATGAGCAGCTTTTCATGCAAAACCGCAACCTTTGGTCTTAATACTATGCACAAATACATAACTGACAATCAACAACAAGGAGGTAGCGTGAATCGTAAACGCACCATTCTCAAGGGAGAACTCCGCAACGTGGAAGTCGAGCTGGTCTCGCTTCTGTTCGATGAGATGACTCCCGCCAATCAGAAGGGCTTTGTGGTCAAGAATGCTCCCGGTAGAAGCTTCGAACACAAGATCAACTCCACCAAGTTCAAGAGCGAAACGCTGGGCACTCAAGGACGACTATTCGTCACCTTGATGGAGCCCAACATCCACGACTCGCAGGGTGACTACTACACCCGAGATGAGATACAGAAGGCTTGCGATCACTTCGCCAAGCATGGCCTGGTGGGCAAGTGCGATGTTAACCACAATATGCAGCCAGTCCCAGAGTTTACCGTAGTGGAAAACTATATCCTCAAGACCAGTGACAGAGAGCATTTTCCAGATGCTAAAGTGGGTTCTTGGGTACAAGTCCTCAAATACGAGAATCTGCAGAGTGATCTCTGGCAGAAGATCGAAAAGGGCGAGTTCAATGGAGTATCCATCTACGGACGAGCCGATGACTACCGCAGTGCTGAAGCGAGCCTGACCGAGATCAAGAACGAGCTCAATTCGCTTCGTAAGGTATCGGAGCACAATAACAACAGTGAACTTCAGAAGGGCATCACCGCCATCACTGAGAAGATCACAGAGTTGGAAAAGAACAGCGGCAATGTCATGGTCACTGATGCAGTGAAAAGCATCGAGAAGAGCCTCAAGGAACTGTCAGTCACCATGAGCAAAGCCATCTCCAAGTCCATACCCGGAGAGCCGGATGGAAGCCAGTCCAATGTGGACAAAGAGCTTACCATCGATGGGAACAAGCTCGTGGTCAAGGCTTCGCATCGTGAGATATACAAAGGTATCGCCAATGTGGACTCCGGCAAGTCGATGAACATCCTCAATCCCAATACCATTTCGCTCTTCATTGACGAAGTGATCGGGTCCCAGCCGGGTGATACCTTCTCGGATATCACCATCGTACCGCTGCTCAAAGATGAACTGCTCGATATCGGACTAGTGGATGACCTGGTCTTCAAGAACAAGCTCGATGGTGCTCTTACGGCTCAGGACGTGGGCACCGGAGATATCTCTATCCCTTCCGGTATCCTCAATGCCGAGTTCACATTAGGCAGAGATGTGGACGAATTCTACAAAGACAAGTATGGTGAAGATGCCTTCGGAGCCTACGTGGAGAACCATATCGCCAAGAAGACCGAGAAGGCGATCCGACTCTTGCTCTTCAGAGGTGACAGAACTTCTGCGACAGCTAAGCTTAAAGCTTTGGACGGTATCATCAAGATCGCCACTGCCGGAAGCAAAGTAAGCAACCTGTCCAAGGCTACCTATAACGACTGGGCAAAGCGCTTTGAAGCCACTCTCTTGGCGTTCTCTGATGAGATACTCGAAGAGCAGGAAAGCTTCAAGTTCTACGTCAGTCACAAAGACCTGATCCGCATCAGGGCGGAGCTTGCCAAGCGTGAGACCAATGCCGGAGATCGTCTGTTATATAGCTTCCATATTGAAAATACATAAAAGGAAATGCCTTAAGAAAATAGGGGTGAAAGAATTGAGAGGGTTTAGAGGGTTGAAAAACAATACAATAATAACAATGGGTGCCCAAACCCCTCGGAAGAAGAACTATCCAGCTCCTATTTCCAATCTAATCTTCTGCTTCCGAACGGAGTTATCTGGAGGAAAAAAAATAAGTTTAGAGGTAACCAGAAATGATTTATAAAATTGCCTTGTGGTCGTTGGTTAACTACTTGTTGCCTGGTCAGTTCTTTAACGACTCTTTAACAATCCTTTAACGATTCCTTAACTTCATTAAAGAGTCGTTAAAGAAGCTTTAATGCTGCAGAAAAGATTCAACTTAGCAGAAAATAATGCCTTTCATCAAAATAGATAAAGGTTTCACCAATAACAAGCTAAGTTCTGGCAACCTGAAATGAATTATCTATTAGGGACACAATACATTATGAACAGGCGAGAGGGAAAAAGGGTTGAAGCAGATATTAGCTGCTTATGCCTTTTCAATGTGAAAACTGTATTACTTGAAGGTGGCAAGGTTTCCTTTGCGGGTATTCCCATCAAAGCCCGTCTCATGCCTGATGAGTATATCATCGGCGGTCTGCCCAAGTTCATTATCATCGGCTATCGTACCGACGCAGAGTTGAAGGTCGAGCATCATGGTTCGGACTGGAAGTACCACTGGTACATCCGTATCCGTCCCGGTATCACCTATATCGACGGCTTCGTCAAAGTCTTCAAACTAACCACTTAAGCAATAAGAGATAAGGAGTATCAATGGATTTCATATTCGCTAATCAGGAGTTTCTTCTCGGGCTAATCTCGGCTATCATCGTCTGGATCGTTTCCCGTTCTACGGGCAAGCTGATCGATAAAACTAAAGTCAACTCGGCTCTGGCAATCATCTTGGACATCGTGCAGGATATCAAGATCAATCCAGCAACCAGAGAACTCGATGACTATGCCAAAAAGCAGTTGGCAGTCGAGAGAGCCACCAAGAGCCTTCCGGATAAGCAGACCAACCTTATCATGAAAGTATTCGGAACAGTCGGAGGAGCCGTAGAGTACGTATTTCATAACCGTAAGTGGCTCTTCTCTATCGGTAAAGCCATCAAGGGAGTATTCTGATGCCATCCATCTCCCAACCTACATATCCGACTCCCATGAATGAGTCGGATATGCTGTTCAATGCTTTGGTGGACGTGTTCATAGCCGACGATGTCTACTTTGGCTTTGGGTCTTACTCAGATTCCGAAGTAGCTTCGATTAATAACACTCAAAGTTCCATCAAAGATGAACTGAGTAACAGCTTCGATCTGCTTGGCGAATTGGCAGAGAAACCCGGTAAGGCTGACTCCAAGATCACCAAGCTCAAGACCCGCAACTATACTCTACCCGGTAAGAGAACCAGTACGGTAGAACTTACTATTTCGGGTCTATCCAACCGTCAGAAGAACTATCTCGAAAGCTCTGCCTTCATGGGCAAGAACGTGACCATTGTTGCTTGTTCAAAGAGCTATGACCGGGTAGTGATCTTCAATGGTCTGCGCTGGACAGTGGACTGGTCAGGTGAAGCCGATGGTCTCTTCAACGTAGTAGTATCAACTGAATTTGCTGGAAACACAGCCGAGAAAGTCTTTGTCTTCAAGGACATTCCTCCAGTTGTATAAGCATTAACCAAAAGCCAAACAAAGGACAGAACATGGATTGCCAATGTAAACCGGACGTAAAACAGAAGATCGACAATCTCCAGACCGAGATCTACGGCAACGGAAACAGTAACAACTCATTGGTGACCAGAATGGCGAGAGTGGAGACGAATATGAAGCTGCTTCTAACCATCTCCACTACCCAATTCTTCATGCTGATGGGCGTTGCCATCAAGATGTTCTGGGGTAACTAAGAAAGGACATAATTCTATGAAGCGAGAAGTAACACTCAGCTACAGCCAACTGCGGCAAATACTATGCCTCACGATCTCGAACAAGACCTTGAAAGCTAAGCTTGAGGACTTCCTCTCCGGTAAGGTTACCAAGGTCTCTGAGGTGGAACTGCTTGGACTGATCAGTGAATCGGAAGCCGATAAAGAGCTTATCGGTACATTTTCGAATCAAGATCCGTACACAACTAACGCTCATGCATTATTAAGCAAGAATATGATATGAGCCACATAATCACAAGAATACATAGAGTGATATTCAAATATAATTTAATTATTGGGCATTCAAAAAAGAACTTGACAATCTGAAGGCGTGAGAAATAGTTAAATTAGATGCGATGAAGTAAAGTAATATAGCACCTAACCTGCGCTAAATATACATCTTCGATGGGGGGCTACTTGGATATAGATAGTGTGTGACGCGGACTACAAGTAGATTGTTCCGCATTGGAAGAAGTGCCTAACCTTAGAAATCAATCATTTATGGTTGAAATGTTTCCACAAGTCGTGAATCTTAAGGAGTTTCTTTATGAAGACGATTCTTTTCACGTTACTGTTGGTTTTGACTGCAACATTTTGTGTTGCTCAAAACTCTTTTACTGAGATCCAGGTCCCCGAATACTATTCGATAGACTATCCATCTGGAACACTGGAAGTATTCGCTGAACTCGAAGTACCATTGAATGCATCTCATCGAATAGCGATATCACAAGTTTATAACAACCCTAATTGGGTAACCGGAACAATTACCCGTCAATTGCTTTACGGGAGCATGTATAGGCTTAACATCCCCTATTTACAGAACCAAACAAACGAAACTCGGGAAGCGTATGTCAGAATTGACCTTGAACATTACGTTCAGGAATGGGATGAATGGGAACCATACAATACTCCAGATACTTACTTCTTTCTACATGTATATCAGTTTGGTGCGATAGCAAATAATCCGTATCAGACTGCCATAAACAATGCTGCTAACGGATCGACTATTAACATCCCTGCTGGAGAATTCGTTGGTCACTTGACCATCTCAAACAAGACTAACCTAACTATCAAGGGTGCTGGATTCGAAAGCACGACAATCCGTAGTTCAGGGCATAGATCTACAATATCAATAACCAATAGCACAAATCTTAAAATTATGGACATGACCATTGCAAATGGAATAGCAAATGATGGAGGCGGTGTTCATGTCGCGGGAAGCACTGTGACTATCGATGGTTGCCTGATCAAAGATAACAGCACTCAACGAATTGTTACAAGTCCCCTTGTTCCACCGGAAACAAAAGGTGGGGCGATTTACGTGGCCTCAGGATCCTGCAACATCAACTCCACAACAATCTTGGACAATGAAGCCGAATTGGGGAAAACCGCTTATGTAGAGAGTGGACAGATTACTTTCAACGCTTGCACTCTATTGGAAAACACAACTGCATCAAATTATGAAAGCACGGGGGGGCAATACACATTTCTGAATAGCATAATTTCATCCGCAAATCTGAATAACAGCGTTTTTAACTATTGCTGCAGCTATGATGGAGTTACGCTTCCTGGATTCAAGAATATCAATGAAGACCCCATGTTTGTCAATCCAGCGATTGGTGATTATTCTCTCCAGAAAGGATCCCCATGTATCGGAAAAGGATACAATCCTGCCTTTGATGATCCTCAAGTTGCCGGATTTGATCAGGATCTAATCACAATATTGGACGAAACCCAGGATATCGGAGCCATGAATTATCCCATGGATAGATATGCAGAGTATACATTTACAGACGATCCACAGGGTAACTGGGTTTGTTTTCCGGTGCTTGATGACATTTCAATGATTACCATCAACGGCATGCCTTTCCTCGCCAATTCGATGAGAGCGTTCTTCTATGAATATGAAGTCCCGAACTCTCCTATGAATGCGGTAGGATTTACGGAATATCAAACAGGGAACTTTCAGGTGTTATGGCATACGCCTCAGAACCCCAAGACAAATCTGATGTTTGGGCACAAGGGTTACAAAGCCATATTCAATCAAGATAGCACAATGGATGAAATTCATGGTTATCATATTGCATACAATACACCAGTACCAGTGCCAGAACCTTCTGTTGAGTCCTGGATAGGTTACTTTATCCCAGAAACCCAGACCCCCCAAGTAGCTTTCGGTAGTTTCCTGGATGAATTGTACTATATTCAGCATAAAGATTGGTCAATGGTCAGGATTCGCCCCAAGCGCGGAGACCCGTGGATTGTTGTTGCTCCTATCGGTCAAAGGCAACCCACTATTTCATATGGGGATATGGTGATTGTTAAGAAGTTTGGAGCCTCCATCGGGTATCCTGAAGTTGATGAGTTTACTTGGACAAGATTTCAGGCAATCCCAAGATTCGTGCGAACAGAATCTGAATTCTTTTCCTACGAGAAAACCCCAGAATATAAGCCAATATTCGTAGAGATCGATGAGTTATCAACTGCTAAGGAAATTGCTGTTCTGATAGACGGCGTATGTTATGGCGCTGCTGTTGTAGATGGAGATATCATTATGATCCAGGCCTTCATAGATGCCATTCCCCAAGGGGCTGAAATGCAACTTGTTGCCTGGGATGGAGCAAAGGCGAAATCCTCACCATTGGCACTGCAAGTATACAACTCTGAGCGAGATGCGTTGTATCAGGCATCATCCATATTGAAACAAGATTGCGACTATTACTACGTAAAACTTGGCGATAATGGAGATCCTGATACACCAGAACTGACAACGATGTCTGTCGGAAATTACCCCAATCCCTTCAATCCCAGCACCACGATCAGCTACAGTGTTCCCGCTGATGGTGATGTAAGCATTACCATCTATAATGCAAAGGGGCAGTTGGTAAGCACTCTCGTAAATGAGCATAAAATCAAAGGAAACTATCAGGTAGTCTGGCAGGGAAAGGATATGAATGGTAGATCTGTGGCAACCGGCCTTTACTTCACCCGATTAGTATCGAGAGGCAAAGCAATTAGTAGCAAAATGCTGCTGATGAAGTAGCATATAAATAGTGTATGGAGCGGTGCTAAACATCGCTCCATACACAAAAAAATGGAGCCCTCATGAAGAAACACTTACTAATATCATTACTCTTGCTGCCATTGGCAGTGTTCGCTGTCACTAGGCATGTGTCGCTGGATGGAACGCAGGCTTACTCCTCCATACATGTAGCCATCAATGATGCAATGAGCGGGGACACTGTATTGGTGCATCCCGGCAGGTATATGGAAAACATCGATTTAAGCGGGAAAAGCAACATCACATTGGCTTCCCTTGAATACACAACGGCCGATACCAGCTACATCAGCAGCACCATCATCGATGGCAGCAATGGAGATACATCCACCATCCTCATTTATGAAAATACTGTCAATTGCACAATTAGAGGGTTCTCCATCACTGGTGGCAATGGATACGACTATTTTCATGGAGTTAGCGAGTATCAAATCTTTGGGGGTGGGATATTCATTGACGCGAACAACTCTGTTACTTTGGCTAAGCTTCGCATATTCGATAATCGAGCATCCAGTGGCGGTGGTCTTGCGATATTTGCTCCTAATTCGGTAGGGATGAATTCAGTAGAAATATTTGACAACCACGCACGATATTTGGGTGGTGGAATGCTTATCGGCAGCCATCCATACCAGGGTGGACCCGGGATCGTCTTCAGTCAAACAGATCGATGCAGTATCTATAACAATTATGCCCCTTGGGGTATGGATATCCATTGGCATTATACTCATGCAGTAACAATGGATGTGTATCTGAAGAAGTTCACCGTCCCTCAATGGGAGAAGTACTATGCGGATTATTTTGATTACAGCGATCTTCCCAGTCCTTACAGCACCTTTGATATCCAGGAGGCATATCTGCAACCCCTGGACACAGATATTTATGTAAGCCCCACTGGAGATGATGATAATGATGGCCTCAGCCCTGCTTCTGCCCTCAAAACGCCATCCCTGGCCATGCAGCGCATAGCCTCCAATCCCCAAAATCCCAATACTGTGCATCTGATGCCCGGCGAGCATCACAACATCATTGGTGGTGATTACATCTCCATTGCCATCAAAGATCACAGCATATTGAAGGGAGCATCTGAAGCGCAGACCCGCGTGTATGCTCCAAACCTGCTTTCGGGCACAGGGGCGATAACCATGGGCATTGGGAGATATGGCATGACTCTGAGGGATCTTTCCATCACCACAGTAAACTCCAGTGCCCTTTTTTCCTGGGATGTGTTTGATTCTCTAGTCGAAAATGTCTGCATCGAAAACAGCACGGTGGAACATGCTCTGGTCTTTTTTGGATTGGGCAAGAGCACCTACACCATGCGCAATCTGACCATGCGCAATAACACCAGCATCTATTCGGATTTCGGTTTGAGAATTGCCGGCCGCATTATCACTCTGGACAACATCGTGATGACCGATAACCAGACCTTGGGGTTACCGGATATTGAATTCCATCAACAGGGTGGGGCTTTTGACATTGATGTTACAGAGAAGCTGATTATCCGCAACAGCAAGTTTGTGAACAATACGCACTATTCCGTGGACGGATGGGCAAACTTTCGAATAATCGGGTGGGGTACTGATATAACTGATTATGCAGGAACAGTTGAAATTGACAACTGTCTATTTGCCAACAACCAGACTTATGGAGGGGCAAGAAACATAGATTTTTATAGAATCGCAGACGTTAGTATTGTCAACTGCACTTTTGCCAATAATGAAGGCACATACCCTGATTTTCTCCTAGTATCATCAGAATCAACCAAAATTGTTAACAACATCTTTAGTAACAACAACGCAAATTACGAGATCAAGGCAAAAAATGCCCTGATTGAAAACTGTATTTTCACGAAAACCAATGACATCTACCGCACATACGACAACCAGCCCTTGGTATGGGGAGTAAACAATCTTATCGGCACAGATCCTCTGTTCAGCGGTAGTGATCCAGCCTTGCCAAGCTCCTATTATCTTTATTCCGATGACATTAACGGTTACTCACCGGCCATAGACGCCGGAACCATGGATGCTGCGATTTTACCCCTGGGCTACACCATCCCGCAATTTGATGCCTTTGGTTTCAACCGGGTTTATGGATCCGGGATTGATATCGGCTGCTACGAATCCCAAGGATATACCGGAAATGAAGAAGAGCTCAACCCCTCTGTCAATGCCCTGCACTTGGCCAACTATCCCAACCCCTTCAATCCCAGCACCACGATCAGCTACAGCATTCCCACCAATGGTGATGTAATCCTCACTATCTACAACGCCAAAGGCCAATTGGTAAACACTCTGGTGAGTGAATACAAAAACCAGGGACACTATCAAATTGTCTGGCATGGAAAGGACTCCAATGGCAGATCAGTCGCTTCTGGCCTTTACTTCACCCGTTTAGTAGCCACTGGTAAATCCCTAAGCAACAAAATGCTGCTGCTGAAGTAGGTTCAAATGATTCTTGGATGGGTTAACCATAACGGGTCAGCCCATTAATTTAATATCAACAAGCCAATGATCTGCAACAACCAATAACCGCTGGCATGTGCGGACATCTACCATAGTAAGTCATTCCGGTGCTTGTAGAGTACACCAGTGGCAATATGCTAACCCTTGCCCAGGTCGATTATGACGATCTGATTGCCTTTCCCAATCCCGCCGGAGGCTGGACTTACAGCTTGCATGGCAATGGCTGGCCGGGACCCAGATACGGCTATCGGGTAGATACTGCCTCCAATACCGTAACCTTCATCTTTGCCCACATAGTGATCATCCAGGCAGTGTATCCCAGTCCAGCCACCACGAGGTATCAAGCTCGTTTCCGGGGTAGGATGTACCGCTTCTACAACAGCATCTGTCCCGTGATTCAGGAATATGACGAAAAGACCGACTGGGTGGACTCGGTTACATCTTTGGAAAATGCCTCCAATGAGTTCATTGGCTTCTATATATCCAATGGTATCTCTGAGAGCAACTTATACAGCCTAACCAGCACCGGAGTAATCGAGGGTAGAAGCTATGGCAGCGGACATATCGTAAACTACCAAGCATATGCAACCTTCAATGGCAATCTGTATCCGACCCGGTTACAGCCTGGTACGGCTTATGAGACTCGTAAAGATGATCAAACCGATAACCTCAAAGTGCTCAAGGCGATGCTCATGCTCTATAATGCCACCATCTTCACCGATACAGACGGTAGGATCGTGCTCAAGAACAAGGTTGCCTACTCCACCAATACTATCGACATCGATGACAAGGATGTGGTATCCTTCATCATCAAGCGTGGTAATCAAGAGAAGCCGCAGATTGAAGAGATCGATGTCTTTGCCGGAGATACCACACAGCTGCAGGTTATCATCAAGAACCGCCTCATTGACTTCTATGACTCCAAGTGGAGCATTGAAGCGGTGATCGACCAGTTATTCAAATACGATCTCTCGCTCCAGTCAAGGATACGCATCCAAGATAAGGTCTATGCCATTACTGAGCTTGAGGGAGACTTCATCAAAGACAAA
>Ga0116157_10002607_pt1 | contig 17531 bp, 14 predicted proteins | sample AD_UKC048_MetaG_FD_89882 | JGI IMG/M metagenome (GOLD analysis project Ga0116157, IMG submission 89882) | Active sludge microbial communities of municipal wastewater-treating anaerobic digesters from USA - AD_UKC048_MetaG | ecosystem: Engineered > Bioreactor > Anaerobic > Digestate | place: USA...
AACGGAACTCAGACCATCGCAGTGCTGGCCAGCGGCGTGGAAACAATCTACCCTCCCGCCAACCGGGATCTGGCGTCCAAAATCATCGAAAACGGAGCGCTGCTGGCAGAATACGAACCCGGGACGAAAGTCGACCGCTGGAATTTCCCCGCGCGCAACCGTCTCATTTCGGCTTTGGCGCAGACGACCTTCATCGTGGAAGGTTCTCTTTCCAGCGGAGCGATGCTTACCGCGAAATTTGCCCTCGAACAAAACCGCGACCTGATGGCCTTGCCCGGAGAGATCAACCACACCAACGCCCAGGGACCAAACTACCTGATCAAGAACGGCGCGCAGTGCATCACCAGCCCAGAGGACATCCTTTCAGCGCTGGGCCTGGAAGCTGAAGTGAAAGACCAACTGGAGGTCCTGCCGCAGATTTCAGCCGACGAACAGAAAGTGTACGACATCTTCAAAACAGAGCAGCGGGAAATCTCCTTCGACGAATTATTGCTGGCCACCGGGCACGGCTTTGGAAAACTCTCCACCATCCTGCTAAACCTGGAGTTGAAAGGCTACCTCGCCCGCAGCGGAGGCAACACCTACACTCTCGGTTAATTCATTTTCCGACTTGGAGCGAGTCTTAGTCGTGACCCTAAAACTCCAAATCACATAACTTCACAAATTGCAAGCCATTACGCAATGCACACTTATTTACGCTTCAAAGCCCTTTTTTCAAACAAATCACTTGACACATATCTGGCGACTCTCATATTTTGACATATATGTTTAGAGCGTCATCGCACAGCACTCGAACAAACTAATGCAAGAGGAGGTGGCTTATGAAAGCCGTTATCCTTGTCGCCCTGCTTTGCCTGGCTTCGGCCTTGTGCGCGGAGAGCGGGTTTGGCCTCTCGAACGTCGCTGAATTCGACACGGCGGATCCGGTCCTCACGCTTTCTTCCCCACTCGGAGGCGAGGTTTGGTACATCGGTGAGAATTATGACATCCAGTGGGCGATCTCGGAAAGCCATCTGTCGCTGAATTCGATCTTTCTCTTTTACAGCACGGATGCGGGCGAAACTTACAACATCATCGAAGATTACCTTGGCAACAGCGGATCCTATTCCTGGGAAATCCCCTCCGACCCGACCACGCAGGCCAAGGTGCGGATCCTGGCCAACGACACCTTCGGAAACATGGGCCAGGCCGAGAACGAGTCCGTTTTCGAACTCCGGTACATGAAACTCAAAGCCCCGGAAGGCCTCACGATCAGCATCAATGACGGCACGGACGCCTATCTGGAATGGGAGCCGGTTTACGAGACCGTCAACGACGTCCCTCTGGAACCGAACGGATATTGGATCTTCCAAAGCCAGACGCCAAACGAGGAGGACTTTTCCTACCTGGCCACAAGTTTCGTGAACCTCTACAACCATGCCGACGCAACCGGCCTGTATCCCCGGTCGTTCTATTACATCGTGGCCTACAAAGATGTGGGCGGAAAGCTCGCCGCCCAACTCGAGCAGCTCATTTCACTCAGCCGGATGGGACTGAAACGCGTTTCCCTGAAAGATATTCTGGCCCTGCTGGACCAAGAGGGAGGAGGTGAATGACCATGAAACGGATCATCTTGATTCTCTTCCTTACTGCGTCAGCTGTTTTGCTGTGTGCGGTCCCGCCCTCGGTGGAAAACGTTTTCACAGCCCAACGCACCGACGGCTCCAAGATCGTCGACGTCTATTACGACCTTGTCGATCTGGACGGCGATCTCTGCGAAATTACCGTCATTCTGTCCACGGACGGCGGATCGATCTTCGACATCTTTCCCAGCCCTGAATTTCTCAGCGGCGACGTGGGACTCGATATCGCGCCCGGACCCGGCAAACATATAGAATGGCAGGCCGGAAACGAAGGCTACCTCCTGGATGATGACCAATACGTCTTCCAGATCTGGGCCGAAGACCACACGATCACGCCTCCGGCGGAATTCACATTCGTCGATGGCGGAATGTTTTTCAACGGAACTTCCAATGTTAGCGTTTCCGGATTCCAGATCGGCATCCATGAGGTCACCCAGGCCCAATTCGAAGCGGTGATGGGTTACAATCCCGTGCTGAACTATCCTCCGCCGCAATGGCCCGATTACGGAACCGGACCGGATTTTCCCGTCTATTACGTATCCTGGTTCGACGCGATCGCCTATTGCAACATCCGCAGCATGCAGGAAGGCCTGATACCCTGTTACAGCTACGGAATCTCCGGAACGGATCCCGGTGTGTGGCCAGACGGCTGGAATTCTTACTACGGCAACCACACCCAGGTCAGCTGCAATTGGAACGCCGAAGGCTACAGGTTGCCGACAGAAATGGAATGGCAATTCGCCGCCAGCGGTGGTAATTTCTCAATGGGCTTCACTTACAGCGGATCCAACGCCATCAACGACGTCGGCTGGTATGCTGGCAACTCAGGTTTGCTGGCACATCCGGTCATGCAATTGATGCCCAACGAGATAGCCACGTTTGACATGAGCGGCAACGTGCGCGAGTGGTGTTGGGATATTTACGGACCTTACACTCCGGTTCCGCCCTTCTTCGATCCCGTTTCCGATCCGGACGGAGCGTTGACCGGAAACTTCCGCGTCAACCGCGGCGGTTATTTCCAGGATCCGGCTGGCATCTGCGCGGTAAATTACAGGATGTGGGCCTATGCGGACCTGCACGAGCCGGATCAGGGTTTCCGCCTCGTCAAAGCGATGCCGCAGCCTGAATTCATCTGGGTGGAAGGCGGTACTTTTAATAACAGCTTTGGCGACGTCACTTTGTCCAGTTTCCAGCTGGGCATGCACGAACTCACTCAAAAACAGTATGTTGCGACGATGCACGCCAATCCCTCCTATACATGGGCGCCACCCTACTGGTATGGGCTGGGCAGCTACCATCCGGAATACTACATCAGCTGGATGGATGCCGTAGCCTATTGCAATATGCGCAGTTACGACGAAAATATGATGCCCTGCTACAGCTATGTCGACTCTCAGGGATATGATTGGGGCACAAACCCGGATAATTGGCCGGACGGCTGGAACAACAACTATCCCCAGCCTACGCACGATCTGAAAATTGTCTGCAACTGGCTTGCCAGCGGTTACAGGCTGCCCACGGAAATGCAGTGGCAATTCGCCGCGATGGGCGGAAATCTCTCCCAGGGATATGTTTACAGCGGATCCAACGACTTGGGTACCGTCGGCTGGTGGCAGGGAAATTCAGGCAATTCGACCCATCCCGTCATGCAAAAAATACCCAATGAACTCGGATTTTTCGATATGAGCGGAAACTGCCGCGAATGGTGCTGGGACCTTTATGGCGCCTTACCCACAACGCCGCAGACCGATCCCACCGGACCAACCACCGGCACGCAACGCATTCACCGGGGTGGGTGGGCCAACGATGGCGCCGGATGGTGCACCGTTCTTTTCCGCAGCTACAACCTATCGAATTTCCACGAGCCGGATATGTCCGTGCGCATCATCAGACCAATGTTTTAATAAAGAGGAAATATCGGCAAAGGTTTCCAGTCTTGAAGCTCAGCCGTCGACAGGCAGATCCTGCCAATTTGGAGGTTATTTGCCGCGGCTGAGCTTTTCTTTTGCTTTGCCGTCCCAAATCGCCTTAACACACACGTATCATCTTTTCCTGCAATAGTATAGACAAATTATGCGCCGCCAGCCCTGACTCTTGGCTCCGCCTATCATTACGGGATCAATACGGGATCAATACGGGTGAAATCCGTATTGATCCCGTATTGATTCCGTATTGACAAAGAGGGCGGTCTGATTAATTTGTCCTTAAAAGGCAGATATGGAGTCACTTCCGTGTCTGTGCAAAACCACGAAAAGGAAGTAAAACGCAATGAAAGCAACCCGAGCCAATCTTTTGGGAGAATTCACCGGGACTCTGAACGGCCTGATCTATTACCGCCGCCGTCCCGGAGGCAAGATCTACGTGCGCAAGCAGTTCAAATTCAAAAACCATCCCGGACAACCCGGATTTGCCGGCGCCCAGAAAGCCATCTACGCCCTCAACCCCTCCTCCGGCTACATTCAGAACCTCAAGGATTACCTGTTGCTCTACAATCAGTTACCTGGTTTCAAAGACAAACCGGCCCAGTCCTGGACGAACCTTTACAACAAACTGATGTTCGCCCTGCAGAAAGCCCTGCCCGGCCAGGTCGTTTTGAAAAACATCACCCGCGAGCAGATCGCCGCCCAAAACCTGCCCTGCGTATCTGTGAAAGCCGCTGTGGAAGCGGGATTGCTGCCCGCGGTGCGGGACTACGAAAAGTTCAACCGCCCCTTGTGACGGGTCTCTAGCGGCGGAATATCAGACACTACCAGTCACAGTTTGAAATTGAAGGCGTAACGGTAACCGAGGTAATAGCTTATGCGGCTGACAGGGTCGATGGTATAACCCTGATGTTCCAATTCGTCGATCCTGTCGAAGATCCCGGAGCTCACCACATAGATGATCCCGAGGTCAAAGCCGTGTTTTTTGCTTTTGCCGAACATGAATTGCGAGCCCAGCCCCGCCGAAAATCCTGAATATGACTCCCGTTTGTCCCCGGCGATGGGGTCTGTGATCACCAAAACCTTGTTGACACCGTAGATCAGTAAAATTTCGGGCCGCCAGGTCTTGCTGTAGGGCCGGAAAAGGTATTTCAGGCCGACCGCGTAGCCCGGCGCGTAGCCAAAGGAGCCGATCCCTGCGGTGAGCGCGAGATTGTCGATGAAATAAACATCGGCATTGAGCCCCAATCCGCCGTAGGGCAGTCCATAACCCAAGCCCAGGCCGCCGCGTTTGGCCAGCATTCCGGAATAGCCGGGATCCGCCACCTGGGCGAAACAAAGGGTCGCGGCCAACAGCAGCAAAACTTGGAACAGAGCGGTTTTTTTCAGCATCGGAGCAGTCTCCCGCGGTGAAATATAGCTTTTTGGTAGCATTCCCGGAGCTGACCCGGTGTCAAGGTTTTTTCGCTGTTGCGGGCGCTTTGGCGGACATTTTGCAGGGGAAAACTTTTGCTTGACAAGCCCCTGCGCTTTTAATAAGGTGCCGGCAAGATCTACACAGAGGTTTGCAGCATGGAACTCAGGCTTGAAGAGCTTCAATTCCCCTCCGACGCCAATGTCATCTTGGGGCAGAGTCATTTTATCAAAAGTGTGGAAGACCTTTACGAGGTTTTAGTGAACAGCGTTCCTGAGATCAAATTCGGGCTGGCTTTTTGCGAAGCCTCCGGGCCCTGCCTGATCCGCAAGGAAGGCACAGACAGCGAATTGATCGAATGCGCTGTGGAAAACATGTTGCGCATCGCGGCCGGACACGCTTTCCTGATCGTACTCAAAGACGCTTTCCCCATCAATGTTTTAAACGCTGTCAAGGACTGCCGCGAAGTGGCCAACATTTTTTGCGCGACCGCCAATCCGGTGCAGGTCATTTTGGCCCAAACCGAACAGGGTAACGGCATTTTGGGCGTCGTGGACGGTGAGCCGCCGAAAGGGATCGAATTGGACACCGATATCGCGCATCGCAAGGATTTTTTGCGCAAGATCGGTTACAAGCGCTGAATGAAATATCGCTGTTTTATCGCACTGGAAACCCCGGACGCGGTGCATGCAAGCCTGAGTGCCAAACTGCGCCTGTTGAGACCGCAACCGGGCGTGAAATGGGTCGAGGAGCAAAACCTGCACCTGACGCTGCTTTTTCTGGGCGATGTGGAAGCCGGACTGATCCCTGAATTGGAGGCCTTGATCCGGGAAAACGTATCCGGCTGCAGGACATTCCCACTGGCGCTGAAAGGCCTGGAACTCTTTCCGGCCCGCGCTCCGCGTCTGGTCTGGGCCAGCCTCGCCCATCGGGACGAAGAGCTGTTCCGCCTTCATAAAGAGCTGCTGGGCTCGCTGCGCCGCAACGGTTTCGAGCCGGATCCAAAGCCGCTCAAGCTGCATATCACGCTGGGCCGCATCCGCAACCAGCTTCCGCCCTTGCTGGAAAAGGAGATCATGGCCGGCGAAGTCGAACGTTCCTGGCAGAACTACGGCACCCTCACGCTCTACCGCAGCGTCCTAAAGCCGGAAGGGCCGACCTATCACGTTTTGGAACAATATAAAATGCCATAAAAGGAAAGAACTATGCAAGACAAAAACAAAGACATGGCGCTCAAAACCGCGATCACACAACTGGAGAAAAAATACGGCGTGGGCACCCTGATGCGCCTGGGCGACAAGCCGCAACAAAAGGTGGATGTGATCCCCACCGGGGCCTTCAACCTCGATCTGGCGCTGGGAATAGGCGGCATCCCGCGCGGCCGAGTCACCGAAATCTACGGCGCCGAGGCCAGCGGCAAGACCACCCTGGCTTTGCACATCGCGGCCGAAACGCAAAAACTGGACGGCATCGTGGCCTTCATCGACGCGGAACACGCTCTGGACACGGCTTACGCTAAAAAACTGGGTGTGAAGACCGAAGAACTTTTGCTCTCCCAACCTGATGGCGGCGAACAGGCCCTCGAAGTTTGCGAAACCCTGGTGCGCAGTTCAGCTGTGGACCTGGTGATCGTGGATTCCGTGGCAGCTCTGGTGCCCAAAGCCGAAATCGAAGGCGACATGGGCGACAGCCACGTCGGCTTGCAAGCCCGGTTGATGAGCCAGGCTTTGCGCAAACTGACCGCGATCGTCTCCAAATCCAATACTGCAGTTATTTTCATCAACCAGACCCGTATGAAGATCGGCGTCACCGCTTATATGAATCCCGAAACGACCACCGGCGGCGTGGCGCTGAAATTCTACTCTTCCGTGCGCCTGGAAGTCCGTTTCGCCGGAGCGATCAGGGCTGGCGGCACCGAAAGCGACGTCATCGGCGCCAAAACGCGCGTCAAGATCGTGAAAAACAAACTCGCACCGCCCTTCAAAACCGTGGTTTTCCCCATCATTTTCGGCGAAGGTATCTCCAACCTGGACATAATCCTCGACATGGCAACCGAAATGAACATCATCAAGAAAAGCGGCTCCTGGTTCTCCTACGAAGATACCAAACTCGGCCAGGGCGCGGAAAAAACGAAGCAGTATCTGAAAGACAATCCCAAACTGCTGGAAGAAGTCGAAACCAAGGTGCGCGAGAAAGCCAATCCCGAACAGCTCTTCAGTTCCGACCGCTCAAATGAAGCTGAGGATCCAGCCGAAGACTAGGTTTTCGGCGCACGTCGAGATCGACGGAATTTGCCGGGGCACCCTTCCTCTGAGGGTGCTCCTGCAGTATTATCCCGCGGAATTTGCCGGAGAGGTCGGATCCGCTGAGGTTGAAGATCTGCTCAAACTCTTGCGGGATCAGGCTTTCAACCTGTTGGTGGATTATCTGGCCAAGGCCGAACACAGCGAGTGGCAATGCCGGAATTTCCTGAAAAGAAAGAACTTTGAAGACTCCATCATCGAAGGCTGCCTGGCGCGGTGCCGCAAACTCAACTACCTGAACGACAAGAGGTTTTCCGAATTACTGGTCTCTTCCTACCTCGAACGCCGGGCCAGCAAACGCGCCATCATCGCGAAACTGCGTGAACAACGAATATCCGAAACTATCTGGAGCCCTTTATTGGAGAGGCTTTACGACCCCAAACAGGCTTCCGGCGGCCTATCCGAACTGTTGCAAAAATACTGCCTCTCCCACCGCGGCCTGCCGCGCAACAAACTGAAGGAAAAAGCGTTCTCACATCTCTTCCGCAAAGGTTTCGAACTCGAGGACATCCGCGCGGCCTGGGAAAGCCTCGACGGGGAATAAAAAAACCGGTTTCAGCGAAGAAACCGGTCTTGGGCTGATGTAAACAGGTCTCAGGACACTGAGTTCAGAATGCCGCCCATCGTCGCCGCAATGGCGCCCCAGGCAAAAACCGCGATCAAGATCCCGATCGCGTACATGATCAATGTGGCGATCGCCCAATTCCTGCGGTTGGGATTTTCGCTTGAACTGGCGGCCCAAACGATGAGCAGGATGAGATTGACCAGCGGGATCATCATGAGCAGCAGGGTGCCGATCCAGGAACCGATCGAAATGACCGGGGCATCCTGAACCGGATAGTTCGTAGTCCGATATTGCGGGGCTTGCTGTTCCATAGGGGAACCTCCTGATGTTTTTTTCCAGACTATCGCGGCTGAATCTTCAGTCAAGGGATATTTGCGGACTTTAAACTTGACGCGTGTCCGGAGGATTGATTTTCTATACTGGGTTTAAACGCCGATCCGCTGGCAGTATTGATAGATGGGACAAGCGGAGCAACGCGGCTTGCGCGGGTAACAGAGATTCTGGCCGAAAGCGACCACGTAGGAATTGTAAGTGAGCCAGTGTTTTTCCGGCAGGATTTTCCTTAGCGCCATCTCACTTTCCAGCGGGTTTTTGGTTTTGATGTAGCCCCAACGGTTGCTGATCCGGTGCACGTGCACGTCCACGCAGATCGCCGGCAGGCCAAATGCCACCGCGCGCACGAGGTTCGCGGTTTTACGTCCCACGCCTGGAAGTTGCAGCAGATCGTCGATCTCCGCGGGTACCTGGCCGCCGAAACGGTCTCTTAAAACCTGCGGGAGTTGCTTCAGGTGTTTGGTTTTGTCGTTGTGGAACCCGACCTGGCGGATGATGGAGTCCAATTCCGCGGTGCTGAGTTTATCCAGGTCGTTGGCTTTGTGGACTACCTTGAAAAGTTCCGTGACGGCCTTCGTGGTCGTCTCGTCCTTGGTGCGCGCGCTGAGGATCGTGGCTACCAGGACTTTGAAGGGATCTTTGGTCTTGGCCTGGATGAAGTCCACGACCGGAGTTTTGACTTGGTGGAAATGCTTTTCCAGTTCCTGCATCACGGCGTCGATGTCGAATTTGGGCATCAGTCCTTCCTTTGCAACTGATAAGAAAAATATGTTGCACAAATCCGCACGGCTTCATTCTTGTCAACCAGAAGGAGTTTGCCATGTGCGGAAGATTCGCCCAAGTAATCAAGTACGACCGGCTGCAGAAACTGGAGAAGGAACTGCGCCTCACCCAAAAAGCCCAGCAGTTGGAACTGAATTTCAATGTGGCGCCGACGCAGACCGTATCCGCCGTACTCAGCCAGGACGCCGGACGCTACATCGGAGCGTTCCGATGGGGTCTCATTCCTTCCTGGAGCAAGGAAATCCCCTCCTATTCGATGATCAACGCCCGCGCTGAAACGATCACCGAAAAGCCGACCTTTCGCAGCGGCCTTCAGCGCCAGCGCTGCCTGCTCCCCGCCAACGGCTTCTACGAATGGCGCAAAAGTGACAAGCAGCCTTTTTTCGTCCACGCCGCCAACGACGACCTGATCTACATGGCCGGGATATACGACGCCTGGTACGGCCCCGACGGCAGTTATGTGCCTTCCCTGACCATCATCACGACAGCCGCCAACACCGCCATGAGCCAGATCCACGACCGCATGCCGGTCCTGCTCTTTGATGAAAACAGGCAGGCCTGGCTGGAACACAAAAACACCGACGCCTCCTCCTTTTTACCTTTGCTACAACCGGCTGCGGAGGATTCCATCGCCATGTATAAAGTGGGTAAATTGGTAAACAAGGTGGGAAACAACACCGAGGAGTGCCTCCTGCCGGAAGAATAACAGTCTTCCGTTCAGTCCCCATCAAGCTTTGTAAGGTCTTCAAAAAAACACTTGACGTTTACACCTTATCTACCTATTATGTTTGAACTTATCAATAACGATGAATCTGAGTCCCAAGGGATTGAATAATATGAAAAAACTGATTTTACTCAGCGGGCTGATCGCCCTTTGCGGAGCGGCTTTTGCCCTCACGCTCAACCTTAATGTGGATCCCGCCGCCTGGACCGGCCAGACGCGTGGAATGCAGACCGAGCCTCTGTTGGAGCCGGGAGTTCCGCAACTGAATTATGTGCCGGTGCGTGTCCTGCTGCCTTTCGGAGAAAAGGTGCAAGGCGTAACTATAACCTGTTCCAATCCCGTTCTGCAAAGGGAAAACCTGGTTTTGGACTACGTCCGCGCCCAACAGCCGACTTCGCAGCCCCAACCCGACGCGACGGTTCCGGATCCGGCGATCTGGAACAGTTCCGCGCTTTATCCTGTTAGGGATTTCGAGTATCTAGGCACGCAGTTCATGCGCGGTTACCAGATCGCGGTGCTCAATCTTTTTCCCTGGAAGTACAATCCGGTCGCCCGTGAACTCTTTGCCAGCGCGGATTTCGAGATCGAGATCGACACCGCCTGGGACGCCGTAACGGCGGAAAAATCCGCCAATTTCTTTGCCCCCGCTTTGAGTGATGCCGACGTCCGCGCTTTGGTTCTGAATCCTGACATTGCCAGCAGCTACAGCGCCGCCCCGGCCTGGCGTTCGCACACTCCGCAGAGCCGTCTGATCGACCTGACCGTCCCCAAAAAGATGATCATCGTTACCAACGACGCCAGTGCGTCCTACTTCCAGAATTACATCCAGTGGCGCGCCAACCAGAACGTCAGCACCGCGGTGTACCTGACCTCGGATATTTATTCTTCCTACACTGGGACGGACAACGCCGAAAAAGTCCGTAATTTCATACTCGATGCCTATCAAACCTGGGCCGGGACCTCCGAGCCTTTGGAATACGTGATCCTCGGCGGCGACGACGAGATCGTGCCGCTGCGCGGCTGCTACGGCCAGGTGGGCGATACTGTCGATCAACGCATGCCGACGGACATCTATTTCAGCAACCTAGACGGCACCTGGAACGCCGACGGAGACTTGCTTTGGGGCGAACAGCTCGACGAAGTGGACATGTTGCCCGAAGTCCATATCGGCAGATTTCCCGCGGAAACGGCGGCCGAATTCGCCAACATGTTCCGCAAGATCGAATACTACGTCAACAACAACACTTTCAGCAACAACATCGCTATCATGTTCGGCGAAAACCTGAACTGGAATCCCGTCACCTGGGGCGGCGACTACAAAGACGACGTTGCCACGCACATTCCGGAGTCCTACCATCTGCGCACCATGTACCAGCGCGATGGCACCTACAGCGAACAGGGCGTTTGGAACGCCATCAACAACGGCGCCCACGTGATGAACCACATGGGCCACGCGAACGAAACATTTCTGATGGGCCAGGGCAACAACACCATCGAACAGCTGGATAACAGCGAATACGGATTCCTCTACACGCAAGGCTGCTATCCCGCCGCTTTTGACCAGGCTACCAGCGGCGACGGCGAAAGCATCGCCGAACATATGGTCACGACCGACGGCGGCCTCTTTGCCTTTATCGGCAACACCCGTTACGGCTGGTACGCGCCCGGCAGCATCAACGGCGCTTCGGAATTCTATGACCGCCAGTATTTCGTCGGGCTTTATGAAACCCTGAACACCCAGTTCGGCAAGGCCCTCAGCTATTCGCGCCTGCAAAATCTTAACGCGGCCCTGAGCAACGATGTGATGCGCTGGTGCTACTACGAGGTCGTCCTGTTTGGCGATCCCTCCATCGAGGTCAAATACCCGGATCCCTCGCTGCCTTTGCTCAGCCTGGAAAACTACACCATTTCGGACGTCGAGGGCGATAACGACGGCAGCATCAACCCCGGCGAGATCTTGCGCATTTATCCGGTGATCCGTAACGAACAGGGTTGGGCCACGGCCTACAACGTCAGCGTCAGTTTGGAAGACCTTCCCGCCGGAGTGCAGATCCTGGACGGCGGTCTGACCATTCCGCAGATCCAACCCGGCCAGACCAACGATCCCAACCTCTTCATCCGCTTGCAATTGCCAACCGACAGCGGCTACGGAAATTACACCCTCCGCCTGGTCCTGGACGCGGTGCACCCGGTCACCAACCTCAGCATCGGAGTGCGCAAATTCAAGATCGATTATACAATTACACTGATCGACAATCGCTTCCCCTGGGATTGCCAGGTCGGCACCAAATCCGCCCCCATCGTCTATGACATGGACGGCGATGGCAGCCTGGACATCCTGTATCAGGACGTCTTTGGCGAAGCGTATTACATCAACGGCCAGGGCGACGATTTCGACGGCTTCTATAACGGCCCGCAGCAGGACATCATGCGCAGCTCGGCCTTTGGCGACATCACCGGCGACGGCAGCCCCGAAATTGTTTACGCCAGCCGCACGGGACACATTTTCGCCTCTTCCGGAGAAGGCGTCCAGATCCTGAATTATCAAGGCGGCAGCCCCTTCCTTTTCACTCCGGTGATCGCCAGACTCGATAATTCCGGCACGGACAAGGTCGTGGCCGGGTCACTGAACGGAAACCTGCACGCCGTCAATGCCAACGGTACGCCCGTCAGCGGATTTCCGGTCAACCTGGGCTCCGCATTTTACTCCGAACTGGCAGCCGCAGACCTCGACGGGGACGGCGCTATGGAGATCATTGCCGGCACTCAGGACGGCAAACTGCATATCGTCCGCGGCAACGGCACCGAGTCTTCCGGATTCCCCATCCAACTTGACGCCGCGATCACCGGCGCGCCTGTCGTGCTTGACGACAACAGCATCCTGGTGGGCACGAACACCCACGCTCTGCGTATTTCGCACCAGGGATACATCCTTTTCAACGAGCCGATCGAGTCGCCCATGGCCGGCGGCGCGGTCCTGGCGGATATGGACGGCAGCGGCGACCTGGACATCGTTTTTGTCACGCTGGGCGGAATGCTCTATGAGATGTACCAGAACGGCGATGTCGCGGGCGGTTTCCCGGTTTCCCTGGGCGCCAATTTCAACACCCCGCCGCTGATCGCCAATCTGGATGCTGATTACTACCCGGAAATACTGCTTTCCAGCTATATCAATTCGGTTTATGCCTACAACAACGACGGCAGCCCTGTGGCGGGATTTCCTTTCCTGACCTCGTTCAACGGCTGCACGCCCGGCACGCTCTGCGATTTTGACGACGACGGTATGCTCAAGCTTGTAAGCGGTTATTCGACCGGCGTTTTGGTGCTCAACCTGCGCCGCGCGGAAACGCCCGTCATGCCTTGGACGACGTATCGCGGCTCGCTCAAGCGCCAGGGCAGTTTTGCCGCCACTGGCTACGTGGAGGACGGAGACGTTACCGCGCCTGTGTTTTCCGACCGCTTGGGCCAAAATTTCCCGAATCCTTTCAACCCCAGCACCACCATCTCTTTCCAGACCGCGAAGGACGGCGACGCCAGCCTTGCCATCTTTAACCTGAAAGGCCAGCTGGTGCGCCAGCTGCAGACCGGTTTCGTTGCCAAAGGCGACCACCGCCTCGTCTGGGACGGCCAAGACGCAAACGGCAAAACAGTCGCCAGCGGAGTGTATCTCTACCGCCTGCAGACGCGGGACGCCGTCCTCACCCGGCGCATGTTGCTGGTGAAATGAAAGAAAGGCCTTGACACCGGATCGCCGTATCTAAAACATAGAAATATAAAAATATACTGATAAGGAGCACACCATGCCCAAAGTACTGATCGCCACCGAAAAGCCCTTTGCCGCCGAAGCAGTGCAACTGATCAAGGCTGAACTTGACAAGGCCGGCTATCCCCACGCCTGGCTGGAGAATTACACCGATCCGAAAGATCTCCATGCCGCCGTAGCCGACGCGGAAGCCCTCATCATCCGCAGCGACATCGTGGATGAAGCCGTTTTCAATGCGGCACCGGATTTGAAAATTGTCGTGCGCGCCGGCGCGGGATACGACAACATCGACCTCAAGGCCGCCACGGCACACAACGTCGTAGCCATGAACACCCCCGGCCAGAATTCCAACGCCGTGGCCGAACTGGCCCTGGCCATGATGATCTACATGGCCCGCGGAAAATTCAACGGCAAGAGCGGCACCGAACTTTCCGGCAAGAAACTCGTTCTTTACGGATTCGGCTTCGTGGCCCGTTATCTGGCCAAAATGGCCAAAGGCGTCGGCATGGAAGTCTTTGCCTACGACCCCTACCTCAGCGCGGAGATCATGACCAAGGAAGGCGTGACAGCGCTGCATTCCGTCGAGGAAATCTTCAAGACCGGCGATTACATTTCCCTGCACATCCCGGCCACCGCCGAGACCAAAAAGTCCATCAACTGGGATCTGCTTGGCCTGGTAAAACCCGCCTGCATCCTCATCAACACCGCCCGCAAGGAAGTCATCGATGAGGAAAGCCTGCTCAAGGCCTTCGCCGAAAAGAAGAAATTCCGTTATGTGAGCGACATCGAGCCCGAAAAACATGCCCAACTTATGGAACTCTACGCCGACCGTTATTATTGCACTCCCAAGAAAATGGGCGCCCAGACCGAGGAAGCCAACATCAATGCCGGCGTCGCCGCTGCGCGCCAGATCGTGGCCTTCTTTGAAAAAGGCGACAAGACCTACAAAGTGAACTGATCCCGGCTTTCGAAACCACCGATACAAACCCCCGTCACCCAACGGGGGTTTTCTCTTTCACCAATTTCCTCTACTTCAATGGCCTTTATTTGAGCAGGAGCATCCGCTTCGTGATACAATTTCCGGGAACTGTCAGCCGATAAAGATACACTCCGCTGGAGACTGGCTTGTTGCGCGTGTCGGTCCCGTCCCAGACGAAGGTGCTGATCCCTTCGGGCAGGTTGCCGGAACAGACGGCGCGGACCTTCTGGCCCCTGAGGTCGAAGATCTCCAGAGTGACCGCTTGCGCGGCGGAAAGGCTGATCCGGAGCGTGGTTGAGGGATTGAAGGGATTGGGAAAGTTATCCAGGGCTGGCTCGGGAATGGGCTGCGTTTCAGAAGCAACATCGCTTTGCCCGTATTGCCATTCGATCGCCCCGAGGTCTATTCCGCCTCCGGAAATCCTCGGAGAGCCGAACAGATCATAATATTGCAGATACGGGTCGTCAGTCATCGCCCCGGCATCGATGCAGGGCGAATCATCCGTCAGTTTCCAGCCCGAGGCAGGGCAATGATCCCCGGCCCCGGCACCACTTGCGGGATTGGAGAATTGCGGGTCCGCGGTCGAAATGTTCACATTCTGGTTGAAATCGTAACCGCCCATGCCAGTTCCTCCGAAATACGCATATCCCCCTTCAATGCAGCAGTTTGTGAAGTTGGGAGTGCAAAGTTCGCCGATGCTTACCTCGTTATAGGTTTCCGCCTGGTTGCCCCAAAAGATACAGTTGACGGCCTGCACGTCGATGTATTGAAAAAGGCAGATCCCGCCACCCTCGTCGGCATAGTTGTTGCAGACTGTGTCGTTGACTATGCTGATGCCGTTGCCGCTGAAGCTGTATAAGCCGCCGCCCTGGTTGCCGGTGTTGTTGCAGATCAGGTTTCCCGTCAGATAGGGTGGGCTTCCGCTCCAGACGCACACGCCGCCGCCGAGGTATCCGGTGTTGTTGAATATTATGTTGTTCACGATGGGTGCGGAAGAATTGAAAAGAAAGATGCCTCCGCCGACGTAACTGGCATGATTGCCTTCGATCCTGTTCCCGTAGATGAGCGGGATGCAATTGGCGACGCCGATACCGCCGCCGCTGTCTTTGCACTCATTGTTGATAATGGTATTGCGGGCGATTAAGGGGGTGCTGTTTTCATAAACGTATATCCCGCCGCCGTTTCCGTAGGAGTAGTTATTCTTGATAAGATTGTCTGTGATCACGGGTGTGGAGTCGTAGATGAGTATCCCGCCGCCGTAGTCACTGATGTTTTCGCTTATCCGGCAATGCCGGACGCTCACCCGGAAGGCGGTTTCACACGATATGCCGCCGCTGCTGCTGCCCGTTACGACGCAGTGCTCGATCCGGGTGGAATCGACGTCCCAGTTGGCGCCGTAGATATGGATGCCCGTCCAGAATTGGTTGGCGGCTGCGAACCGGATGCTGTCCTGCGTGGTCCCGACAGCGCTCAGGCAACCGTCGAGGCTCAATCCGCAGGCGTCATCAAAGAAAACATCCACTCCCGGCTCGATGATCAAAGTATTTGTTTCGGCCACCTGGATTTCCACATGCACCCGATAAGGGGACCCGGCAGCGGTCCACGTCCCCTCCACATAGGTTGTATAGATATCAGTTTCGGCGTGTGCCACACTGCAGGCGGCCAAGACCAGTAACAGTGCAAACAATCCATTTGATCGCATTTATCCTCCTTTGCAGAGATGGATACAGCTTTGGCATTCCCCCCATTTTGTTTACTTCCGTATGTTTGTGTATAACCAACTATTTGTTTTTCAGGTTTTGGGAGGGCATGCGCCTTCCCCCGCCACACGCATCTATGCGATCCGCGGCATTATCCCCAGTCTCATTCTGGCTGTCAAGTTCTAATTCACCAGATCTGCCCCGAGTTCATTTACGGCAACCCTCCCCTTATCATTACGGGATCAATACGGGATCAATACGGATTTCATCCGTATTGATCCCGTATTGATCCCGTATTGATCGCGAGAGCCGAGTCGCCAAGCTTATACTAGAGACAATTATCCCGTATAAGCAAATTCCGTCGGAGAACATCCAGTAAGAAAACTCTTGACATAAATTCCAGAAGTAATTTTCATGAAAATGTAGACAAGGGTTATGGTGTGCCATGAGTGAGTTTATTTTCTTGAAGAAGGATCTGACAGCGTCAGGGACCGGAAAGCCTGCGTCAGGCCGCGGGCTGGCCGGGAATTCCTTTCTCAGGGGAACGAAGGATTCGAAAGCACGATGATCGGATGGTATCGGGCCATGAATAATGACGCAATGCGGTTGAATGCATCTTAACAACCAAAGGAGTCCCTTATGAAAAAAACCCTCATCCTGGTTACCCTGTTGCTTGGTGTAAGTATGTTTTTCGCGTTTGCCAACGAGTACACATTTGTCCAGGAAAGCGCGACTTATACTGAGATCACCGGCGGAACCGTTCTCGTCACCGGAAACATTGACGATGCTCAGTATCTCATCACCATGCCTTTCAATTTTGTCTATGATTCCGCCCTCATCCCCACTGTGGCAATGTCTACCAACGGTTATGTGAGTTTCAATGCCGGCACGGTCGGCTTCGGTTATGGCGCGATCAGTTCCACCGCGGTCGGCAACGGCGTTGCCGCCGTTATGAGCCGCGACCTGCGCGGCAGCCCCATCGGCGAATTGCGCTATGAAGTTTTAGGAACGGCCCCCAACCGTCACGTGGTGTTTCAATGGAAAAACTGGACGGCTTATGGCGCCAGCTATGTCAACGATCACTGGAATTTCCAGGTCATTATCTATGAAGGGAGCAATAAGATCGAGTACCACTACGGCCCCCTCAACTTTGAGAGCTCCTTCACAGACTTCGCCCAGGTGGGTCTGCGCGGCGCCACCAACGCCGATTACACGAACCGCACCACGCTCACCGATTGGACTGCCACCACTGCTGGAGCCGCCAACAACGCCACCTGCAGGATCGGCTACCTGATCTACCCTCCCTCCGGCCTCAAATTTGTTTTCAGGCCTCCTGTCGCTACAGATCCGCCTAATCCGGCGGTCTTGACCAGCCCTGCCAATGGAGCTGTTGATGTGCCCCTGACCCAAACGCTTAATTGGG
>Ga0116157_10002613_pt1 | contig 17510 bp, 12 predicted proteins | sample AD_UKC048_MetaG_FD_89882 | JGI IMG/M metagenome (GOLD analysis project Ga0116157, IMG submission 89882) | Active sludge microbial communities of municipal wastewater-treating anaerobic digesters from USA - AD_UKC048_MetaG | ecosystem: Engineered > Bioreactor > Anaerobic > Digestate | place: USA...
CGGGTCAGAGTGCCGGGCCCGGGTGGGACGCGCGATACTGGTGGGACCAGCCGCCGGGTCCGGTATGCCCGGGTGACGGTTTCTGCGGGAGGACGCCATGACCGCCACCGATCCATCGATCGACCCCGCTCCGGCGACCCGCTCCGGGCCTGCGACACCACCGGCGCCGGCCGACCGGGCGATGTCCCCGCACGGCATTCCGCTGCCCCCGGACCTGCGTGGCGGGCCGATCGTGGCCGGGGTGGACGACGCCACCGCCTGCGGCCGGCCGCTGCGGGCGGCGGCCTTCCTGGCCCTGGCCACCGGTCGCCCCCTGCTGCTCGTGCACGTCCGGCGCCGGGCCATGCCCATGGTCGAGGGCTACGTGCCCATCCCCGAAGAGGTCGGCATCAGCGACGAGGCCGAGGACGCCGTCGAGGCCGAGCTGGTCCGCGCGCTGACCGAGTCGGGTGATCTGACCGGGGTGAGCTGGGAGCTGCTGTCCACCACCGGCGAGGCCGGGTCCGAGCTGGTCCGGATCGCCGAGGACCGGGACGCCGCCTGCGTGGTCGTCGGCAAGCGGCACAGCGGGTTCGGCGAGTTCCTGCACCGGATCGCCTCCGGCTCGGTGTCCCGCGCGGTCGTGGCCCGGCAGAAGTTCCCCGTGCTCGTGGTGCCCTGACCCGTCGTTGCCCGTGTTTCCGGCGCGCTCGGCCGGTGAAGGCACGCTCAGCCGGCCGGGGACTCCGGTCACCCCGCCGGGTTCCGCCGGTCCGGCCGCCGGTTGGCCGTCAGCGACGTGGGCGGGACGTAGTGCCGGCGCACGATGACCAGCTCCGCCTCGGCCGCGGCCAGCTCGGCCGCATCCGGCAGGGCGACCTCCCGCGCGCGCATCGCGGCGGTGGAGGAGACCTGGGTGGACCGGGTGGTGACCAGAGAGCGTAGTGACCGCTCGGCGCTGTCGGAACCGGCTGCGCGGCGGCGTCCGGTCTCGCCGGCCGGGCGGCGCTCGGCCGGGGGTCGGGGCGGATGGCCGCCCGGCGATCCGGGCGGCGCCGGGGACGGTCCGACCGCGCCCGCCGGACTCGGCGCGGGCCGGGTGTCGGTGCCAATGCCGCTGCCGGTACCGGTCGCCGGGTCGGGCTCGCCGGCGGCGGGTGCGTTCTCGGGGGCCGGCCCGTCGGTCGGCGGCCCGGACGCGCGACGGGCCGCCCGGCGACGGCGACGGGGCGGCGGGGTCGGCTCCATCCCGCCAGCATGGCAGGTCGGCCGGGCCGGCGGCGGGGGAGCCTGCCACCGCAGGACCGCCGGCCCGGTTCCCGACCAGCCGCCGAAGGTGCCCGGCTCAGGGCCCGACCGGTGACCGGTGCCCGGCTCAGGGCCTGGTCAGTGCTGGGACCCGCTGGCCGGGGTCCGTGGCTGGCCGATCTTGGCCAGGAGCTGCACGAACTGCGGGTCGTCGATGTCGTAGGGCTTGCCGCCCTTGATCCGGTCGAACTCGACCGCCCGGAGCTGGTCGCCCTGCTCCTCGTCATGCCCGACGACGCCGGAGATGCCGCGCAGCGCGCAGCCGACCGCGTAGTCGGTCATCGACTTGATCAGCAGCAGGTCGGTCTCGTCGGCCCGGGCGGAGCGGGCGAAGTAGCCGGACTTCTGGACCAGCACTTTTTCCGCGCCCAACCGGCCGGCGAACTGCTTGGCGAACCACTGGCCGGGGTTGATCTGGTCGAGCTTGACGTGGCCGAACGGGTCCCGGGGGATCGGCTCGCCGGCCGCTTCCATCTCGGCCACGATGCTGTCCACGCCCGCGCCCTCGGACAGGAAGATGGTCACGTTGCCCACGGTGTCCATCACCTGGCGCAGCCGGGTGGCCTCGGCCTCCAGGTCGAAGGTGGCCTCGGGCACGTACACGGCGTGCATGTTCCAGGCGTCCCGGGACAGGCCGAACTCGGGCAGCCAGCGCTGGGTGTCCAGCCAGCGGTCGTAGGCCTGGGCGGTGGCGGCGGTCAGCCAGCCGCAGTGCCGGCCCATGATCTCGTGCACGATCAGCATGCGGGAGTTCGCGTTGTGCTCGGCGACCACGTTGCGGGCGAACAGCGCGCCTTGCTCGGCCGCCGTCCACGCGCCCAGCGAGTGCTTGATCGGCACGATGTCGTTGTCGATGGTCTTGGGCAGGCCGACCACGGTCAGGTCGTAGCCGTTGTCCTTGAGGTAACGGGCCAGGTCGGCCGCGGTGGTCGCGGTGTCGTCGCCGCCGATGGTGTGCAGGACGTCCACGCCGTCCTCGACCAGCCGGTTCGCGGCGACCTCGAGCGGGTTCTGACCCTCGGTGATCAGCCCTCGCTTGAGCAGATCCTTGGTGTTGGTCAGCTTGACCCGGGAGTTGCCCAGCGGGGAGCCGCCGAACTCGTGCAGCAGGGTTGCCCGGGCCCGCACCGCGGGGGTGACGTCCAGGAAGTCCTTGGCCAGCAGCCCCTGGTACCCGTGCCGGTACCCGATGATGTCCACCTCGGGGACCAGCTGGGTGTAGCGGTTGATCAGTCCACCGACCGCCGCGGACAGGCACGGGGCGAAACCGCCGGCGGTGAGCAGCGCGACCTTGCGCATGGTGACGAGGCCTTTCTGTCGGTACTGGTTGGCCACTGGTGTCGCTCAGCCTAGGACCTGCCCGGGACCGGGTCGCGCACCGTCCATCCGGTCGTCGCGGGGGCCGAATGGGCCGGTCGGGCGGCCGGGAGCGCAAGGACGCCGCCCGCCGGGCCCGGTTGCGATCCTGCCGCAGTGGCGAGGGTCACACGGTCGGTTCTGGGGGTCCGAACGTCCGGGGACTGGACACGGGAGAGGTGCTGTTTGCCCTGTTGAGGGCGCTACGGTGACGGAAGGCTTGCTTGGGAAACCACGCACCTGGCGTCGAAGCGTGAACTCAAGCACGTTGACCTGGACTTGATCGATACAGCACACTCGTTTCAGACAGCAGGACATGCATTGACGGTCATGTCCCGCAGTCACACACAGTGATCATCACGAGCGTTCGTCGAAGAACGCCGGATCGGGAGCGCGGCATTCGCCGAGGCAACGCAGCCACATTGGGGCGCACCGATCATCCAGACCCTCCGCGGGCTGACCAAGGCCCATCGCCGGAGCGCACGCAAATCCCCGCTCACCCTGTCGAGCCGTCCCGATCTCTTCCGTTGGAGGAGTGCCGAACCATGTCCCTGAACCAAGAGAACGCTGATCTGATCCCGATGGAACCCGACACCGGCGTGCGCGAGTCCGATGACCGCCGCCGCGGTGCCCGGGATTCACCCTCCCTGATGATGCTGGTGCTCCTCGCCACCATCGGTGTGCTGCTGTACACCACGTTCCTGTTCGACTTCTCGAACCGGGGCAACTGGCTTCCGTACCTGATGGTGCTGTCCGCCGAGTCGGTCATCATCTTCCAGGCCCTGATCGCGCTGTGGACCATCCTGTCCAGCGGTCACAACCCGCGGGGCTACCGCTTCCACAACGCGCAGAACCGGATCTACGGACCGAATCACAAGACTCTGGATCCGGATCTGGACCTGACCACGCTGCCGATGCACCTGCACGATTCGCCGGTCGAGCTGGACGTCTACATCACCACCTACGGTGAGGACCTCGCAACCATCCGCCGGACGATCACCGCTGCGCTGGCCATGCACGGCAAGCACACCACCTACGTGCTCGACGACGGCAAGTCCGACGACGTCCGGGCGCTGGCCGCCGAGCTGGGCGCCGAGTACATCGTGCGTGAGGGCAACGCCGGCGCGAAGGCCGGCAACATCAACAACGCGCTGAGCGTCACCACCGGCGAGTTCTACGTCGTGCTGGACGCCGACTTCGTGCCCAAGGAAGACTTCCTGTACCAGACCGTGCCCTTCTTCGCGGAGACCAATGTGGCCTTCGTGCAGACCCCGCAGGCCTACGGCAACCTGGACAACCTGATCTCCCGTGGCGCCGGCTACATGCAGTCCGTGTTCTACCGGTTCATCCAGCCGGGCAAGAACCGCTTCAACGCCGCGTTCTGCGTGGGCACCAACGTGATCTTCCGCCGCAAGGCGATCGAGTCCATCGGTGGCATGTACACCGAGTCCAAGTCCGAGGACGTGTGGACCTCGCTCAAGCTGCACGAGAACGGCTGGAAGTCGGTCTACATCTCCACCGTGCTGGCCGTCGGCGACACCCCCGAGACCATCGAGGCCTACACCAAGCAGCAGCAGCGCTGGGCGACCGGCGGGTTCGAGATCCTGCTCAAGGCCAACCCGTTCTCCCGCAAGCGCAAGCTGACCCTGGACCAGCGCCTGCAGTACTTCGGCACCGCCACGTTCTACCTGATCGGCATCGCCCCCGGCATCCTGTTGCTGGTGCCGCCGCTGCAGATCTACTTCGGTCTGGCCCCGATCAACACCGGCGTCAGCTTCGGCCAGTGGCTGCTGTACTACGCGGGCTTCTACTTCATGCAGATCATCGTCGCGCTGTACACCATCGGGTCCTTCCGCTGGGAAACCCTGATGCTGGCCACCGCCTCGTTCCCGATCTACGGCAAGGCCCTGGTCAACGCGGTGTTCAAGAAGGACACCAAGTGGCACGTGACCGGTGCCCAGCGGCGCAAGGCCTCCCCGTTCAACTTCATCACCCAGCAGCTGATGGCCTTCGTCTTCCTGGCCATCACCTCCGTGGTCGGCATCTGGCAGGCCATGACGGTCAGCGCCTTCACCCTGGCGCTGTTCTGGAACCTGCTGAACACCTTCATCCTCGGCGCGTTCGTGATCACCGCGTTCCGCGAGAGCCGGCACAACCGCCGCGAGGAGAAGGGCCTGCCGCCCAAGGGCAGCGCGAAGGTGGCCGCCGAGGCCGCTGCGGCCCGGGCCCTGGCCCAGGACAAGATCGGTTCCGGCCTGTCCGAGCGGACCTACGAGGGACTGCCCCCGGTGCGGATCGACACCGCCGCCGGCGCCCGCTGACCCACGTCGAGCACCACCCGCACGACCGTCAGGCCGAGGACGTCCTGAGCCGCCGGTGACGGCCGGCAGCCAGCACCGCACCACCCACCGCAATGTCCCTGGGCGGACCCGGAAACGGGCCGCTCGGGTTCGCCCCGGAGCGATCCGGACCGGACCCACCCATATACAGGAGTCATCCACATGTCTTGGCGCAAGCGAATCGGCCTGGCCCTCGGACTGCTGTCCGTGATCGTTCTGGCCGCCGGCCTGACCATGGTCGTCAACTACAACAGCGGGAAGGTGGAGAGCAAGTCCGCCTCCCTGGCCGCTGAGGATTACCCGGTCGGTACCGACTACTCCGGCACCGTCACCGCGCAGTACGTGCACGTCGGCGATCAGGTCGAGGCCGGACAGCCGCTGTTCGAGATCGAGTCCGCCAACCTGCAGCGCGACCTGGCCCAGGGCCTGGTCAACAAGGACAACCTGACCCACGACGTCAAGGACGACAAGACCCTGGTCATCACGGCCACCAACGCCGGCCAGGTCAACGAGATCAACTACGCCCAGGGCGCCTTCGTCCCGGCCAACTCCACGATCGCCACCGTCCAGGAGTCCGGCACCATGTACGTCGAGGCGGACTTCCTGCTCTCGGCCAAGGACTACTCGCGGATCCCGTCCGGTGCGACCGTGGACGTGGTGCTGCCGAACAACCAGCAGATCTCGGCCACCGTGCAGCGCCTGCAGGTGCACACCGAGGACGGCCAGGCCCGCACCACCGTCCGCGCCTACAGCGATGACCTGGCCAGCGGCACCGGCCTGTTCGCGGTCGGCACCCCGGTGCAGGTGACCCTGCACCTGACCAACGACGGCGTCATCACCGACGTCACCAAGACCGTCACCGGCTGGTTCGGCCAGAGCGTCTGAGCCATCCGCGCCCCGATGGCGGGCCGCCGGCCCGCCATCGGGTAGCGCTGACCCGGACTGATGTCCGAAGACCGATGACCGCTGCACAGCGATACGACACGTATTGGATGAGATGACTATCAACGACACCGACCGAACCTCGATCTCAGCTCGCACTTCCCCCTTCACCAAGTACCGCGTCCTGACCAAGCCCCTGCTGCTGGTCGCCGGCGCCGCCCTGATCGCCGGGTGCACCGCCACCGGCGGCAGCGGCTCCGCGACGAGCACCACGGCCACCGGCTCGGGCTCGGGCGCCGCCGCGACGGCCGCCCCGGCCCCGGACATCACCGCCGACCTGGCGAGCATCACCACCAAGGACGTGGCCAAGATCAGCCCGACCCGGCTGGCCGACGGCCTCGTGGCCCCGACCAACCGCTGGTTCTCCGGCCTGGTCTTCGGCGACAAGCCGCAGCCGGTCTTCCCGCTGCCGCTGTCCGCGGCGCTGACCGATCAGGGCTTCGCGCTCGGCCTGCCGACCATCACCGACTCGGCCAAGACGATCATGGGCGGGACCAACCCGCAGATCCAGGTGCCGCTGGGCGCCTCGTCGATGAAGGTCACCGGCTACGACACGCTGACCGTCACCTCGACCTACTACGACGGTTCCGGTTCCGAGCTGGGCTCGGTGCTGCTGGCCCAGGGCTCGCCCTTCGTCACCTACACCGCGGCCAGCGACCAGACCCTGGCCATCGAGCCGATCTTCAAGGCCGGCAGCACCGCCGGTCTGTACACCACCAACGTGGCCGGGCACGACTACGGCCTGGTCGTCGGTGGCGGGGCGAGCGTCGATGACGCCGGCAAGGTCACCCTGACTTCCGGTTCGACCATCACCCTGTACGGCGTGCCGGACGGTGCGGATGCCGCGTCGCTGGCCACCGCCGCGGCCGATCCGGTGACCGGCGGCAGCGTCGACTACTCGGTGGACGGTGACCAGGTCACCACCACCCTGAAGTACACGACCAAGAACGGCGGCGACACCGCGATCATGCCGATGGCCGGTCAGACCGTGGCCACCGGCACCAAGGGTGCCGGCAGCTACCAGACCATCTACGGCACCGCCGACGTCTACACCGGTACCTCGCTGACCACGTCGGCGCCGTTGACCGAGCCGTCCTACCAGCTCGACGTGTCCAACCTGTCCGACGAGGACAAGGCGGCGCTGGTCGAGCAGGTCAAGACCGACGCCGCGGCGATCGACTTCACCGCGACCGACACCTACTTCGGCGGCAAGTACCTCTACCGCGGCGCCAACCTGATGACGTTGGCGGAGCAGCTGGGCGTCGACGACGTGGCCAAGGACCTGCGGACCAAGCTGACCGCGGAACTGACGATGTGGTTCGACCCGAAGCGCTGCGCCACCGAGGCGACCAAGTGCTTCGTCTACGACGACCAGATCAAGTCCCTGATCGGCCAGGAGGCCTCCTTCGGCTCCGACGAGCTCAACGATCACCACTTCCACTACGGCTACCTGATCTACGCGGCCGCCGTGGTCTCGGCGAACGACTCGGCCCTGGCCGACAAGATCGCGCCGGTGGTCGACCTGGCGGTGGCCGACATCGCGTCCGCCCAGGCCAGCTCGGCGTTCCCGCAGTACCGCAACTTCGATCCGTACTCGGGTCACGCCTGGGCGTCGGGTTCCAGCCCGTTCGCCGACGGCAACAACCAGGAGTCCTCCAGCGAGGCGGTCAACGCGTGGAACGCGGTGGCCCTGTGGGCCAAGGTCCGCGGCAACACCGAGCTGCAGAACCAGGCCACCTGGATGATGAGCACCGAGGCGAACGCGGCCAAGCTGTACTGGACCAACACGGACACCAGCGAGTTCCCGGCGTTCACCGGTTCGATCGCGGCCCTGAACTGGGGCGGCAAGCGCGACTACGCCACCTGGTTCAGTGCCGAGCCGGGCGCCATGCTGGGCATCCAGCTGCTCCCGATGGGCTCGTACTCGACCTACCTGGCCGGCGATGCCGACCGGATCAAGGCCAACCTCGAGCAGGGTGCCGCCGGCGGTTACGGCGTGCAGTTCGGCGAGTACATGGCGCAGTACCTGGCCCTGGCCGACCCGGCCGCGGCCCGATCCGAGCTGGCCAACCTGCCGGCCGAGATCGACAACGCGACGACGAAGTCCTACGTGATGGCCTACGTCTTCTCGCGGAGCGACTCCTCGGGCTCGTAACTGCGCCCCACAAGGCCTCACCCCCCGGCGACTGGACCGTCAACCCGCCGGCCGGGAGGTGAGTGAGGGAGCCTCGGTCGCCCCGGTCTCTAGGGACAGGGCCGGGGCGGCCGACGGTGAAGCTCCCGATCGAGGATGCTACCCACCGGCGCTCTTCGGAGCGCGAACAGACTTCCTCACCGACAGCAACGGCCCGGACCTGGTTCGCCAGGTCCGGGCCGTTCGGCGTGCCCGGCCGGCGATCTGGGGGACCGCCGGCCGGTGCCCGCGTGACTACAGGCCGGGGCTGGAGTGCATGAGGCCGCCGTCGACGAACACCGTGGTCGCGTTGAGGTAGGCCCCGCCGTCGGAGGCCAGGAAGGCCACCACGGAGGCGATCTCCTCGGGCTGGGCCATCCGGCCGAGCGGGATCGCCGCGTCCAGCACCTTCATCTTCGCCGGGTCGGCCATGGTCGAGGTGTTGATCGGGGTGGCCACCGCGCCCGGGCCGACGTTGACCAGCCGGATCCCGTGTGGTCCCAGCTCCTGGCCGGCGGTGCGGGTGAGCATCTTGGACCCGCCCTTGGACAGGCAGTAGGCGGTGTTGCCGGGCATCGGCCAGTCTTCGTGCACCGAGCTGATGGTGATGATGGCGCCACCGTCACCCTGCTTGATCATCTGCTTGGCCGCGAGCTGGGTGCCGAAGAACGCGCTCTTGAGGTTCACGTTCATCACGAACTCGTACTGCTCCTCGGTCGTGGACAGCACGTCGGTGCGGGTCTCCACGCCGGCGTTGTTGACCATGACGTCCAAGCGGCCGAACGCGGAGACGGCCTTGTCCACGAGCAGCTGCAGGTCGGCGACCTTGCTGACGTCGGCGTCCACACCGACCACCTGGTTCTCGCCGAGGGCGGCGAGCTGTTGCTCGAGGGCCTCGGTGGCCTCGGGGTGCGAGACGTAGTCGATGACGACGCTGGCGCCCTGGGCGGCCAGCGCGATGACGATGGCCTTGCCGATGCCGCTGTTGCCGCCGGTGACGACGGCGACCTTGCCGGCCAGGGGTGCACTCATCTGGGTTCTCCTTCACGGTGGTGGGGTTCGATGGTGGGGATCGATGGTGGGGATCGGGGGGAGGGGTTGGTCTACTGCGCGGGCGGGGTGGTCAGGATCAGGTGGGCGACCAGGGCGGTCCACCCGGTCTGGTGCTCGGCGCCCAGGCCCATCCCGGTGTCGCCGTGGAAGTACTCGTGGAACGGCAGGTTGTCCTTCCACCGCGGGTCGGTGGCCAGCAGGTCGTACCAGCCGTGCACCGGGCGCCGGCCGTCCGGGCCGGGCAAGAAGATCGATACCAGCCGGCGGGCGATGTCGTCGGCGGCCTGGCCCACGGTGGCCGTGCTCCCCGAGCCGGTCGGGTACTCCACCGTCAGCGCGCCCGGGGTGAGCCGCTCGTAATCGCGCAGCGCCTCGACCAGCAGCACGTTCAGCGGCATCCAGATCGGGCCGCGCCAGTTGGAGTTGCCGCCGAACAGGTTGGTGGTCGATTCGGCCGGCTCGTAGTCCACCGACGCCTCCTGATCGCCGATCCGGATCGAGAACGGATGCTCGCGATGCCAGGCCGAGACCGACCTGATGCCGTAGTCACCGAGCAGCCCGCTGGGCTCGAACACGTTGCCCAGCAACCGGATCAGCCGGTCCGGCGGCACCAGGGCGAGCATCCGGTGCCGCACGCCGTCGGCGTCGTGGGTGTGGAACAGGCTCAGCGCCTCCGGGTGGTTGGCCAGGTACCAGACGGCCCGGGCGGTGAAGTCGGGCAGGTTGGCATCGCCCACCGAGCCGTCGTAGGTCAGGGCGGCCCGCAGCGGGACCAGGCCGACCAGCGACTTGACCTTGATCGGCCCGTCCACGCCGCCGACCAGGTGCAGCACGTCGTAGAAGTAGGCGTCCTGGTCGTCCCACATCACCCCGCCGTTGGCCGCGCCGGCGATGGTCAGGAAGTGCTCGAAGAACTTGGTGGCCACGTCCTCGTAGGACCGGTTGTGCCGGGCCAGCCGCAACGCGATGTCGAGCAGGTCCAGGGCGTACATGGCCATCCAGGCGGTCGAGTCCGCCTGTTCCAGGAACCCGACGTCGGGGGGCAGCGAGGACCGGTCGAGCGGGGAGATGTTGTCCAGCCCCATGAATCCGCCCTCGAACAGGTTGTCCTGCTCGCGGTCCTTGCTGTTGACCCACCAGGTGAAGTTGATCAGCAGCTTGTGGAAGATGCGGGCCAGGAACTCGAAGTCGGTGCGCCCGTCGATCTCGAACACCCGGATCGCGGCCCACCCGTGCACCGGCGGGTTGACGTCGGAGAAGTTCCACTCGTAGGCCGGCAACTGCCCGTTGGGGTGCATGTACCACTCGCGCAGCAGCAGGATCAGCTGGTCCTTGGCGAACTGCGGGTCGATGTGGGCCAGCGTGACGCAGTGGAAGGCCAGGTCCCAGGCGGCGAACCAGGGATATTCCCACGGGTCCGGCATGAGGATCACTTCGTGGTTGTTCAGGTGTCGCCAACTGCCGTTGCGGATCAACCCGCGGCCCGGCGGGGGCACCGGCTGACCGGGATCGCCGTCCAGCCAACGGTTCACGTCGTAGTGGTAGAACTGCTTGCCCCACAGCAGCCCGGCGAACGCCTGCCGGGCCACCCGGTACTCCTCCTGTTCCCGGGCCACCGGGATGGCGGCGTCGTAGAACGCGTCGGCCTCGGCCCGCCGGTCGGCCAGCGTCGCGTCGAACCCGTCGGCGACGTCGATCGGGTGCGTGGTCAGCGCGGCCGAGTCCGCGTCCAGCGCCGGGTGCGGCACGCCGACGAGCCGGACCCGGACCCGGGCCTGCCCGCCGGCCGGCACGGTCAGCGTGTAGTGCAGGGCCGCCTTGGTGCCGTGGTGGTCGGGGTTGACCGTGTCCGCCCCGTGCAGGACGTGGTCGTTGATGCCGTCCTTGGGGTAGTGGGTGGTGTTCTGCCCGCCGAACAGGCGGGCGGCGTTGGTCTCGTTCTCGCAGAACAGGTACTCCGGATCGCCCTCGCCGACCAGCACCAGCGGCCCGGAGCGGGAGTGGTCGCCGACGACGCGTCCGGCGGCCAGCCGCATGCTCGGCTTGGGATGGTCGGAGTACCCCCACGACCAGGTGTTGCGGAACCACAACGTCGGCAGCACATGGATCGTCGCCTCGTCCGGGCCGGCGTTGTCCACCGTGATGTTCATCAGCAGGTCGCGCGGGCCGGCCTTCGCGTAGTCGACGGTGACCACCCAGTACCGGCTCTGGTCGAAGATGCCGGTGTCGACCAGCTCGTACTCGGGCTCGAGCTTGCCCCGCCGGGCGTTCTCGGCAATCAGGTCGCCGTAGGGAAACTCGCGCTGCGGGTAGTGGTAGCGCCAGGTGTTCCAGGAGTGGGTCGGGGTGGCATCCAGGTACCACCAGTACTCCTTGACGTCCTCACCGTGGTTGCCCTGCGGGCCGGCCAGGCCGAACATCCGCTCCTTGAGGATCGGGTCCACGCCGTTCCACAGCCCCAGCGACAGGCACCAGTTCTGCGTGGCGTCGCAGAACCCGGCCATGCCGTCCTCGTTCCACCGGTAGACCCGGGATCGGGCGTGATCGTGCGGGAAGAAGTCCCAGGCGTTGCCGTCGGCGCTGTAGTCCTCGCGCACCGAACCCCAGGCCCGCTCGGACAGGTACGGTCCCCAGTCCCGCCAGGGCGTGGTGCCGGCGTCGGCCTCGGCGAGCCGTTCGCCTTCGGCCATGCGGGGCGCGGCGCCGGTGCCGCGCGAGCGAGAGGTTGCCATGGTCAGGGCCTTTCCGGAACGTCAGAACGGGTGGCGGTGGTGACAGGGGGAGTAGCGGGCACCGAAGGGTCGGGTCGCCGCCCGCTCCGGGTGATGACGGCGGCGACGGCGGCCAGGACGGCGGCGACCGCGGCCCCGACCAGGTAGACCCCGGACAGGGCCAGCCCGGTGGCCGCCATCAGCGGCGCGACCCCGAAAGCGGCGACGCCGTAGCCGATCTGGTAGCCGGCGATCAGCTCGCCGGCCGATGTGGCGCCCAGCCTCGGGAACTCGCGGCCGGCGAAACTGATCGACAGCGGCAGCATCGCCGAACAGGCCAGCCCGGCCGCCGCGTAGGCCAGCACGGCGGTGGCCGCGGTGCTGGCCCCGGAGACGGCCACGTTGGCGCCGACGATCAGCACGGGCAGCAGCAGGTACATCGCGGTCGCCGGGATCCGGGCCGGCAGCACGGCCACGATCACCCGGCCGACCGTGACGCAGGCCCAGAACGCGGCCAGGGCGGCCGACGCCGTGGCCACACCCAGCCCGCGCTGACCCGACAGGTACAGGCTGGACCAGTTGCCGAACAGGGTCTCGGTGATGCCGTAGAGCACGACCGCCGCCGCGTACCACCAGAACCGGCCCGGCAGAAAGGCTTTCGGGGTTCCGGCGGTGGGTCCGGCCGCCGGCCCGGGGTCGAGCCGGACCCGCCAGGCCACCGCGATGGCCAGCACCAGGCCGACGCAGACCCCGACCGGCAACAGCCACCAGCGGGGCAGCAGCACCGCGATGAGCATCGGGGCCAGCGCGGTGCCCAGCCCGAGCAGCACGTTCAGGGTCAGCACGCTGCGGTCCTCGCGCCCGGGCACCAACGCGGCGGCGAACGTGTTCAGCGCCGAGACACAGCTGCCGAAGCCGAAACCGAGGGCGCCGGTGGCGGCCAGCAGCAGCAGGTAGGCGCCGCCGGACGGGGCCGGGGCCTGGCTGAGCACCAGCAGCACCATGGCCAGCAGGTTGGCCACCAGCCCGGCCACCTGCACCCGCTGCAGGGTCCACCGGCGGGCCAGCACCGGGGTCAGGGCGGCGGCGGTGATGGCCAGGACCACCTGCGGGGCGAACATCAACCCGTACTGGGACGGCGACAGGTCGTACCCGGTCGGCGCGGTCAGGATCGACGACGCGGCCGGGAAGCAGACCAGGGCCAGTCCCTGGGCCAGGCCCGTCCCGTAGACCAGGGCCGCGCCGGCCCCGGTCCCACCCCCCGTGCGCACCGAGTTCAGCCCAGCCGGTCCAGCAGGTGGTCGCCCACCCGCAACGCGTTGGCCGCCGCGGTCAGCGCCGGGTTCACCGCGCCGATCGAGGGAAAGAAGCTGGTGTCCACCACGTACAGGTTGTCCAGCTCGTGGGCCTTGCAGTCGGTGTCCAGCACCGAGTCGGCCGGATCGCTGCCGAAACGGCAGGTACCGGCCTGGTGGGCCACCCCGGCGATCGGGATGTCGTTCTTCATGTAGGCCGAACGCGGGATCAGGTGATGCGGGTTCAGCCCGAGATGGCTCAGCCGGCGCTTGATCCGGTGGTAGAGCTCGTCCAGCGGCTTGGTGTTGTTCGGCGTGTAGGACAGGGTGATGTTCCCGTCGGCGGCCAGCGTGACCCGGTTCTCCGGCCGGGGCAGATCCTCGGTGGACAGCCAGAAATCCACCGCGTGCACGGCCACGTCGGACAGGGCGAAGGAGGGGGCCAGGGCGGTCTCCAGCGGCTTCTCGCCCCGGTACATCGGCGCCGAGCTCTTGCCGACCATCTGGATGTTGCCCATCGGGTAGTCGAACTCGTCGTCGCCGAAGTAGAAGTCGTTGACCCCCAGGGTCTTCTGGAAGCGGGTGTCGTTGCGCTCGGTCGACACGGCCAGGAACGCCCGGCTGTTGTGGAAGACGTAGTTGCGCCCGACCTGGTCCGAACCGTTGGCCAGCCCGTTCGGATGCCGGTCGGAGGCGCTGCGCAGCAACAGCTTGGCCGAGTTGGCCGCGCCGGCGCTGACCACCACGATCGAACCGTGGAAGCGGTGCCGCTCGCCGCCGATCATGGCCACCAAGTCGGTGACCGAGCGTCCGGTCGGGTCGGTGTCCAGCCGGATCACCTCGGCGCCGCGGATCAGGGTGACGTTGGGGTGCGTCAGGGCCGGGCGGACCGCGACCACCTCGGCGTCGGACTTGGCGTGCACCAGGCACGGGAAACCGTCGCAGGTGGCGCAGCGGATGCACCGGCTGTAGGCCATGTCCGCCTCGTCGAGCATGATGCCGGCCGGGGCGTGGAACGGATGCAGCCCGCTGGCCCGCAGATCGTCGTACAGCTGCTGGATCCGCGGCTCGTGCGAGACCGCCGGAAAGGGATACGGTCCCGAACTCGGTGGTTCGGTGGGATCCTCGCCCCGGTGCCCGTGCACCTGGTAGAGCTGCTCGGCCTGCGCGTAGTACGGCTCGAAGTCGGCGTAGCTCACCGGCCACGCGGGGGAGATCCCGTCGAAGTGGATGAGTTCGCCGAAGTCCTTCTCCCGCAACCGGTACAGCGCCGCGCCGTAAAGCTTGGTGGCGCCGCCGACGTTGTAGTGGATCTGCGGCTGGAAGGACTTGCCGTCGGCGTCGTACCAGGTGTCGGCCGAGACGTACCGGTTGTCGACGAAGACCGCGGTGGCATCCCAGTTCTGCACCTCCCGGGGCAGCCAGTCACCCCGCTCCAGGATCAGGATCCGCTTGCCGGAGGGCGCCAGCCGGTGGGCGAGCGTGCCGCCCCCGGCGCCGGAACCGATGATGACAACGTCGTACTCGGTGGAGTCGTAATCGGTGGAGTCGTAGTCGGTGGAGCCGTGGTCGGTGGATGCGGGCACGCTGCCTCCAGGGTCGGTGGGTCCGGGCGGCGGCGGTCGCGCCGGACGGGGTGCAGGGTGGCGGTGCTCGGCGCAGCGTCGGGCCGAGCACCCCGGGGTGGTGCGACTAGAGCGTGGGCTCGTCGGCCTTGCTGTCGGCCCAGGCGATCCGGCCGACCGAGTCCGCCAGTTCCAGGTCGGGCGCCCGGTCGTGGTGGAAGTAGTCGTCGGCCCAGTTCAGGAAGGCGTCGACCTGGCTGTGGATGCCGGACAGCAGCACGGCGTGCAGGCCCAACCAGGCCACGTAGGCCATCGGGCCCTCGAGATGGTGCCGGTGCTTGCCGATCTCGGACACGGCCGCATTGCGACCGATCATCGCCATGATGCCCTTGTCGTGGTAGTGGAACGGGGTCACCGGCGCGCCCTTGCGGTGCGCGACGATGTTCTTGCCGGCCCACTTGCCCGACTGCTGGGCGACCGAACCCAGCTGGGGCAGCGCGTGTCCCGAGCCGTCCGGGATGTTGGCGACGTCGCCGACGGCGAACACGCCGGGATACCCGGGCACGGTCAGGTCGGCGGCGACGTCGATCCGGCCGCCGTGGCCCAGGGACAGGCCGGTGGTGGACACGATCGGCGGACCGGAGATGCCGCCGGCCCAGATCACCGTGTCGGTGGCCACGGTGGAACCGTCGGACAGGGTGGCGGTGTCGGCCTGTACGGCCGCCACGGCGACCCCGAAGGTGATCTGCACGCCCTTCTCGATCAGCTTGGCCCGGGCGTACTCGTGCGTCTTGTCGGTGAACGGCTTGAGCAGCGCGTGCCCGTGGTCGACCAGCCGGACGGTGGCCTCGGCGTGCAGCGTGCCCTGGTCCTTGAGGGCGCCGAACAGCTCGGCCAGCGCCCCGGCGGTCTCCACGCCGGTCGGCCCGCCGCCGCAGACGATCACGGTGTACGGCTCGGCGGTGGCCGGATCGCTCAGCCGGCGCAGCCGGTCCCGCAGGTGCTGGCGCAACCGCCGGGCGTCCTCGACGGTGTACAGCGGGTAGGAGTGCTCGGCCGCCCCGGGGACGCCGAAGAAGTTGGCCTGCGAGCCGGCCGCGATCACCAGGTAGTCGGCCGTGTAATCGACGGTGTTCTCGCCGTCCTTGGTCACCACCGTCCGGGTGGCCGGGTCGATGCCGGTGACCTCGGCGGTCACCGTGACCACCCGCCGCTGGTCGGCGAACGCGGTGCTCAGCGGGCGGGCGATGTCCTCGGCCGGCAGCTGGGAGCTGGCGACCTGGTAGAGCAGCGGCTGGAATTGCGTGTAGTCGTGTCGGTCGAACAACGTCACGTCCACGTCGTGGTCGGCCAGCTCGGAGGCGCAGGCCACGCCGGCCATCCCGCCGCCGATGATGATCGCCGTGGTCATCTCGCCGCCCCGGCCGATCGCGTCGCCGGACGGTGGTGAGGCGCTCGCTGGCGCTGGCTCATTCGGGTCCTCCTGTGGTCTCGATCCATGGGCACGATCATGCGGCGGCGCTCGCCGGGGCCGCGGGTTCGGTGCGCAGCCGTCGGCGGAACACCCAGTACGTCCAGCCCTGGTACAGCAGCACGAGCGGGGTCAGCACCGCTGCGGCCACCGTCATCACCTGCAGCGAGTAGGGGCTGGATGCCGAGTTGGTGACGGTCAACGAGTACGCCGGGTCGGTCGTCGACACCAGCAGGGTGGGGTACAGGCAGACGAACAGCGCGGCCACCAGGGCGCCGATGCTGATCGCGGTGGCCACGAAGGTGGCCGGCCCGGCCCGCCCCGGCAACGCGGTGACCGCCGCGGCGATGACGGCGACGGCCGGCACGGCCACGGCCAGGTAGCCCCACCCGCCGGGCGCGGCCAGCACCACCATCCACACCGCGGCCACCAGCACCAACGCGACCGCGGGCAGGGCCAGCCGGCGGACCAGCGCGCGGGAGCGCTCCAGGACCGGGCCGGTGGTGCGCAGGGTCAGGAAGGCGGCGCCGTGCAGCAGGCTCAGAGTCAGCAGGGTCAGCCCGAGCAGCAGCCCGAACGGGGTCAGCAGGTCCAGGAAGCTGCCGGTGAAATCGCCGGCCGCGTCGATCGGCAGGCCGGCGAGCAGGTCGCCCAGGCCGATCCCGATCAGCAGCGGGGCCAGCACCGAGCCCACGGTCAGCGTCCAGCCCCAGGTGTGCCGCCAGGCCGGCGCGGCGAACTTGCCGCGGAACTCGAAGGACACCCCGCGCACGATCAGCGCGGCCAGCAGCAGCCACAGGGCCAGGTACAGCGCGGAGAACCAGCTGGCGTACCAGTTGGGGAAGGCGGCGAACATCGACGCCCCGGCCACGATCAGCCAGACCTCGTTGCCGTCCCAGAACGGGCCGATCGAGTTGATGGCGACCCGGCGTTCGGTGTCGGTGCGGCCGACCACCTTGTGCAGGGCGCCGACTCCGAAGTCGAATCCTTCCAGGACGAAGAAACCGGTCCAGAAGAACGCCACCATCACGAACCAGACGGTGGGCAGGGTCATCGGTCCCGTCCTCAGTACGTCAGCGAGGGGGTCGGTTCGGCAGCGTCCGCGGGCCGGTCCGGGGTGAGCGGTTCGGCCGGCAGCGGCTGCCGGGCGTGCCGGAGCATCAGGATCGCGGCGATCACCCCGATCGTGGTGTACAGCAGGACCACGATGCTCAGGCTGACCACGATCTGACCGGCGCTGCCGGAGCCGGACAGCCCGTCCTTGGTCAGCATCAGTCCCTGCACGACCCAGGGTTGGCGCCCGCTCTCGGTCAGGAAC
>Ga0116157_10002621_pt1 | contig 17493 bp, 13 predicted proteins | sample AD_UKC048_MetaG_FD_89882 | JGI IMG/M metagenome (GOLD analysis project Ga0116157, IMG submission 89882) | Active sludge microbial communities of municipal wastewater-treating anaerobic digesters from USA - AD_UKC048_MetaG | ecosystem: Engineered > Bioreactor > Anaerobic > Digestate | place: USA...
AACCGCTCGAGCGCTTCTTCCATCCCCCCTTCAGTCACCAGCACGTCAATGCCGCCATCCCCCAGGATGTAACCCACCTCGTCCGCCTTGAGAAAGTTGTTGATGGGCACGACAATGGCCCCGGCGCCGAGAATGCCGAAGAAGGCCGAGACAAACTCCGGACAGTTCCTCAACCACAAGCCCACCCTGTCCCCAGGCTTCACACCCAACCGTGTCCGCAAGTGGTGTGTGACCCAGGCGGATTGATCCGCAAAAGACCGGTAGCTCCGCTCGGCGTCGCCCCACAGAACCGCTGCTTTCGTCGCATTCCTCTCCGCCGACTGCAAAAAGGCCGTTGTCAGGTTCATTGGCTGGTGTTTCCGAGCTGTCGGGCCGAGACTTAAAGTTCTGCGGCCCCATCAGTCAAGTGAATGCTGCTCGAGTGCCTGGGCCGAACATCCGGCTTCCCTTTTCGCGCTCTTCGTCCCTTACTGAGGCGGTGATCGACACACAGGCGATGCTGACTGGTTTTGTCGCCCGACTCCGCGCGGCGGACTGGGTGGCCATGGACACCGAGGCTGACAGTCTTCACTCGTATCCGGAGAAAGTGTGTCTCATGCAATTCAGCACGCCCGGCGAGGATGCGCTTGTGGACCCCCTCAGCGGCATGGACCTGGCCCCTCTCTGGCAGGCCCTCGAGGGGCGGACCCTGCTGCTGCATGGCGCCGATTACGATCTGCGGATGCTCTACCGGGGCTACCAGTTCGTTCCCCACGCGATTTTCGACACGATGCTGGCTGCGCGCGTGATCGGTATGCGCGAGTTCGGGCTCAGCGCGCTTGTCGAGTCGCTCCTGGGAACCAAGCTCGACAAAGGCCCGCAGAAGGCGAACTGGTCTCGGCGCCCTCTCACGGACCGGATGATTGTCTACGCCCGGAGCGACACGCGTTACCTGCACCCGTTGGCCACGCTTCTGACCGATCGTCTGCGGGCGCTGGACCGGCTCGATTGGCACCGCCAAATGTGCGCGCAACTGGTGCGCGATTGCACCCGGCCGACAGAGGAAGACCCCGACGGACTCTGGCGCATCCGCGGCTCGATCCGGCTCGAACCGAAGGCCTTGGGAATCCTCCGTGAGGTCTGGCTGTGGCGTGACCGGGAGGCTCGAGCCGCCAATCAGCCCCCTTTCTTCATCCTGAACCACGATCACCTGCTCGCTCTGGCCGAACAGGCGGCCCTGGGTGAGAGTGTCGACGCCTTCATTCCCAAGCGTTTCTCCCTGCGGCGCCGGAGGGCCCTCTTCGAGGCATTGGACCGGGGGGCGCGTTTGAGAAAGGCCGACTGGCCCTCTCCGTTGCGCCCGCGCGGGCACCGGTTGACCCATGCCCAGAGACTTCGTCTTGAACAACTCGAGGCCCGGCGCAACCGTCACGCCGCGGCGTTGAATCTCGATCCGAGCCTGATCGGCAGCCGCTCGGACCTGGTGGCTCTGGCCAGCGGTTGCGAGCGGCAGGAACGCGCGCTTCTCCCGTGGCAGAAGCGTTTGCTCATCGGGCCGGACGATAAGCCTCTTTCGCCCGGGGCATCCACTGCTTGAGATCGGCGATGCGCCGTTCGTCGAGCGGATGCGTGCGCAGAAACGCCGGTGTCTGGCTGCCCTGCCGGCGGTTGTACTCGGCAAACCGCTGCCAAAACGCAACCGCCGCCTCCGGATCATAGCCCGCCTTGGCCATGTAGATCAGACCGATCTGGTCAGCCTCGGATTCCTGTTTGCGGCTGTGCGGCAGGGTCTCGCCCACCTGCACGCCGATGCCATAGAGCGAGCCGAACGCCGCCTGGTAGCGCGGGTCTTTGCCGCCCACGTAGGCGGACGCGACCTCGCCCAGGCCTTGTGTGACGATCGCCCGGCTCATCCGTTCGGCTCCATGATGGGCCGCCGCATGCGCCACCTCGTGCGCGATCACCGTTGCCAGGCCGGCCTCGTCCTTGGTGACCGGCAGGATGCCCGTGTAGACCCCAACCTTGCCGCCCGGCAGGCAGAAGGCATTGGCCTCCGGACTCTCGAACATCACGAACTCCCACTCCGCTCCCGGGAGGTCCGCCACCGCCGCGATCCGGCGTCCGACTTTCTCGACCAAGGCCTTCGTCGCCGCGTTGTTGCTCACCGGCGTCTCCTTTTTCATGTCCGAAAACGCCTGCAGACCCAACTGCATTTCCTGGGCGCTCCCGATCAGCACCAATTGCCTGCGCCCGGTTTCCGGCGCAGTCACGCACCCGGCAGTCCAGAGCACTGCGCAGCCCACAAGCAGAGCCCGCGGGCGCATCCATCGCATCAGCCTTTTCATGCCCCCGACCAAAGCACAGTCTGGCCAGAGACACAAGTCGGGCTTCGCACCCGCTTGACAAGGCCGATGGGGAGGTGCATATGTGGCACCTCAGCCTACAACCCTCAAACCAACCGTCGTGTTATGCAGACCCCATCCATAGCAGTGCTGTCCACCCTTGCCGTTTCGGCCCTGATTCTTGCCGCGCCCTTGCGAGCTGGGGTATTCAACGCAGACTTCAACGACGGCCAGGTGCCTGCCGGTTCCCTGATCTTCGGCAATGCCCTGGTCGAGAGCGGAGGCGGGGTCGGGGACACCGCCTGCCTGAAACTCACGAAGAACGCCAACAGCCAGTCCGGCTCGATCGTGATCGAGGACCTGGACGGCTACGCAAACGTCTACGGGGTTCGCGCCACCTTCATGGCTCGGGTGGGAGGAGGGACTTCGGTTCCAGCCGACGGCTGGAGCTTCTGCGTGGGGGATTTGCCCGACGGAACCTAGAGTGAAACCGGGATAGGAAGCGGCCTGCGGGTCTGCTTCGACACCTACGACAACACCGACGGCGACCCGAACAACGGGACCGGCGAGGCGCCGCAGATTCGCCTGGTGATTGGAGGGGCGACTGTGGCCACAACGCCGCTGCTGCCGCTGAGCGATCTGATCAACAGCGAGTTCGTGCCGGTCGAGATTCTCTTCGACGCCGACGGCAGTTTCAGCCTGACCTACAACGGCAAGGTCCATTTTTCGAAGTTCTTCTTCCCCGGCTACCTGCCTTTGTCCGGGGCGCGGATTGGATTCAGCGCGCGCACCGGGGGTTTGAATGCCCACCACTGGATCGACGATCTGAGCATCGTGACCTACGCCGATCCCAAACCGGGCATTGTCCGGCAACCGGAGAACCTGACCATGGTCGAGGGGAGCGCCGCGACATTCGCGGTCACGCTGAACAATGGAGATGGCGCGACGGTCCAGTGGCTGCGCAATGGCACGGCGATTGGGGGCGCGACCGGGACGAGCTACACGTTGAGTCCGGTCTCGATGGCCGATAGCGGGGCGAAGTTCTCGGCGCGCGTCACTCTGGGGGCGAACACCGTCACTTCGGACGAAGCCACGCTGACCGTCGTCGAGATGGAATTGCCGGACCCGGTCGTGTCGTACGACTTCAATGACGGCCTGGTGCCGGTGGAAGCGATGGTTTATGGCCTGGGCCTTGCCATCGACGGAAGCGAATGGGCGCCTTATGTCAGTCCAAACATGGGCGTCGACAACTCGGGCGTCCTCCTCATCACCGAGAACATAAACAGCCAGAGCGGCGCCTTCATCATCCCGGACCCACATGCCGGCGCCCCCGTCTATGGCGTGGCCGCCCGATTTGACGTGCTGATCGGCGGAGGGACCGATGTGCCTGCGGATGGCATGAGCTTCAACTTCGCCAATGACCTTCCGTACGGGACCGCCGTCGGCAATGCCGAGGAAGGGCAAGGCTCGGGCCTGCGCGTCTGTTTCGACACCTATGACAACACCGACGGCAACCCGAACGATGGCGTCGGCGAAGCCCCCGCCATCACCCTCAAGTGGGGTGAGACGGTTGTGGGCGAGGTGAAGACTGCCTTGAGCGACATCACCACCGGCGACCAATACGCCGACGTCATCGTGCGCGTGACGCCCGACGGCCTGCTCGATGTCGCCTGGAACGGCAAGGTGCTCATGCACAGGGTGCCAGTCCCTGGATTCGGCTCGATCTCCGAGGGCCGGTTCGGTTTCTTTGCCCGCACCGGCGGACTCAACGCAAACCATTGGGTCGACAACCTGCGCATCTACACCTACCTGTCCGCACCGCTCCGCGTCAGCAGACAGCCGGCGGATCAGATGGTGCTCGTCGGCAAGACGGCTGCCTTCGATGTCGAGGTCAACAACCCCACCGGCGCCACCTACCAGTGGTTCAAGAACGGCACTGCCGTCGCCGGCGCCACCTCGAGCACGTACACCACGCCGGCCACCAGCGCCGCCGATGACGGCGCCAAGTTCAAAGTCGAGGTCACGTTGGGCAACGAGACGGCGGTCAGCCAGGAAGCCACATTGACCGTCGTCGATTTGGCGTGGCCCAGCGCCCCGCAGTTCTGCTACGACTTCAACAACGGGCTTCCTGCCGGAGCCGATATTGGCGGCACCTATGTCGAGGGTTTCACCCCGGTCGCATTCGTGGACACGGCCGGCGGCGTCAACGACTCCGGCGTCCTCAAGCTGACGACCGCGGAGAACAGCCAGGCGGGTGGGTTCCGCTCACCGCTGATTGAAGACGGCGCTCAGTTGCTCGAGTTCACCTTGGCGGCCGACGTCCTGGCCGGCAACGGCACTGTGCCTCCAGCCGACGGCTTCAGCATCAACATCGCCAACGACGTTTCCATCACCGCGGCTGGTGACGCCGAGAACGGCGGAGGCACTGGCATCACCGTGGCCTTTGACACCTATGACAACGATGATGCCGATCCGAACAACAAGGCCGGCGAGGCGCCCTCGATCGATATTCGCTACCAGGGCTAGGTCGTGGCCGTCAAACGCGTGCCTTTGGCCCTGGTGAATTCGGGCAATTATCTGACCGTGCTCCTCCGTGTCCGACAGAATGGCCTGCTCGATCTGGCCGTGGGCGACACGGTCGTTTACCGCAACCTCGAGGTTCCCGGCTATGTCCCAATGATCGGTCTCAGACTGGCCCTCTACGCCCGTACCGGCGGCGCCAACGCCAGCTACTGGTTCGACAATGTCTGCCTCGGTTACACGATCCCAGCCAGCATCAGCATCACGGGCGAACCGGCGGACGCGCTTGTCCTCCTCGGTCAAACTGCCACGTTCCAGGTCCTGGTGAGCAATCCGCAGGGCGTCACTTACCAGTGGCGGCGCAACGGCATGGACATCCCGGGAGCAACCGGCTCGACCTACACCACCCCGACATTGGCCTTGGCCGATGACGGGACAGGATACTCTGTCGTCGTCACGGGCCCGAGCAACGCCGTGACGAGCCGCACTGCGGTGGCATCGGTTATGGCGAAGTTCGACGCGGGGGCCAACCCCCCGGTCAACCTCGACTTCAACGATTATGCGGTCCCGGCCGACGGCGCCATCTTTGGAACCGCCATCATCACCGGCCCGGGAGGCGTCGGTGACTCGGCCTTCCTGCAACTGACCGAGGCGGTGAACGACCAGAGCGGCTCGTTCCTGCTCAACACACCCGCGGGCGCCGCCCCGATCAAGGACTTCACCGCAACCTGGATGATGCGAGTCGGCGGCGGCACGGCGGTTCCCGCCGACGGGTTCAGCTTTGTCCTGGGACCGGATGTGGTGGATGGGACGTTTGGCGAAGACGGCGCCGGGTCGGGCCTGGTTGTCGGCTTCGACACATATGACAATGGGACGACCGAGGTGGCGCCCGAGATCACGATTGTCCACCGCGGCAGCCAGGTCGCAACCCGGCCCTTCGACATCAGCGTGCTGCGCACGGACGACGCCTTCGAGCAGATCGGCGTGCGCGTCAACCGCAACGGAACCCTCGACCTGTACTACGGCGACACCGCCGTCTATCGCGCCCTGCCGTTGCCCGGGTTCGCCCCCTTCGAGGCTGGCCGCTTTGGCTGGGGCGCCCGCACGGGCGGACTCAACGACAACCACTGGATGGACGACGTCAAGATCGCCCTGAACACCCAACCGGATGTCGGCACCACTCTCGCCATCCGCCAGTCAGGCGCCAACGTCGTGGTCGAGTGGACGGGCGGCGGCACGCTGCAGACCGCCACTGCCCTGCCTGGGGCCTGGGCGGACATTCCAGGCGCGGCCTCCGGCTACACGACGCCCGCGTCGGATGCGGTGCGATTCTTCCGGGTCCGCCAATAAGCGGCACTTGCGCAAATCTGTGCAAAACGTCTTTCAAATCCGAATTTGAAATCCCAGATTTGAAATATCGGCCCGCCAGTAAGGGGCCGTCAGGGAACAACCTTTACACTTGGACATCTGGTAGATGGGTTTGCCTGCGTTGCCTTCGATGGCGGCGGTCTGGTTGTTGGTCTGAATGCAACCATGCGGGTGGCGCCGTGGCATTCTCGTCGGACGCGGCGGATGACCCGACGACTCCACGAACTCCGATGAGGACCTGCAAGAAAGGGACGTTCAAGAAAGGGACGCTTCGCGCTTTGCCTGACGGCAGTTTCATGGTACCGATGATGCCGCATGTCGTCCGATTCGAGTCCGCGCTGTGTATGGGCGGGGATGACCCTTGTCGGGGCTGCGTTTTGGCTGGCGGTCGCCGAGGGCGGGCCAGACGCGGCCCCGACCGATTACACTGTGACGCGGTACACAGCGGAGCAAGACTTGCCGCAGAACAGCGTTCGAGCGCTGCTCCAGACGCGCGACGGGTATCTGTGGGTGGGCACGCTGGCCGGGTTGGCGCGGTTTGACGGCGTCAAGTTCAAGGTCTTCAACTCGAGCAACACCCCGGAGTTGCCCAACGACGCCATCAACGCGCTGGCTGAAGACCGACGGGACGGCAGCCTCTGGATCAATGCCGGCAAGGGCCTGCTGCGCTACCACGGACACCGGTTCGAGCGGTTCGATGAGGAGCAAGGAATCCCGCAGCCCTTCGGCGGCCTGTGGCCGGCGCACGGCGGCGGGCTGTGGTATTCGCCGCACCCGGGGCAGCTTGTCGTGCTGCAAGACAAGAGCGTCCGGACATGGCAACTGCGGCCGCGGCGGGCTTCGGAGAACGGCGACGAGATCCCGGGACACCGAATCCTGCGCGTGGAAGAGGAGGAGGGGGGAGCCTGCTGGTACTGATGCCGATCGGCCTGTTCCGCTTCGTGCCGGAGACGGGCGTCTCTTCCTTGTTGTCTCCGATCGGGATGTCGGACTCCTATTACCGGTCCGTTGCGAGACAGGATCAAGGCATTGTCCTGCTCGCGGCTCGGGACGGGCTGTGGCGTCTCAGCACCCGACCCCAGACGGTGGCCACAGCCGCTGCCACTCCGGACGGCCAGCGCGCCGGAGCGGAATGGGAGAATCTCGAGCGGGTTGCGCCGGACGACTAGCAGTGTCCCGCCCTGCTCTGTCCGTCGAGGGACGGCGGGTTGTGGGTTGTGTGGAGTGTCGAGGGTCCGCCGCGCGTGGCCCGGTTCCGCGCGGGGCGGTCCGAGTTCCTCGATTTGTCCGAACTGCTCGATTGTCCGGTGTTCGCGTTTTGCGAGGATCATGAAGGGCACCTCTGGCTGGGCACCGAACTGGGCCTCTATCAATTGCGCCCGAAAACCGTTCAAGTCTATGCGAGCGCGCAGGGGTTGCGAAACGATTTCGTGAGAACGCTCGCCGAAGGTCCCGACGGCACCATCTGGGCGGGGACGGCGCAGGGAGTCAGCGGGATTAAAGAGGGGCGCGTGACGAACCTCCCTGCTCCCCAACCGCCGCAAAACTGGGGATGGGCAGAAGGCCTGCTGGCCGACCGCCGCGGTCGCGTCTGGTACGGAGAGTTCAGAAACACGGTGGCGGTGTTCGATCAGGGCGTCTGGGTGTCGCAGGCGTCCCTGAGCCTGGGAGAAAGCTGGGTCCGTACGCTCTACGAGGACCGCCAGGGCCGAATCTGGGCCGGCTTCGATCAAGGTGTCCTCTGGCTCGACGAGACGGGCGCTGTTCGGCAACTCCCGCATTCGCTGTCGCATCCGGACGTGCGTGTGATCTACCAGGATCGCCGCGGCGATATGTGGTTTGGCACTTATGGCGGTGGATTGAACCGCCTGCGGGACGGTCACATCACCACCTACACCACCACCCTCGGCGAGCACAACAACCGGGCGTGGTGGATTCACGAGGACACCGAGGGCGTTTTCTGGGTCGGCTCGCGCCACGGCCTGAATCGGTTTGTGCCTCCAGACGTCGACGCGTCTCCTCGAACCGGGGCGGCGGGAGAGAAGGAGGCTGATGGCACTTCAGAGCGCGCGGCCGGTCGTTTCTTTACTTTCACCACCCGCCACGGCCTCCACGAAAACGTCGTCAACAGTATTCAGGAAGACGACTTCGGCTTTCTGTGGCTGAGCGGGTTGCAGGGCATCTACCGCGTCGCACGCCGGGAACTGACCGCGGTGGCGGCGGGACGCCAGGCACAGGCGCTTGCGATCGCCTTCGGCGAAGCAGACGGGATGCTGAACAGCCAATGCAACGGAGGGGTGAATCAGCCCTCGAGCTGCAAGGACCGATCGGGCCGCATCTGGTTCCCGACGGCGCGTGGCGTCGCGGTGGTGGACCCGAGAGCCGTTCGGCGCAACGCGGTGCCGCCGACGGTGGTCATCGAGCAGGTCGTGGCAGACGATGAGATCGTTTACGGAGATGGCAGGCACTCGGGCGTCGGCGCGCCAACGGCAGAGACGGGCCGGAACGCCGAATGCCCACCGCCCACCGCTCGACTGCAACCCGGCCGGGCGCGCGTGATCGAGATTCGCTACACCGCGACCAGCTTCGCGAGGCCCAAGGGGATGCGATTCAAGTACCAGCTCGAAGGGCATGATCGGGACTGGCGCTTCGATGACGACAACGCGCGGGTCGCCTTCTACACGGACCTGCGCCCCGGCGCCTACACCTTTCGCGTCACGGGCTGCAACAACCACGGCGTGTGGAGCGAAACGCCCGCGGTGTTCGCGTTCACGCTTGCTCCTCATTTTTGGCAGACGTGGTTGTTCTACCTCCTGGCCAGCGCGACTGGCATCGGGCTGACTGCGGCAATCCAGGCCTATCGTCTGCGCTGGCAGCGCCGCCTGCTCAAAGCCGAACATCAGAACGCCTTCGCCGACGAGCGCGCTCGCATCGCCCGTGATTTGCATGACGACCTGGGCACCGCGCTCACCGGTCTGGCCCTGCAGCTCGATGTCCTCAGGCGCGAGACAGGCGACGGGGCGGCTCGGTCCGACCGCCTGGCGGAGGCTGCGGCCCGGATTCGCGCTTTGGCGGAGCGGTTGCGGCAGGTTGTGTGGGCGGTCAATCCCCGGTGCGACACGGTGTCGAGTCTGGCCAGCTTTCTCGAGCAGCAAACGGGCCAGTTCCTGACGGCGGATGGGTTGCGCTGCCGCCTCGAGTTCCCCGCCGACATCCCGCCCTTGCCGTTGAATGGGGAGGCGCGGTACGAGCTGGCGATGGGCGTGCGCGAGGCGCTCGCCAATGCCATCCGCCACTCCCACGCCACCGAGCTTGTCCTCGGGCTGTCGGTTCAGGCGGATCACCTGATCGTCCGGGTCGCCGATAACGGACGCGGCTTTCCCGTTGCCCAAGGCATGGCGCACGGCCGCGGGTTGACGAACATCCAGGAGCGCCTCAAAAAGATCGGGGGACACTGCGAATGCCGCTCCACCGCAGGGGCCGGAACCACTGTTGCCCTGCGTGTGCCCCTGCGCGGAGCCCCCATCCACCGCGGCCCGCTCGCCTCATGAACATGCAGGGCTAGCCCTGCCGCTGGTCGGCCTGCCTCACCGTCAACCACGACGCATCGGACCGCGCGCGTATGCGGCAGGAGCGTGAACTCCAGAATGTCCCGCGAGAAGGAATCAGCGTCTCATGGGTCGTGCGGCATGCGCGCACGTCCTCCGGGTTCGGCCCGAACACGAGTTTGCGGAATCCCTTACTTCGTCGAAGGAAACAGATCGCCGATCAATGCAACGGTGCGATCGACCAACATCTGACCTCCTTCCGGGCCGACCTCGTTGCTCTGGATGACGGCGCTGTAGCCACCGCCCTGCACAGCCTTTTCCGTCGGCAAGTACGACCCGTTGCCAACCAGTTGGACCACCAGTGTCTGGAGGGCCTTGCTTCGCGCCTGGATGCGGATTCCGTAGTCGGTGAACAGTTCGAATTCACTGGTGCAAAGAGTCACATCACCGATTCGGAGCACGTGCAACTCGACGTCCAGTTGGGGGTGTGGAGTGTTCTGTTGCCGGTCAAAACGCTCGACGACGTGTCGGTTCCAGGTCATGCGGGTCAGAACTTCGTCAGCCGACTTCGGGTCCGCCGCGATCTGTGCCGCGTACTTGTCCTGTTCTGCCTTGGAGAAAGCATATTCCTCCTGCGTCACCAGGCGCAACGGCAGACTCAGAAGGTCAACTTTGTGGATGAGCGGCGCGTCGGCATGCCGATCCTCGTTCACCGTGTTGTACGCTTCCTCCACGGCCACGACAATGCGCCTGGCAATCTCATCGAGGCCGCTCAGGCCCCGCAGCCTGGTCATTCGTTCCTCAGCCGCCCCGCGGTACAGGGGTCTGGGCGATTGATCCCCTGCCGCGCCGATCACACCAAGCACCACCAGTTCCGGGCCAAAGCGTTGCCGCAATTTCTCGCGCACAGGGTGCCAGTAATCGGCATTGACCGAGGATCGGCCTTCGACCAACTGGGCCGTGCAGGGGACATGAATGACCGTCGCGCTGAGTTTGCCGGCCTTGTCCCAAAAAAAGAGCACGTTCAGATCGTGATCCTCCATTCCCTCCAGGTTTCTGAACTCAGGGACTCTGGTCTCCCCGTACATCCGCGCTGTTCCGTCACCGAAAGCGCCCGGCGTCGGGAGCCTTTCTGAATAGACGGTTCGCCGGTTGAAGGCGACCACCGCGTGGCTCAATCCCCACGTCACGCTTCCGGGGCCGCGCGTGGTCCACGCCTCGACGATCGCTCCGGCGACGCGCCCCACGAAGAACCGGACGTATTCCTCAGGTTGAAGGACACCGTCTTTCGGGATCGGATAGAGGAACGATGAACCCGGGGCATTGTCGAGGACTGGGGCGGTGTGAGTGTGGGTGGCGTTCAAAAAGAGCTTTCGAGTGTCCAGTTCAGGCAGTTGCCGGCGCACCTCCTGCCGGACCATCCTGAGCATCTCGTCCGGGATGCCGACCAGGTCACAGGACACCATAATGGCGAGGTCGAGCGTGCGATCTTGTTCTCTGGATTCCAATGCCAGGACGTTGGCGGTCAACGGAGTTTCCGCGGTCGTCGCGATCCGCAGATTGAACTGTCCGCAGAGGGCCACGGGCAGTGTCGGGGTGATATCGACAGAAGCGGCTCCGATGTGCAATTCGGAGGCGCCTGCGTTTGTGGCCAAGGACGCAGCGACGATCAGCAGTCGAAGCGCTCCTTGAGCGAGGTGCTTCCGAGAGCCACGCGGTCCCGCGTGCGCCCCCTCTGTGGTCCCGAATCTTGGGAAGTTCATGGGCGGCACCCTAACCGCCGCAACCGCCGTTGCCAAGCCTGTTGCCAAGCCCGAGATCTCAGGCGCAGGCGCAGGCAGTGCATCTGGAGGTTGTCGGTGGGAATCGAGTATGCGCCGCGTGGCGGCACGCGGCCTGGTGTGCTCTGTTCGCGCACACGAAGGCGTTGGAGTGGGGACGGCCTCGTCCCCGGCGATGAGAGTTGCAGACCCTGTTCGGCGGGCGACGAGGACGTCGCCCCTCCGGCAATCTCCATCCGTTGCAGGCCCGGTGCCCTCACCGGGCGACAGAATACCGACAACTGTCAGATGCGCCGAAGCGCAGGGGCAGCACGGATTGAACCGCGGAGACACAGCGGAGAAAAACCAGCGCCGCGTTTCGCTCCTGCCGCCGCCTGTCGCCCTGGCGGGTCAACGGGACTCGAGCAGCGCCTCGATCAGGCCATCGGACGCCCGGGGTTCCTCGAGCAGAGCGAACAGGGAGGGGCTCCAGGGATCGAGCGTGAAGGTCCAGCGGCTGACGCGCCCGAGATGGCGTCCGGCGCGCAGGTCATACACGTGCAACGGGCCGGCTGAGCCGGTCAATTCGGCCGTGGTTTCGATCGGTTGTTCGAGCGCGTCGTTGCCGCCCGCCTGTTCGAGGTCCTCGCTCATGTGGTAATCGATGTTGCGCTCGATGGCGACCAGCCGGGCATCGCCGATCCTGAAGCGATGCACCCGCGCCCGGGCCTCGACCGGCACTCTGATCGGGCCGCACCCGATCTGTTCATGCAGCCAGCGCCACAGGGCGGAGTCCGGGACGCGCGCGAGCCGTTCCGCGGGGAACGCGGCCAGATCCAGGTCGAGGGCGCGGAGCGCCGACGCGTTGGCATGGCGGGCGGCCGGTCTCGCGTCGATCGTTCTGGGGAAGAGCCCGTCGAGCCGATGGGAGGCCAGGAGCCGCCCGTGTTCGTCGAAGAGGCCGGGCGCGCCCGAGCACAACACCGCGCGGCGCGGGGCGGGACGCGCGTGCGGCGGCTGTTCGTGGACGAGGCGGCGGACGGCCTCGATCTCGGGATCGGACATGGCCCACGACTGGGGAAGGACGAGGGTGGAGTCGGTTGCCGGGTCGGGTTCGAGTCGTACGAGCCGATCGGCGGCGATGAACTGGGGGCTCCAGCCGAGGTCTTGCAGGGCCTTGAGCCACGCGTTGCGGACTTTGGCCTGTCGGTTGTGGCTGGCCTCGAAACTCGAGAACCGCCGGTGCCAGGTCGAGCCGTCCACCGTCGATTCGAGCAGCCAGTTGACCTGGATGCTGGGCTGCGAATAATGGATGTAGATCGGGTCCCGCTCGCGCTCGGCTTCGAGAAACAGCCGAGCCAGGGGCGACCTCAATTCCCGGAGCACAGGGGCCAGGGCCAGGGCTTTGGGCGTGAGCGGATAGTCCCCGCGGTCCCAATCGATGCAATCTTCGCTCCACCAGATGATGCATCCGCGGTCCCCTTCGAGCAGCAGATGCCAGAGGCGCCGGCGAGCCGGGTTGGTCTCCTTCTCGAAGACCGTCGCCAGGATCGGGCGGCCCGGCATGAACGAACCGAAGATTTCGCGCGCGTTACCGATGTCGTAGGGCTCGACCCAATCGAGCGCGCGGGCCAGGCGCGCGAGGTCATAGCCGCCGAAGGCATGGGGCATCTGAGTGCCCTCGATGCCCACAGGCGTCTCTGGATCAATGGCGCGCGCCGCCTGGCGCAGAGCGTCGAGCGTCCGTTCGAGACAGAGGTCCATGTAGGTGCGGAAGTCGCACCAGGGCGCCAGATTCCAGCGGACGGGTTCCTTGAGGGACGCGAGGGTTCGGACATCCAGGCGCTGGAGGGCCTGCCAATCCGGGTTGCCGCGGGGCGAGGCCTCTCCGCTTGCCATGCGGTGCTTGATCTGGTCGGTGGTGAAGGGCCGCACGTCATCCCAGGCGGCGAACGACGTTGCCCAGGCGTCGTTGAGAGCATCGAGGTCGCGGTACTGTGTCCTGAGCCAGACGCGAAAGCCGGCCAGGGCCGCCGGGGCGAAATCGTAATCGAACGGATTCGCCGAGACGGTCACCGAGAGTTCGTCGCGGATGTCGTAGGCGAGAGGCGCATTGGGGCCGTGGCGCCGGGCCGCCGCACGCATCTGGTCGCGCGCCCACTCGAGCCACTCCGGGTCGTCGAGACAGTAATCGCGGACGTACGCGGTCTCAGGCCGTCCGTTCTTGGCCCAGGCGGTGACGTGCTTGTCCCAATCCGTCACACTCGAGTTCCATTTCAGGCAGAGGCCGCGGTTGACGATGTTCTCGACGTAGTAGGGGAAGTGCCGATCGAGGTAAGGCTGGGCCGCGGCGTCCGCGCCGTAGGCCATGGCGGTGTCGACGCCCATCTCGCGCAGCCGATCGAGGAACAGAGGCACCTTGTCCGGCTGTTGCCAGGCGCGGTTGCCGACCCACATGATGACACGGTAATCGGTCCACGGACGCAGCGCGCGGTCACCGAGGGATGCGGACGGCTGGGCGCAGGCGAGCCAAGCCAAACCCAGGAGGCAGAATGCAGCGCAGGGAATTCGCACGCGCCGAGCGTGCCGCCGCGGCGTCGTCGAGTCAACCCGGTCGGCGGGACTCGGAGGGCCGAGTTCCAAGAAGCCCTGGTCGGTGACGGTGATTGGCACGCGACGGGGCCCCTCCCGCGACTGCGGGATCGGCCCTCCGACGTTTGGTTGCGGCTTTGCCGCGCTAAGGGGCCGTCAGGAAATAACGTTTACACTTTGCTGCTGGCCATTGGGCTTGCGGGCGCGGAGCGAGCGACGAGCATACCCGCCAGCGGTCTGTGAGGAGAGAGCGACAAAGTGCAAAGGCTATTTCCTGACGGCCCCTAAGAAAGAACCGGGCTTGGGGGGCGCTCTGCTGCGTTTGGCCTGGCCAGGCCTTGGGACCGCCCCGGGGGCCACTCGATGTGTTTCGCGTTTCAGCCCTGCTTCCCCTGGTCCATCTGGGCCGCGGCCTGCTGAATCGCAGGCTTGAGTCTGGCGGCCAGGGCCGGGGCTTTGTTCCTTGCCACGTCCCAAACGATCAGATAGTCCACGCCACCGTAATCATGGATCAACTTGTCTCGCATCCCAGCCATCTTCTTCCACTCCAGGTCAGCCAACTCCTGGCGCGTTTCCTCGGGGACCTTCTTCGCCGCTTCGCCGATCACCTCGACGCTCCGAACAAATGCCCGCTTCATGACCTCATCTTCCAGGAGCTTCTCCGGCGTGACTTGCGCCGCGTGCATGGACAGAAACTCCGCTTCGCGCGCGATGTCCCGCAACAGTTCAAGCGTCGAGGGCAGCATATTGGACGGTGGGCAAGATCAAACGCGCCTGGCTTTCCGTCAGCGCGCCATCCGTCACCAAGTCAACCGGACGGGCGAACAACTCCTCCAACAGCTCATGCAAGGCGAAAAAGTTGTCGTAAGTGCGTGCCTCGGGGATGAACTCGACATACACGTCCACGTCGCTCGCGGCGCCCGCTTCCCCGCGCGCGACCGAACCGAAGATGCCCAACCGCCGCGCCCCGAGGGCACGCAGCGCCAGCCCGTGCTTATTCAACAAAGCCAACGCGTTCATGACGTGGGTCAGCCTATACCCTCGCGTCAGGTGACGCAACGCTGGGCCTTCCAGCCGTGGCATTGACCAAGACCGCCCTCAGCAGACACTTCCGTTAGACGTAAACGGCTCAGCCTGCCCCGCGCTATGGGCATGCCGATCATCTGCTGTCCCGTCAGCGCCAAGGGGACAGCGAAGCCTTATGAAACATCCGGGCTAAAGCGTCTCGCCGCGGGAGAAGATCGTCACCCGGGCTCGAGGCGGCGGGCTCGAGGCGGGGGCGCACGAGAAGCCGAAGGTGTTGAGGCCGGGCCGCAGGGCGAGCGGTTGACCTTGCGGCGTCACCTGCCCGATCGGTTCGCCTTTGGACGCATAGAGCCGGGCGTCGCCCGTCCCGTCAAACTCGAGCCAACTCCCCGGACTGAGGTCCGCGGGGAACGTGCAGCGCACGCCGTTGACCGTGAGGGTTGGATTCCCGAGGGCGCCCGGGAGCATCGGCAGGGCCTTGATCGGCCCAAGGCGGCAGCGGACCTCTTGTCCGGGCGGGAGGTTTTGGAGCCAGACGCTCACCGACTCGATGGCGGCGAAGTTGACCGTCTCGCGATAGACGTTGTAGGCGTGCTTGCCGTCGTTCCACTGAAAGTCGCTCCAGCGCGACGATTCGGTCTCGACAAGCGTCAGTGTCCGCCGCCCGGTGAAATCGACCGTGACATAGCGGTCCGCCACCGCGCCGAACGCCATGTGGCGCGGGCTTTCGAGCCGGACAGCGACCAGTTCGCCCTGGGCGTCGCCTTCGATCCAGAGGCCGAGGGCCTGCAGGGTTTCGAGGTTGAGCGGCGGATCGAATCGGCGCTCGAATCGCGCCCAGGCGGCGTTTCGCGGCACGGCGCCCCCATTGGTGGCGGTGAGGGTCACAATAGGCGTGCCGTCGATCAGGTTCGTGTCGGTGAGGGCGCAGGCGACGCCCTGGGCGGTGCTGGCCTTCCAAAGCGGCGCCTCGAATCCGGCGAGATCGGCGATCACCCGGGCGCGCGGATCGTCATAAGGCGCCGCCGACATCAGGGCCTCGATGCGGAGGGTGGCCGGCTGCGCGTCGAACGGATTGGAGTCCTGCCACTCGATCGACCACGGCGCGTCGGGCGCGGCAATGTGGGCATGGGAACGGGAGCGGCGAAAGCGGGGTTTGCCGCCGGCATCCATGACCAAGGCGAATTCCTGTCCGGGCCGGCGCAGTTCGGCCTTGACGCGTTCGTCGCAGGCGCCGGAGTGGCGCAGTTCCTCGCAGGCGCGGAGGATGTCGACGGTGCGGCGGAACAATGGCACCGTGCGGAGTTGGTCCCGGTTGATGGCACCGGCGAGCGAGATGCCGGCGTCCCATCCGACCAATTTGGCGCCGAGATACTCGATGACCTCCGGGTAGGTCGGTTCGATCTGGGGCGGATTAAACGACTGGAAATTCCACCAGCCCAGGTGGAGCGGGAGCAGGAGGCCGCCGTTGACGGCGCCGGCGTGCAGGTCGATGAACCGGCGGTGTCCGCGCTGGGGGTAATCCCAGGCCTGCCACCGGGTGCGGTACTGCCAGAAATGATGCCACATCGCGCTCATTTCCATGCCCACGGGCTTCTTCAACCGCTTCTGGATTTCGAACACGAATTTGTCGGCCCAGTACCAGCACTCGTCCGCGCCGCGCAGGATCGAACTGCCGTCGATCGCATCGAGATAGAGGCCGTCGAATCCGCACCGATTGACGATCTCGGCGTGATTGGCGGCGATCTCTTCGAAGAGCGACGATTCGACGTCCGGGACAAACAGGCCGAAGCATTCCTTGAGATGCCGGGCGCGGGCGCCTTGGGGATGGGCGGCGGGCCGGGTGCCGAAGGCGCCGCGCCGGACGCCCGTGAAGCGCCAGGGCGGCTGCTGGCTGACTGCGCCGAAGGTGACCAGTTCATCGCCCAGATGCAGCACAACGCTGTTGTGCTCGAAGAAGCCGGTGATTGTGCTCAGGCCGGCCGTCGACTCCTCGACCGGCAGGGTGTCGGCATCGGGGCCGACCGATTCGGCGAGCGTGAAGGCGCGGAACGCGTCCAGGCGGACATCCGGGACCGGGGTGACGTATTTGGACTGTTTGTCGATGAAGAAGGCGTAGCTGTGGAAGATCGAGTCGATCCCGGCCTCGTGCAGCCGGGCCACGATGCGGGCGAATGTCTCCGGTCCCTCAGGCCACTTCGCCTTGTCGAGCGCGAAGTCGCCGAACCTGAAGAAGCCCAGGGCTGCTCTAAAGTCGGACGGGACGGGTGAGTAGGCGAATGACCTGTCCCGGGCGGCGACTCATCTTCGCCAGGAAGGTCGGACAGGTTCGATCCCGCTTCCGGGGTTGACGACGCG
>Ga0116157_10002634_pt1 | contig 17450 bp, 14 predicted proteins | sample AD_UKC048_MetaG_FD_89882 | JGI IMG/M metagenome (GOLD analysis project Ga0116157, IMG submission 89882) | Active sludge microbial communities of municipal wastewater-treating anaerobic digesters from USA - AD_UKC048_MetaG | ecosystem: Engineered > Bioreactor > Anaerobic > Digestate | place: USA...
AGGAAATAAACAACTCCCAGCACCTCTACTGATGTCATACCTAAAACAATCAGGGGGTAGATCATAGCCCCCTTAACCTTTTGCTGTAATTCATGAGATTTCTTAAGATAATCTGCCAGAATGAAAAGATTCTTTTCTAAGGTGCCTCCCTGCTCTCCTGAACTAATCAAAGAGATAACTAGATTAGAAAAGACATTTTTATGCTTACGCATTGATTCAGCAACCGAAACTCCATTATTAATATCGTAAAGGATCTCGGCAAATATATCCTTCAATCTATTATCATCCAGCTGTTCAGCTAAGACTGATACTGCAGCTTCTAGGGATAGTCCTGATTTAAGCATAATACCAAGATGGCGCATAGCAAAGGCCAATTTCAATGGATTTACTCCTCCTAGATAAAATGCATTTTTCTTTTTCATAGGAGCAGATGCCGAGACGGACCTTCTAGGTAAATCCTTACCAGCAGGCTTGATCATCTCTTCTTTATGCTCTACTTTTGGTTTATCGGCTTTTGTTTTTACTTCTTTATTCATTTAAGGCAGTAACTCTAATAAGTTCAGGGATATCTATTAATCCCTCATTTAATTTATTGATTCCATCATCAAGTAAAGTTACCAATCCCTCCTTCTTAGACTGTTTATACAATTCATCGACAGTAAAATTCACATCATTAATGATTTCTCTCATTTCTTTGGTTAATTCTAAAACTTCATATAGACCAACCCTACCCTTGTAACCAATGCCACCACAAGCCTTACAGCCAACATGTTTAAAGAATTTATCTCCAGATTTGATATTACGTGCGATATCAGGTCTAGCAGCTTCCAGATCAGTTTCTTCTTCTTTACTTAAAGTATACTCTTGCTTACATTCTTTACATAAGAGTCTGGCAAGTCTTTGGGCTACAATTAAGTTGACTGTAGCAGCAACTAGATAGGCTTCCACTCCCATATCGATCAATCTAGGAACTGTAGTTACAGCGTCATTGGTATGTAATGTTGATAATACTAAGTGCCCCGTCATAGCAGCATTAATAGCGATCCTGGCAGTTTCAGTGTCTCTGATCTCTCCTACCATTACAATATCAGGATCCTGTCTTAAAATACTTCTTAAACCATTTGCAAAGGTTAAATTACCATTAGGATTAACCTGAATATGGTTAACTCCATCAATATCAAATTCAACAGGATCTTCAATAGTAGTAATATTCTTTTCTCTGCTATTGATATTTTGCAGTATGGAATACAAGGAAGTGGTTTTTCCTGAACCGGTAGGCCCTACAGCTAATATCATTCCCCACGGTTTATTATATGCTTTCTCTACTTTCTCTAAACTCTTACCTCTAACTCCTAATTGCTCAAGAGTTAACATCTTGGCATCTTTAGTTAGAAGCCTAATTACGATCTTTTCTCCCTTAGTAGTTGGAAGAATGGATATACGAGTATCAAGTTTACCAACTTCAGGGAATTTAAAAGAGATACGACCATCCTGAGGAGCAAAATGTTCGTCTGTGCGTAGTCTGGCTGATATTTTAACCTTAAAGATCAATTCATCTTCATATGATTTATCTATAAGGAGAATATCTTGCAACATTCCATCTATTCTATATCTAACCAGGATGTCTTTTTCAGTAGGTTCAATATGGATATCAGAAGCCTTGCGATCTAAAGCAGTAAAGACGATATTGTTTAACAAATCGCCGATATCAGACACATCCCCACTTGAGCGTGAGGCAGTCACCCTGGGATCTTCTTTGGAAGCATCCCCCTTTTTTTCTTTAGAGGAGTCCATGTATATACTTTACAAGTTTTATGGGGGAAAAGGAAGATGAAAAATATATGGAAAGTTATAAAAAAGAGCCCGTTTCCGGGCTCTTTAGTTTTATTAACAAAATCTTATCTCTTAACAGAAATTGTTTTGTCACTCTCTGCTAAAGGAGCTGCTACAGTGATTCTACCTGTAGCGCCTGTCTGACAGATTGTGTATCCGTATCCAGTTGTCGCACCAGGAGTTCCATTCAGAGTAGGATCCATAGGAATTCCAACAATATAGTCATCTACTAAATCAGGTTCAAGAACTACAAACAATTCAGACCCTGCGTCTAGAGAAGGGCCAATATATGTGGTTGGGACACCATCTGAAGGACATGTTGGAACTGCGACACCACCTGGATTGGTTAACATACCTGTTGTATTATTCATCTCAGATGTAAACTGTGTGATTGCATTCAAAATCTGAGTTACATCAGAACTTCTCTGTGCATTTCTTGTATCTGCGAAATTCTTAGCGGGGTTGATGGCAATGAATGTAATTGCAGTTAAAATTGCAATTAACGCCACAACCACTAGAATTTCAATAAGGGTAAATCCCTTGAAATTTTTGGCTTTTGCCATATGGTTGCTATATAAAAATTTAATTAAATAATGCTGTTATCATTACTCCTTATTAGGATAGAAATTATTGAACAACATGTCAAATGTTTTTATTATTTTTTTTGTATATAATAAAAACATGGATCCATCTAAATACCCATATCTAAAAACAATCCAGGATATATTAAAATCTACTCCGTATTTATCTCTAGCTACTTGCGATAAAGACTGTGGTTGCTGGTGTAATGCTTTGAATTTCGCCTATGATAATTCTCTCAATCTCTATTTCCTTTCTAAGGTCAGTAGTAAACATTGTGTGAATATTGAGAAGAATAACAATGTATCTGGAACAATATTCTCAAGTGCTCAGCATCCTCATAAGCATGTAAGAGGTTTGCAATTCATTGGTAAAGCTAATTTAGTTGATGATGATTATCTAGATCAAGTTACTGGCATATATTACGGACGTAATAATATATTTTATGATCCTAATATTATTAACGATAAATATATTAAGAATGCCGCCTGGAAATTTTATGTGATTACTCTATCCGAACTCTATGTCTATGATTCTGAATATTTTGGTGATGCGAGAGCTCTAGTACCAGATAGATTTATGGATCTATCTGGAGGAGTCTATTAAGGGTATTTCTTTCCAGCTTGTTGTGTATCTTGGTGATTTTCTAGTTTGATTCATCCACCATTCACGTCTTACTCCCTCAACTGCAAACTTTACAGCATCAGCATCAACTTTCCTGTTAATCTTATCTAAAGTATCCATAAGGTTTGATTGTTGTAAGGCTTGTTCAAATTCAGGATCAATAAAAAGATCATACTGTTTATGTGACTCTGGGATTAATCCTAATGATATTACTCCAGCCTTTTTGTATTTATATCCCTCCTTAAATATTGCTTTTAAACCCTTAATTGCTGCTTTAATTAATGTAATTGAGTTATTGCTAGGTTTAAATAGGCGTACGATAACGCTATTATGGTATTGAGGTAACTTATCATTATGGAGATTGGTTAATAGGAATATTTGCAGGAAGGAAGCAAGTGCCTCTTCTTTCCTTAACTTCTCGCCTATCTTTCTAGTGAAATATGACACTGCCTCTTCTAGCTGTTCATATGTTTCCTGGTAATGACCAAAGCTCCTGGTGAAAGCTATGTTCTTTTTGGGTTTTGGTAATTTCTCAAGTTCATAACAGCAAGTCCCATTAAGTTCTAACACTACTCTTTGCCCCATTACACTTAACCACTTTCTAATAAAGCCTTGATCTGCATATTTCAGATCTTTGGCATTATTAATATTATGTCTGAATAGGAATTTAGCATGTTTTCTTCCTATGCCCCATAGGTCTTCTACTTCTAACATCTCTAAATATTTATCTGGATTATTATGATCTTGGAAATTGAACACTCCTACATTTCTAAATTTCTTCTTAGCCAGCTTATTAGCAGCTTTAGCTAAGGTCTTACTTGATCCAATCCCAATACTTACTGGAATCCCTGTCCATTTCTCTACTGTAGCTTTCAATTCTTTACAAAATTCAGTTACATTTGGAATATGAAGATTAGTAAGATCTAAAAAGGCTTCATCTATGGAATATATTTCAATATCAGGTACAAATTCAGCTAATGTAGCCATTACTCTATGAGACATATCTCCATATAGTGGAAAGTTGGCTGAGAAAACAACAACATTATTCCGCTCTATCATTTCTTGCCATTGATAGATTGGAGCCCCCATAGGTATTCCCAGCTCTTTTACCTCATTAGACCTGGCTATTATACAGCCATCATTATTGGAAAGAACTGCAACTGGCCTTCCTACAAGCTTTCCATTGAAGACCCTTTCGCAACTGGCATAAAAATTGTTACAATCTACTAATGCAAAAATCTTTGATTTCATATTTTAAGTATATATTCCTTGAAACAAAAGACAAAGCTAACAATCTTTAAACCAGATACTAACACAAATTTAAAGTTACAGCTCTTTTCCTCAACAATTTCAGCAGGGTTTCCTTCACCTGCAGAAGATTATGTTGAAAATGAACTGGATCTAAACAAGATGATGATCGATCATCCTGCTGCCACCTTCTTTGTTAAGGTTAAGGGTGATTCTATGTTAAATGCTGCCATAAATGATGGAGACATACTGGTTGTAGATAGGGCCAAGAACATGAAGAAGAACTCGATAGTAATAGCCTTTCTTGATGGTGAATTTACAGTTAAAAGGATTATTAAAGAACGTAATGGTACTTTCCTGCAACCTGAAAATCCTAAATACAAACCCATCAAAGTTACTTCAGAGATGGATTTTAAGGTATGGGGAATTGTAACCTATGTTATTAAAAATCTTAGCAGCTTTTAAATGTGTGGCAGATTCACACTAGATATTGATGAAAGGTTTTATCCCCGCTTTAAATTGGAGAAAGTAATTCTTGATTTCCCTTCTAATTACAATATCTCACCAGGGCAGTCTACTCCCATAATTTTTAAAGAAGATGACAGAGATATAAAATTGATGAACTGGGGATTCCTGCCTCCCTGGGGTAAAGACGTTACTGATAAATTCAGACCTATTAATGCCAAAGTAGAAACAATAGACCTGAAAAACACTTTTAAATCTGCCTTATTAAAACACAGATGCATCATACCAGCTAATGGTTTCTATGAATGGGAAAAGACTGATAATGGTAAACAACCATGGTATTTCCATCCTAAACATAATGACTATTTCGCCTTTGCTGGCATATTCTCAATCTGGAAAGGGCATGGAGAAGACGATCCCTTCTATTCTTACACAATACTTACAAGGCAAGCGAATGCACTAGTAAATAGAGTGCATGAGCGTATGCCCTTAATATTAAATCCTATTCAGGAAGAAGTATGGTTAGGTGAAGATAATATATCTGAGGCCTTAGAGATTGTTCGACAGGATCAAGATATTGACATGGAACTACATAAGGTAGCTTCTTTAGTGAATTCTCCTCAGAATAATTTCCCGGATTTGATCAAACCGATCTAATTTATCTTGAATAAGTACCCATATATTGAGCTCTGGAAATGATATGGCCTTCCAGTTCTTTCTCAAGATCGCGTCCTTCAGTATTCTTATCTAATTCCAATACCGTATTTAAGGCATAGAGTTTGAAATAGTAGTGATGAGTACCATAGGGAGGACAGGGCCCGTCATATGCATTATTGCCTGATGAGTTTTTACCAATTACTGCACTTACAGGTAAATTATCCCTATCAATTACATTTGTATCTATAGGTAGGTTCCAAATTAGCCAATGGAACCATCGTCCAACTGGAGCATCTGGATCATCCATTATCAAAACCAGACTTTTTGCATCCTCTGGTACTCCGTTAATTGCAATAAGGGGGGCAATATTTTGACCTTTACAGCCGTATTCTAGAGGTATATTATCGCCATCTTTAAACTCAGCAATTTGGATGTACATATTGTCTGTAGTAATAACATAATTGTCAGTATTTACAGTTCTACGAAATTTTGCCAATTCCGGTAAAACAATAAATACTAAGCCTAGAATTAGAATAATGAATAAAAAAACCTGCAATAGTTTTTTCATATTAATTCTTTACTTCAACTCCTCCAAAAACAGCAGCACCTTTTAATCTTAATACTGGGCCAGATGTGGCACTTTGTTCAAACTTATTTGACCAGCCACCAAAAACACCTGTACCAGATGAGGCTACTTTCATATCTTTAGGCACAATGATCTCACCACCACCGAATACTGCATTTACTTCCAGATCAGCTCCATCCTTGTCTAATTTTAATCCTCTTAGATCAAGCTTCATCCCTGCGAATACACAATCTACTTTCCCTCCTTTAAATGATTTGGAATCATAAGATTTCTCTAAAGCCCCAAATATTACAGTTTCATTGATGGTGTCATCAGTACTTGCACCTGTGCTTAAATTTGGTATGGAATTACTTCTAAATAGCACACTAAGTCCTAAGGCAATAAAGATCATAGGGAAGAACCAAGCTCCTAGATCGAAATTGAATAAACCTGAGAAGAAACTAATTAGTCCAAAAGCAGTGAACATAAAACCCCAGAATAATTTTCTGCGGCTAAGTAACAATACGCCAACAACAACCCAAAATAATGAGAAAACACTTCCGAAATTTAAGCCCCACATACTAAATGGTGGTTGTTGAAGCAAAATACTGGTTCCAAGAAGGACTAAGAAGGAACCTGCTATTATTTTTCCCATAATTGATTAGTAATAAAAATTAATAAAATATATTTAACTATTTAAAGACAATATCTAAATTACCAACACCAACCTCTACTTTGATTTCTATTTTTGAAGTCGCTTCATCATAGTTATCACTCTTATACGTTCCATCCTGACCTAAACCAGCAGCAAGCTTATCTCTTCCTACTCTAAAACTACCTACGCCCACCTGATAATCAACTTTAACACCAACTGTTTCAGGCAATTTTACTTCCATGTCTCCAGCACCAATAGTTAAAGTTAAAACACGTGGTAGAGATGTTTCTTCAATGAGTAGATCAACTTCTCCAGCTCCAATATCTACATTGACCTCATCCATTTTCAGATCGTTAATAAGGTCAATTTCTGCTTTTCCCGCTCCAATAGTGTAATCAAGATCGATACTTTGGAAATCGTTAGCAAGAGTGAAATAATATTTGGGGTTATTGTTCCAGAACAGTCTACTATCATGATCTGTGTTGAAATCAACGTTTAAAACTCCAGCAGTAGATGTTGCATCTAGATCGAATCTATCTGATCCATCACTTAATAAATAGACTTTTGCTAATACATTATCTGAAGTCATACCTGAGAATGAGAAGTATCCTATTTCACTTTCAAGGGATAATTTGGCATCAGTAACTTCAGGGTAATCAGCTTTGGCAATTTCTTTAGATGACTCTTCTGAATATGAATCTGATGTTTTATTAAAGAAAACTCCAGGGAAAAAGTCTAATCTAGGCACACTAGTGGCAAATCTTTCGAATGCAGGAGATCCAGTATTTACTGCTGCAAAAAACATTATGGTTACAAAAAGAAGGTAGCCAATTATATTGGCAATAAATTTTGCAAAAGTATTAAAGCTTAATATAAGGCTGATACCTGCTGAGATAATAAATACAGGCCAGAATTTAATAAATTCCCACCAGACAGACCAACTTAATACACCTGTTGTATTAAGAAGTAAAACAATACCTATCGTTATTAGGGTAAGAGCAGAAGTATATCTCTCCTCCCATTTGTCATGGCCATAGGAGCCAACACTTGATTCTTTGGATTTATCCATTAGAAGAAATTAATATATTGATTGAATTATGCCTGTGCAGCGTTAATATTTCAAGTATGGATATGGTGGATTTATTAAAAAAATATTGTTTTTGATATAATGACAGGAACGGGATGTAGTTCAATTGGCTAGAATGTGCGCTTCGGGTGCGCAAGGTTGTGAGTTCAAGTCTCACCATCCCGATTTTTAGTACTGGATCGGACTACTTACGAACAGAAATAAACTGTGACTTTACTTCTTCTACTATAGAATCTAAACTTCGTTTTAGAATGTTATTAAAAGTCTTTGTATTTTCCTCGGTAGAATGTATTTCTTTTATACCAATATAGAGCTGTTTAAATTTTTCAAAAGAATATTTTTTAATAATATGCTTTGAAAGGTAACCTGCGAATGGTATTGAAACACTGTTTGGAACTTCAGAGAAACCTTCGAAATTTAAGATCTTGGTAGTAATTAAATCCCACTCGTTTATATTTTCTACAAGCTTATCTAAGAACTCCCATTTGCCATTCTCATGAATTTTTCTTTGAAAAATTATATCATCCAAAGCGACTGCTAACCCTTCTTGTAAGAAAGAAGTTGATACCATTGGAAGGTCTACTTCAATAGTATCTTCGTTATACGTATCTAGTTTTGTCTTCCAGATATATGGTTTGTCTAATTGGTGAGCAAATATGTGGACTAGTTCGTGAGGAAAGTGCGGATCTTCATCTACTTCCCAATATCTATACACAGAATTAACATGCCATCTGGCACTAGCTCTGCTTATACTACGAAAGGGATCACTTTTATATTTACCTTCTCGAGTTGAAAAAATATAATATTTAATTAACATTTCGCCAGAGTTATTGAAATATTCTTTCAATCTATCAAAATCGTTATTGTTTGCATCTATAAATTTGTGTTTATCTATCTCCTTAAAGCTTGAATCAAAAGTGTATTTTATTGACATGAAAGTGAAATTTAACATTTTATTTCCATATTGTATAAAAACTTCCACTTGTACTCAAACTCTTTCACATATGAGATAATGCTATCAATGAAAGTTAGAGTGCGTTCGTACATAGTACAATCCTCCCGAACTAATACTCCTTCACGATAAATGTCCTATGTTCATTTCCTGCAGCTGCTCTATTGTATAAAGTACCACTTTCTGCGTTCCACTGAACTTTAAATGTGTGTGGTCCAGCATATAAATTATCTATCCAGATAAGTGTAATAACACTTCCGACAGAAGCACTAGCAACCCTAGTTTTACCTTGTGTACCAACCACGACACCATCAATTAGCAGCCTATAAATACCAACACCTCCACCGAGACTGTTACCAACACCAGCAGAAAATTGTAATTCAATCGGACTTGTTCCAGTTGTCATTGTGAGCGTCATATCCGGCATATCCTCCCAAGTAGCAGTACTTTTAGAAACATCTGTTGTGCCATAGGCTCTAGCCCAGTTAACACCTGGAGGATCAGCAACAGGTAATGAAGATTCCCAGGTTCCCTTTTTGGCAACGAGTTTTATGGGGATATTAAATTCTGTATAGAGAGTATCATCATACCAGTTATCATCAATGAAGAATTGTGAATTATATACATCTACAGCGTTATGATCATGCCACTGAACTGCTCCACCTAAAGATTTTAATTGCAGATAATAAACTCCACTAGATAAGACAATAGGATCTCCTGAGAAATCAAAAGTTATCTCATCAGGCGCTGTAGTAACAATTTTACTTACAAAAAGATCTCTGACAGAAACATCACTAGAGCCCGAACTTATTCTTAATGTGTATGTCCCATTTACTCTAATATCCCATTTAATTTGTGATATCTGTAAAGGGACTATTACATGTAATCTGCCTGTAAATCTAGTAAAACTACCAGATGTCGATCTATTCTGGTCAACTCCTTCTGTAGTGGCAGCAGCGTCCCAAGTAATAGGTATTGTTGGATTTGCCCATTCTAAGGTTGTCCCACTTTCATCTACAGTTAAAACCTGTCCTGCGCTTCCTTTTGCTAATCTGCTATCAGCACCTGTGGCATCACCTACAATTAAATCTCCCTGAGTAGTTATAGGGCTGAGATACTCAGATCCACTTCCAGAACCTCCTTGAGATACTAACTGGCCTGGTGGATTCCAATTTTCATCGTAATATACAGGTTCATAACGGAAATAATCAAAAAGAGATAATGTTGAGCCGCCTCTAATCAAGCCCATTCTATTGACTCCAGGGTCGGAAACATTATAGACCCTGTTGTATGTTACCCCATCATCACTAACCCAGAAAGAAAGAGTCGTTCCAGTTCTTCTAATGCTTACATAAACATGATTCATGGAAGTTCCACCTATTCCCACAGGAGTACTGACATGTGTTAAAAAGTTAGACCATTGAATTACCTCAATCTTTGTTATATTTGTATTCAATGATGTAAGACCAACACTCCAAATAGTTCCTGTCCCCATCTGTACTGAAAGCAAAGTCTGAGAATAATTTACAAATTGAGGAAATCCACTCTTACTTAACTTGGTCCATATAGTGAAATCACCACTAGGCAGAGTTTGGTAGAAGTATTTATTATTTGTTTTAAATTTCAAAGCTCCATCTTCTTGAGTAGCTATTCCTGTTCCTTCTTGAGTCCAACTGGGACTAATTGTAGCCTCACTGAATTCATCATTGACAGCAGAAGGCGTTTCAGGTGGAGCATCTGGGTCCCACTTATCATAGACACTGCTGCCACCAGTGCTACCATCATTCAAATCATCTGCACAGATCCAGGCATTTGCTGTAGTGTTCCATTTCATTACCTGTCCATCAGTACAACCATTTTGCCCAATATCGGCTAAGCTTAATGATCCATCCTGTATATTTGAAGATGTAAAAGCAGTACCACTCCAAGTTCCACTGGTAATAGTCCCTACAGTTGATATGTTAGTTGAACCTGTCCAGGAAGCTAATGATGGATCTGTCTCAGTATAACTTGTCATGTATCCCTGTGTTCCTACCCAATTCTGAGTTGCTATATTCTCTGAATTAACCTGACTGCCGGTTGCCAAATTAATTCCTGAGTTTGTAATATAGGTTTCCACCTGTGCTTCAGTTAAGACAGTATCATCATCTCCATCATCTAACCCAGCAGGTCTATTTAAAATACTTGTCCAGTCAACACTTGCAACTCCTTCTAAATCATTGGCACAGATCCAGCCAGCAGGTGAGGCATTCCACTTGATTACTTGACCTGCAGCACAGCCATTTTGACCGAGATCTGCTAAGCTTAGAGATCCGTCTTGGATATTTGAGGATGTAAAAGCAGTACCACTCCAAGTTCCACTAGTTATAGTTCCAACAGTTGAGATATTTGAAGATCCGATCCATGATGATAGCGTTGGATCGGTTTCAGTATATGAAGTTAGATAGCCTTGAGAAGTTACCCAATTACGGCTGGCTATCTGTTCACCTCCCACTTGACTCGCAACATTTAAATTAATGGCTCCATTTATGATATATGTCTCTACCTGACTTTCGCTTAATACAGTATCTGTATCATCATCTCCATCATCTAGGCCTGCCGGCCTATTTTGAATATCGCTCCAATTTATACTTCCCACATTAGATTGCTCATCATTAGCACATACCCATTTATCTTGAAGATCATTCCATTTGATAACTTGTGAATTTGTACAACCATTCTTTCCTAGATCGATGAGTTCTAAGGTCTTATCTGCTATATATTGGCTGGTAATAGCTTCACCATTCCATCTACCACTAACAATTGTACCGACTTTAGTTAAATTTGAAGATCCACTCCAAAGATCAAGATTAATTGGCGCTGAATCATATGTGGTATTTACCCATTTCCCATCTACTATATATCCTTCCTCTTCCAAATCTTCTATAGCACTATAGAGAGAAGTTTTTAAAACTCCTGTGTCAAAATTGGAAACATCAAGATAATAGGTTGAGTCTTTACCATCTAATTCATCTGCATCTAAATCACTTCCACTACCCTGATTAAAATCAAAGTAAATTCCTTTATCTGTTTTAATTAACTTAATTTTGCTGGATTCTAATATCGGAGGACCAGGTAAAACAGGCTCTTCAACAATCTCTTCAAGATTGGCTCAGGATTTAAATGCTCCCCGTCTTTATGGAGGCCAATATATGCGAACTGAGGCCATCAAAGCTGGCTTTGTTAAAGATGGCTATCTTAAAAGTCCTGATCCTAATGAATGGGATCTCGATCAAGCTGACGTAAGTGGCTTTAGGAGAGATTGTAAACAAAGACAAAGAGACATCGATAAAGAGATGGAAATGTATCTTCTAAACGGTATGGTAGAGGCAACTTTAGCTCAAAGCGATGTAGTTATAGAATCCAAAGTCATGAATAGATTTCTGCATTCACCTGTATTCCCACAATTTTTAAACGAAATCAATTCCCAAAGATCTGACGATCAAAATTCATTCATCACCCCACAAGATATTAGAAGGAATTCCAGAGGAGTTTGGTTACATAGTAATATCCAAACTAGAGCTGAGAGAAGTCTCCTTAAAAGATCCCCTCTATCAAGATCAGTTGAGGGAGCTTTAATTCCACTTGATAAAAATGAATTAGTAAATGAAATCAAAACCCTCTCCGAAAGACAATTGGTTGATGGTGAAGATTATGCTCAAAAATATGGAATGACCGATTATCCTGGGCCACATGAACAACCCGGGGAAGGATATGGCTTAGTAATAGATACTTCCAGACATTGTGGAGCTGATCAAACTTACAGATTAGTAAGAGAATTACTGGGAGTTTGATCAAAAACCTTTAATATCACATTAAATTATTGTAATATATCATTATCTATTATCTTCTTCTCATGGACAGAAAAACCCTAACTGCCGTAATAATAATACTATTAATAATTGCTGGTATAATTGGAATTGCTTCATATAATTTTTCATTGAACAATTTGCCTGATACAGGTGAAGAAATAGATGCCACGATCTTTGATTTTGATTCCTGTTCTGCTGCAGGATATCCGATACTAGAATCATATCCTCCCCAATGCAGAACACCTGATGGCAGAGTCTTTGTTCAGGAGGTTAGTGAAATTTCTAATCCTGCCTCAGAATATTGTCTTGAAAATGGTGGCAGACTTGAATTTAGAAAAGATCTTCAAGGTGAAGCGGGCTTTTGCATCTTTGAGAACGGAAAAGAATGTGAAGAATGGGCATTCTTTAATGGTGAATGTTCTAATCAATAAATTAATTCTTAATTTCTAATAAATCATGTCGGATGCCATTCGATTCACTAGTAATTATGAGGATAAGAGTACCGATACAGGTTTCCAATTTGAATTTTTCTGTGATAATTGTGGTAATGGCTATAAAAGTAAATTTAAATCTTCAACTACTGGTTCAGTAAATAAATTCATGGAAACAGCCAGTAATATTTTTGGAGGAATATTCTCCAGTGCCTCGGATGCTACAGAGAGTGTTAAATCGGCAACCTGGGAACAAGAACATGAGAAGGCTCTTCAAGAAGCAGGCAAAGAAATATCTCCCAATTTCATTCAGTGTCCAAGATGTAACAAATGGGTATGTAGAGAAAGATGTTGGAACAAAGATAAAGGATTATGTAAGCAATGTGCTCCGGATCTGGGAGTAGAAATGGCCACTGCTCAAGCTCAAAAATCTGTAGAAGAGATCCATGCCCATGCCGCTATGGCCGAGGAAGATAAAAAACTTGCTAAAGAATATTGGAGGGAAGGCATTGTGGCAACCTGTCCTAATTGCGAAAAACCATTAGCTAAAAATGCTAGATTTTGCCCTGAATGTGGATACAATCTAAAGCCCAAAGATGAATGCCCCCAATGTCATGCCAAGATAAAAAAAGGTGCTAAATTCTGTATGGAATGCGGAGCTAAGTTATAACCAAATTAGTAAATAAAAGAAAATACCTCCCCTTAGGGAGGTATTTTTCTTTATCAATCTCATTCCTATCAGATATTGCCAGTATGCTTCATCACTACATTCCTAGTGATATATCCCTTATCATTACGGACCTCGACGAAATCCTGTGTGAACTTTTGTACAAGTCCGTTTTGCTCCGCCATCTTAAATCCACCCATATCAACCTTTAATAGGTATTGTCCAGGATCAGCAAGTAAGCGATATCTTCCTTTCTTATCGGTCATGGCAACTTCGAGTTGTCTGCCCTGTTGGACATCAAATAATCTCACAAATGCTCCTTGCAATCCTTTAATTTCACTTTCAAGATATACAGATCCATAATACTTGTTCCTATTCATCATCAAATAGACAAATTGGATCATATATATCAGTAAAATCAAGGCATTCAATAGCTCTGGTCTGATTATAAAAGCAACTGTACTGAGTAAGAAACCGATTATTATCAGATAACGATTCCAACTATGGATATTCTGCTTTATGCCTTTAATCATACTACTTCCCCTAGTCTTTCTGGTCATAGCTATATCTTCACTTAAGATATCGCCATTTTCTTGGATCTTAATTTCCTTTATAATTGGCGAATATTCGCTATGAGCTATCTCAAGTCTATAATCGCCTTTATCCACAATGAATCCATATTTACCTTCCAGATTAGAGACTGATTGCTCAATCAACTTCCCATTCGTGTCATAAAGCCTTAATACTGCAAATGATACTGGTATCTTCTTCTCCTTATCGTATACTACTCCCCAGGGATTCCCCCTCTTCTTCCTCCTGAGAACGAATATCCCATACAATGGTAATTGTGGGAAGGCGAATAGATTGGCTAACATCATAAAGCCTAGGAAGGAAATACCCACAAATGGTAATCCTTCTCCTATCTTTCCTACTAATTCATTTGTCTGCCAATTTCTATATCCTTCCTCAGGATAATATGTCTTGATCTTATTCCAGCTGATCACATCCATAGCTTCACAGCTCTTTACCTCTTCTCCATCCTTTACATCACATAGTATCCTATACATCAGATCTGTATAGGGTTCTATTCTAATAAGTTCTAGATAGCTTCTATGCTTTATTAGTTCTTCACTCTCCTTTGGTAAAATCTCTGAATACTCATTGCTTAATGATCCGTAGCTTACCTGACATAAGGCAGGTCCTGATGTCTCATAATCAAGTACTGCTCTATGATCATCTGTGAATGAAGTGCTGTTTACCACTATACATTCCTTTGGTTCTACCACTACAGGGGTTACTCCTCCTTCGGTTATGAATGTCCCTTCGTAACTTCCTCTTTTCCCTGCATACGATACTGCTTCGATCTTGTAGATATATCCTGTTGCAGATGCCAAATCTGTTAATGTGATACAGTGATCCTTTACTCTGTAGGTCTTTTCTACATCACTACTATCAGTGTAGCTTTCTGTTCCATACTTTATTAATCCAATGGTTGCAATGTTTGTATCGAAACATATCTCTGCACTTAGATCCTCATTGTTAATATTCACCCTTACATTACTTATCACTACATTCACCTGACATTTGGGTTGCAGGGGATCTTCAAAACAATCTCTCTCTTCTTCCTCACTCATACTGGTTGGTGTTAATACTACATTGTCACTACTTGGCGTGGGTGTAATCTCATCCCCATATGGTGTTGCTGTTATTGTCGGTGTAGGAGTTGGTGTTGCTGGGGGTGCCAGTACTGTTATCCATTCACTTATACCTGTTATTGATGGATTATTTGTATCTGTCACTATCACCTGGTAGTCACCAGGACTGAAAAACATTAGTTCATCTCCAAATACATGTAACCCATTATCCCCTAGACTGAATGTGTAATTACTAGGCAAATTTGGTCCTGGGTCTGATAATGGTGAGTAATTGAAACTTACTGTTCCCAGATAGTTTGGAACTACTTCATCTAGGCCATTAAGCGCTGTTACAGTGATTTCAATATTTTCTGCGATTTCTACTGTTGTTTTATTTACACTAACACCAAACTGAGTTGTATCAGTAATTGAAAAATCTGATTCATTACCATTTAACCCAAATTCAGTCCATTCTGAAGCAATACCTTCTGTGATATTCATTACCCGAGCCCTCCATTTATAGTCAGCACCTGTAACGAGTCCAGTATTTACAGTAGCTGAGACTTCGTTTGAGTCTCCCCCAATATGTTCAACAGAATTACTAGGAACTCTAATAACTTCTTCTTCATCACTAAAATCATATTCTATAGTTACAATTTCAAAATCGACTTGAAGGTTTTTAGGAGTAGAAGGAGATGCTCCAGGATCAGATACCTCTGCAATCAATTTAACTTCATTATCTGAAATCACTCCACCTATTGGAATTTGGATTCCAGTAATCTCTTCCTGATCTTTTGTATCAATCCTAGGTAATGTTGAAACTCCTGCATAAGTACCTTCTTGTCCCACAGAACCTTGCTCACTAGCCCCATGAAGTATAGAGATATTTGCATCATTTACATTACAATTAGATAAAGAAGAAGTTGCCAATATTGCTATTCTTCCTCCACCTCCCCCACCTCCATCGTAATTATTATCTCCACCATCTCCACCAAGGGATAATAATGAACCGTCGATATCACAAGAATTACCAACCAAAAAAATACTACCTCCAGCTCCACCTCCACCTCCTGGAGATGATGTTAAACCATTGGTACCACTAACATTAATTGTCCCTGATATTTGAAGATTCCCATATGGTGCTTCTATTGCTATTGCTCCTCCACCATTGCCACCCGCTGCCCCTGCTCCAGAAGTACCACCTCCCGAACCTAACATATATGGCCTCATCTGATTACTCGTATTATATACTACCCCTCCTTGTGCTTGATAGGTCCCATCAGACTGACCAGCGCCACCCGTTCCTCCGTGAGCTCCACCACCACCCCCTGCTAGATTTTGACCAGCTTCTCCTGCACCTGGTCCCATATCTGAAGGGAATCCTAATCCTATACTATCAAATTGGGCACCAGTCCCCATAAAGAAATCCCCAGATAATACAAAGCGAGTTCCTCTGTTATTTTCAGGATCGCCTGGGATGACTATCCTTACATTAGAACCAACAAAAACATCATTAAGGTAATAATCTAATGCAGAAAGGTTGGCAGCTCTTCCAGAATTTGAATTGTTATCAAATATGAATGATCCAAATTTGTCACTTTGTTTGTAATATACTGTTCCAGGACCTCCAAGATATCCTGTTGCCCAGCTATTATGACCTCCATAAGCATGAATATTATCTACTTCAAATGGAAAACCCTCATTGCTTGCATAGTAAACAGCAACTCTACCACCAGATGGGCCAGCCCCATCGTTAACCGATTCTCCACCATTTGCCTCTATTACACCATTACCTGATATTGCTCCTCCTACACTTACCCAGATGCTGCCTCCACTTCCTGCCCATCTTCCTACCGAACCATTGGACTCTATTTTCCCATCATGAATTAAATCTCCAGATATATCTAATCTAATTGCGCCACCACCAGTTCCACCTGGTCCATAAATATTACTGGAACCTCCGCTCCCAAATGTTTCTGGTTCGTAAATATTTCCATAAGGTGAAACAATTTCGCCGGCACCATACCCTCCGTGTGATACTCCATTTCTGTAGGTAAAACCGGGGCCGGTTTCGGGCCCATACCCTTTTCCTGTAGCAGTTATTACTGCTCCAGGTTCAGTCACCAGACTCCCCAGCACCAAACTTGGTCCATTATCATTTGTCCAATTACTATCCCCGTTATTGTACCCATTCATTGTCAT
>Ga0116157_10002636_pt1 | contig 17439 bp, 12 predicted proteins | sample AD_UKC048_MetaG_FD_89882 | JGI IMG/M metagenome (GOLD analysis project Ga0116157, IMG submission 89882) | Active sludge microbial communities of municipal wastewater-treating anaerobic digesters from USA - AD_UKC048_MetaG | ecosystem: Engineered > Bioreactor > Anaerobic > Digestate | place: USA...
GCCAGCGCGGCAGACCCCAGCGGCAGGCGGTTGGTGCGGCGGCGCACATCGGTCATGCGCTCGGCATCGCGTGCAAACATTTCCACATACGCCAGCAGGTGGTGGCCAAAGCTCACAGGCTGCGCTACCTGCAGATGGGTGAAGCCCGGCATGATGGTTTCCACATGTTGCCCGGCCACATCGACCAGCGCCTTCTGCAAATCGGTCAGTAGGCCGTTGATGAGGTCAATCTCCGAGCGCAGCCACAGTCGCACATCGGTGGCGACCTGGTCGTTGCGTGAGCGGCCCGTGTGCAGGCGCTTGCCGGCATCGCCCACCAGTTGCGTCAGGCGGGCTTCGATGTTCAGGTGCACGTCCTCCAGATCGAGTTTCCACTCAAACGCGCCGGACTCGATTTCGGCAGTGATGGTGGCCATGCCTTTTTGAATCGATGCGTGGTCTGCCGCGTTGATGATGCCCTGCGCGGCCAGCATCTCGGCGTGGGCCAGCGAGCCGGTGATGTCGGCCAGCCACAGGCGCTTGTCAAAAAAAACGCTGGCGGTGTAGCGCTTGACCAGATCACTCATGGGCTCTGAAAACAGCGCCGACCAGGCCTGGGACTTTTTGTCGAATTGGTTTTGGGACATGACGTGCGGTGCGGGTGAAATGAAAAGCATTAGGCTGCCAACCCCCGATTATTCAATGAATACCAGGCGATCACCCATAATCGGGCGCGCGCCCCATGGTTTGATCTACGATTGGCCCCATGCAAGACTCGAAAATTTTATCGGCATTTGCGGAGCTGTCGCCTGCACGGGCAGCCGCAGTGAAAGCGCAGGTACTGGTTTTTGACGCCTGCACCGTTGGGGTGGTGCTGCGGGCGGTGCTGTTCGTGGAAGTGGTGGTGGCCGTGGGCGCCATGTATGGCTCTGCCACGCCGGTGGAATGGCTTACGCGGCTGTCGCTTTTCACGGGCGGGGCCTTGCCGGCCACGCTGGTGTGGCTGATTGCGGCCTGCAGCCTCAAAAAGGTGCTGGCTCGCGTGTCCACAGCTGTCCAGTACGGGGTGGGCGTGGCGCTGGGTGCGCTGGCGGGCCTTTATGGCTGCGGCCTGCTGGCTTTGGTGGGCCTGGTGGGTAATTCGCCGTGGGTTGCCAGTGCGTTCTCGGGCGCCCTGTTGTCGGCTGCGCTGGTGGCGGCGCTGGTGCTGCGCGCAAAAGGCACCATTCCTGCTGCCACTACGGCGCGTCTGTCCGAGCTGCAAAGCCGCATCCGCCCGCACTTCCTGTTCAACACGCTCAACAGCGCCATTGCACTGGTGCGCGCCGAGCCGGCCAAGGCCGAAACCCTGCTGGAAGACCTTAGCGACCTGTTTCGCCACGCGCTGATGGAGCAGAGCGACTCGGTCACGTTGGGGGACGAGATTGTGCTGGCGCAGCGTTACCTGGCCATCGAGCAGGTGCGTTTTGGTGACCGTTTGCAGGTGGAGTGGTCACTCGACCCCAAAGCCGACAAGGCCCGGCTGCCGCCCCTGCTGCTGCAGCCGCTGGTGGAAAACGCCGTCAAACACGGTGTGGAGCCCAGCTCTGCCGGGGCACTCATCAAGGTGACCACGCAGCGGCGCAGCTCCACCGTGGTCATCAAGGTGACCAACACCGTGTCGCCCGCCGACGGAAAGCGCCACACCCGGGGAACCGGCGTGGCGCTGAACAATGTGCGGGACCGGCTGAGCCTGCTGCATGATGTGCAGGGCCAGTTTCAGAGTGCCCTGAAAGATGGTGTGTTTCAGGCGCGAATAGAGGTGCCCTTATGACCCGGATCGCTGTATGACCCTGACCGTATTGATCGTGGACGACGAGGCGCTCGCCCGCTCGCGCCTGCGCACCCTGCTGGGCGACTGCAAGACGCCGGGTGTGCGCGTGGGGGGCGAGGCCGGCAACGCGACCGAGGCGGTGGAGCTGCTGCGCCGCCAGAGCGCTGAGCACCCCATTGACGTGGCGCTGCTGGACATTCACATGCCCGGTGCGGACGGCCTCGCCCTGGCGCAAACCATTCGCACACTGGCCAACCCGCCCGCAGTGGTGTTTGTCACCGCCCACGCCGAGCACGCCGTGCAGGCGTTTGAGCTGGAGGCGGTGGATTACCTCACCAAGCCCGTGCGGCTGGAGCGCCTGCAGGTGGCGCTGCAAAAAGCAGAGCGCCTGATCGAGACCACACGGGGGCTGCAGCCCGAAGTGCCAGAAGAAGTGCTGATCATCCAGGAGCGTGGCCGCACCGAGCGGGTGCCGGTGAGCGAGGTGCTGTACCTCAAGGCTGAGCTGAAGTACATCACGGTGCGCACCGCCGCCAAGAGCTACATCCTGGACGGCTCGCTGAGTGAGCTGGAAGAAAAATACGCGGCCGAATTCATGCGCATCCACCGCAACGCGCTGGTAGCCCGGCGCGCCGTGCGTGCGCTGGAAAAAAACTACGATCCCGAAGAAGGCGAAGGCTGGGCCGTGCGTCTGAACGGCATTGACGAGCTGCTGGCAGTTTCGCGCCGGCAGCTGGCTGCCGTGCGGGAAGTGATGGCGGGGTAGGTTTCAGACGGTTTTCAGGTCACCGGCGCGGGGTTGAACAGCACCAGCGCGTTGTGCAGCTTCCAGTGCTCGGCCCAGGTCTTCTTGCGGCCACTGGCCACTTCCAGCATCAGCTTGAACAGCTCCCAGCCCACCTCTTCGATGGTGGCCGTGCCATCGGCAATGGTGCCCGCGTTCACGTCCATCAGGTCGTGCCAGCGGCGGGCCAGGTCGCTGCGGGTGGCGACCTTGATCACCGGCACTTGCGCCAGGCCGTAAGGTGTGCCGCGGCCGGTGGTGAACACGTGCAGGTTCATGCCGCCTGCCAGTTGCAGCGTGCCACAGATGAAGTCACTGGCGGGGGTGGCGGCGTAGGTCAGCCCCTTTTGCGCGAGCTTTTCGCCCGGCGCCAGCACCCCGGTGATGGGCACCGAGCCACTCTTGACGATGGAGCCCATGGCTTTTTCGACGATGTTGGACAGACCGCCTTTTTTGTTGCCGGGCGTGGTGTTGGCGCTGCGGTCCACCTTGCCGCGCTGCAGGTAGGCGTCGTACCAGGCCATCTCGCGGATCATTGCCTCGGCCACTTCGGGGGTGGACGCACGTGAGGTGAGCTGGTCGATGCCGTCACGCACCTCGGTGGTTTCGGAAAACATCACGCTGGCGCCTGCACGCACCAGCAGGTCGGTGCAATACCCCACCGCCGGGTTGGCGGTGACACCCGAAAACGCATCGCTGCCGCCGCACTGCACGCCCACCACCAGCTCGCTGGCGGGCACGGTAGTCCGGCGGCGGGCGTTCAGGCGCGTCAGGTGTTCCGTGGCCTGGCGCATGATGGATTCGACCATCGACATGAAACCCACGTGCGCGTCGTCCTGCAGGCAAACCACATCCAGTGGCGCGCCCTCTGGCTGGCGTTCATCCACGATGGCAAAACTGCCCGGTGGCAGCAGCCGCTCGGGCTGCAATTTTTCGCAGCCCAGGCTGACCACCATCACCTCGCCACCGAAGTTGGGGTTCAGGCTGATGTTGCGCAGCGTGCGGATGGGGATCTCGGCACCCGGCGCGTCAATCGCCACGCCGCAGCCATACCCGTGCTCCAGCGCCACCACGTCGTCCACATTCGGGAACCGGGGCAGCAGCTCGGCCTTGATGCGCTGCACGGCGAAGTCGGTTACGCCCGCCACGCACTGCACGGTTTGCGTGATGGCCAGAATATTGCGCGTGCCCACCGAGCCGTTGGCGTTGCGGTAGCCCTCAAAGGTGTAGCCCTCCAGCGGCGGCTGTGGCGCGGGCTTGACGGTGGCAATGGGCAGGTTGTCCAGCTCGCGCGCGTCGGGCATTTGCAGCAGGCGCTCATGCACCCAGCTACCGGCCGGGATGGCTTTGAGCGTGTAGCCAATGGGAATGCCGTAGCGCAGCACCGGCGCGTCAGCGGCCAGGTCTGCCAGCGCCACCTTGTGGCCTTGCGGCACGCGTTCCACCAGCACCAACCCGCCGGACAGCACGGTGCCAGCGGCCAGGCCGCCATCGTTGGCCACGATGGCCACGTTGTCCAGCGCGTGCATGCGGATCGTCAGAGGGGTTTGAAGGGCACCGACCGTTGCCTCTTGAGTTTCTGCCATCACCATCTCCTGTTGTATGGGTGTCGTTGCATGGAATTTGGGTGTGCCCCGATTGTCGCCGCCACGGTAACCCGGATGCGCCAGCGGATAAGGTGGAATCGACGTTGCTACTAAATTAATAGCTAATCAGGCATATTCCATGAGGGCTGGAGGCCAAAATGGCACCCCCAGAAATTGGTTTTGAGGCGAATGCCGGTGACCGCTTGCAGTTTGTGGGTTAATACAGTCACGCCTCTTCGGTGCGCAAGCTATAGTGCCTGTATAGCTGAACTCCCCGTGGCTGATCCATCATGCGGGGCGACTGGGAGATATAGGAGACGGGTTTGGCGGATATCACGAATACTGCATTACATCCTGTATGTGCAGTCGGAATATAGATTGCAAGCGGCTTGTGACAGTTTTTTGTGGCGTCGCACAATCCGGTCCGTCCAGTTTATACCGTCGTCTAACTTGGAAATGCCAAGATAGGCGCTCGGCTACATTAGTTAGGCGTCGCGCTTAGCGCGGTAAGCGCGACGCTTTTCATCATTCCGCGAATGGAGAGATAAATGACCCAAATGCATGCGGTTCAAATGAATGCATTCCCTCACATCAATCAAGTTGAGGGCCTATGCAAGACGGATGATGAATGTATGGCAGAGGTGCAGGCTGTACTCGCCAAGTACGGAAAAACGGCGAAGTTCGGCATCACGCTTCTCCACAAGCACTTCGAGGTCAGCAATAGCGAGGTTCTGGTCGAGCATTGCGACGAGGTCAACCGTGTACTCACTTGCAAACCCATATCGGTCGCAGAGCTTCCATCTGCTCAACTCATCCAAACAGCATGGCGCTTCACCGAAGCCGGCGAACGGATATCCGTTCGCGATTGCGTGAAAACCTTCAACGGTCACGCCTAACTTGGCAGTCGACAGGGACGCTTCGCGGCGTTGCCGCTCGCGCTCCTCACTTTCACTTTAGGCATCATGGAAACAACTGCTTCGCTTTCGAGGCATCAATGAGCCCGAGCATTAACACCGTTGTTAAAGCATGAACATGCAGCACACGCCACCCTACTTCTTTCGCATCATCGGGTTCGCTCTCCTTGGACTACTAGTGGCCGCACTCTTTCTCTATGGACTTGTGTATTTCTGGCTTTCGGACTTTATCCAAGAGGTGGCGAGGGAGCATTACTGGATAAATCGAGCTACTGCGCAAAGCATTGCTGCAACTGTCGCGATTGCTTTGGCAGTCCCAGTACTCTGGATTTTTGCGAAAGTGGCCGTAGCAAAGGGCTCACTTTTCGACAACATCATGATTGCTGCAATGGTTATCGTGTCGGTAGGTTGGGCGTATCACAACCGCTCAAAGTACTTCCGCAGCGGGAATGATCCGCTCTATATCTGCGCACCCGCACACCCTGACGATTCAGCAAGCATTGAGCATCTTGGTGAGGGCGAAACTGAAGGGAGAAGATGTACGCAACTCACACCTTCGAATACTGCCGTCGCTAGGTCAATCGATAAAAAGAAGGCGCCAAAGCAGATTACCGTCGTGAACGCTCAACAGCTCTATACCATCCAATGGTTTCGAGAGGGTACTCCTGCAATTTATGTTGGAAATATCACCGATTCCTCTGGAATACCAAAGCTATTTGACGGCCCAGGGTTTGATCCAGACACACCAGAATTCCTAAGACCAGTTACTGTCGAACTCATTGAGTCGCTCAAAGCAAGGCAACGGACGAAAGAACAAGCTGCCGCCCAAGAGAAGGCTGTGGGCGAAGCAAGAGCTAACGACGCAAAAGTTGCGCGAGATCGAGAGGAGGCTGCGCAGCGACGAGAAAAAGAAGACGCTGAGTTTGTGCGAACCCGGATTCGTTTGGCACGTGAAAAGGCAGAAGCCGATGAAAAAGAAGCCGCTGAGTTTGAGCGAACCCGGATTCGTTTGGCTCGTGAAAAGGCAGAAGCCGATCAGCGCCTTCAGTTGCGAGCGGCCGAAGAGGCGCAAAGACGGGATTCGGAAGCACGCGATCAACAAGCTGCTCTTCGACGCCAACAAGCGCGCGCCGAGTCCGCGGCCGCTGTACAGTCAAGTACTAGACGCATTGACCTGCGTGGAACGGGAGGCTACAACATTCCAGCCGGTTACTGGGCAATGATGTATGGTAGTCAAATTTCCTTCATCGTGGATGGTAAGCCGATTGACACACCGTCCATCACAACTTTCAAACTCAACGACGGAAGAGTAGTGGCCCTCACACTATCGCCGCTGTATTTCCTCGGAAACCCCGACACACATTGGATAGTAATTCAACGCTTTCCCGAATGATGCCTAACCCCTCGCTCAATTTTACCTATGAAATAAGCCTCTAGCCACCGTCAAATATGCGCGAGTAGCTCCTATATTCATAGCAAATCACTATGCAGAAGGTGCTGCCTCCACCCCGGCCACCCGGCATCAGCCCGCTAGCTGCCCACGCCGTTCGGGTCTCGCCAGGCGCGCTCAAACGGCAGCCGCCAGGCGTGCGGCGCGATGAGCTGGTGGATCGATTTGGGGCCCCATGAGCCCGGTGGATACAGGCGAACCGGCGGGGGAGACTCCAGCAGTTGCGTGGACACCTGCCACAGCCGCTCAATGCCCTCAGCCGTGTTGAACAGCGTGTGGTCGCCGCGCATGGCGTCCAGAATCAGGCGCTCATATGCTTCCAGCACCTCGCCCAGCATGCCCGTGTCGTGCATGGCGAACTGCAGGCTCAGATTATCCAGCCGCATGCCGGGGCCGGGGCGCTTGCCGTAAAACGACAGCGACATTTTGGAGGCGTCGGCCAGGTCAAACGTCAGGTGGTCCGGCCCCTGCGCGCCCACGCCCGAGCCGGCGGGGAACATGCTTTTGGGGGGCTCGCGAAAGGCGATGGAGATGATGCGCTGCCCTTCTGCCAGCCGCTTGCCGGTGCGCAGAAAGAAGGGCACACCCGCCCAGCGCCAGTTGTCGATAAAACATTTCAGCGCGATGAAGGTTTCGGTTTCGGATTCGGGGTCAACCCCTTCCTCGCTGCGGTAGCCGGTGTACTGGCCGCGCACCACGTCATGCGGCTGGATCGGCAGCATGCTGCGGAAAACCTTGTTTTTCTCTTCACTGATGGGCGCGGGCTCCAGCGCGGTAGGCGGCTCCATCGCCATGAACGCCAGAATCTGGAACAGGTGGGTCACCACCATGTCGCGGTAGGCGCCGGTCTGTTCGTAAAAGCCGGAACGTTTGCCCAGCGCCAGCGTTTCCGGCACGTCGATCTGCACGTGGTCGATGAAGTTGCGGTTCCAGATGGGTTCAAACAACCCGTTGGCAAACCGGAACGCCAGAATGTTCTGCGCGCGCTCCTTGCCCAGAAAGTGGTCGATGCGGAAGATCTGCTCTTCGGAAAACACCTCGTGCAGCTTGCTGTTGAGAGACACGGCGCTGGCCAGATCGGTGCCAAAGGGCTTTTCCATCACGATGCGTGAACGTTCCACCAGTTTGGCCTCGCCCAGCATGCGCACCGCCGACAGGGCCGCGCTGGGCGGGACGCTCAGGTAGTGCAGGCGGCGGCATTCGCCGTTGAAGGTCAGCTCCGCCTTGTCGACGGCCGCTTTGAGCGCGGCTGCACCTGCGGACAGGGGCACGTAGTCCAGGCTTTGGGCGAAGGCCTCCCAGTCGGCGTCGGTCACCTTGCGGCTGGAAAATTCGTCCAGCGCGCTGCGGGCGGCGATGCGGAATTCGTCGATGCCATAGTCATCCAGCGACACGCCGATGATGCGGCAGCCGGGGATGAACCCCGCGCTGGACAGGTGGTACAGGCCCGGCAGCAGCTTGCGCCGCGCGAGGTCGCCCGTGGCGCCAAACAAGACCACGACCTGCGGAAAACGCGGGCCAACCCCAGGGGGAATCTTTGCCACTTTGTTCATCCTCTCGACGTTAACAGCATTCAACCCGTGTTGCGCAACCCCGCTGCAATGCCGTTGATGGAAATGTGAATGCCGCGCTGCTCGCGGTCATCGGCTTCGCCCGCCCGGTAGCGGCGGACCAGCTCCACCTGCAGGTGGTGCAGGGGGTCGATGTACGGAAAGCGGTGGCGGATGGAGCGCTGCAGCGCCGCGTTGTTGGCCAGTCGGTGTTTTTCGCCGGTGATCTGCGCCAGCGCGTGGGCGGTGCTGTGCCACTCGGCCTCGATGGCGGCAAAAACCCGTTTGCGCAGGCGGGCGTCGCCCACCAGCTCGGCATAACGCGAGGCCAGCGCCAGATCGCTCTTGGCCATCACCATGTCCATGTTGGACAGCAGCGTGTTGAAGAACGGCCACTGGCGATACATCTTTTGCAGCAACGCCAGCCGTTCCTTGTGCGACTTGCTGCCTTCCTGATTCAGGAACGTGTTGATCGCCGAGCCAAAGCCATACCAGCCCGGCAGCGTGAGGCGGCACTGGCCCCAGCTGAAACCCCATGGAATGGCGCGCAGGTCTTCAATCTTTTGCGAGGCCTTGCGCGACGCCGGGCGTGAGCCGATGTTGAGCTCGGCAATCTCGCGGATGGGCGTGGCGCTGAAAAAGTATTCTGTGAAGCCGGGGGTTTCATAGACCAGCGCCCGGTAGGCGGACATGCTGCTTTGGGATAGCTCGGCCGCCGCGTTGAGGAACGGCTGGGTGGCGGCCTTGGTGGGTTGCAGCAGGGTGGCTTCCAGCGTGGCGGCCACCAGCGTTTCCAGGTTGCGCCGGCCGATTTCGGGGTTGGCGTATTTGGAGCCGATCACCTCGCCCTGCTCGGTCAGGCGAATCTGGCCACGCACGGTGCCCGGGGGCTGCGCCAGAATGGCCTGGTAGCTGGGGCCGCCACCACGCCCCACCGTGCCGCCGCGGCCGTGGAACATGCGCAGCTGGATGGGCTTGGCGCCTTTGTGTTCGTGCTCCAGCTTGTCAAACAGCTCCACCAGCGCGATCTCGGCACGGTACAGCTCCCAGTTGCTGGTGAAGATGCCGCCGTCCTTGTTGCTGTCGGAGTAACCCAGCATGATGTCCTGCTCGGCACCGCTGCGCCGAATCAGCTGGGCCACGCCGGGCACCGCGTAAAAGTCGCGCATGATGGGCGCGGCGTTGCGCAGGTCTTCGATGGTTTCAAAAAGGGGCACGACGATCAGGTCGTTGATGGATTCGTTGTTGTCCAGCGTGCCGCGCATCAGGCCCACTTCTTTTTGCAGCACCAACACTTCCATCAGGTCACTCACGGTTTCGGTGTGGCTGATGATGTAGTGGCGAATGGCTTGCGCACCAAAGCGCTCGCGCATCACGCGGGCGGCCTCGAAGATGGCCAGTTCGGACTGGGCGTGTGCCGAATAGGTGGTGCCCATCACGCGCAGCGAGCGGGCGTCGTTCAGCACCCTGGTGAGCAGCTCGCGCTTGGCGGATTCGTCCAGCGCGCTGTAGTTGGCTTCAATGCGGGCTGCACTCAGCAGTTCCTTGATGACTTCTTCATGCTTGTCGGAGCTTTGGCGCAGGTCCACCGTGGCCAGATGAAAACCAAACACCTCCACCGCACGCATCAGCGGCTGCAGCCGCTGGGCGATCAGGGCGGTGCCATGGTTCTCCAGCAGTGATTCCCGGATGGTTTGCAGATCGGCAGAAAACTCCCCGGCCAGGCGGTAGGGGTTTTGCGGTGCCACGGCGTGGCGGGCCGCGTCACCACCGGTCAGCTCTTTCAGCGTGGCGGCCAGGCGGGCGTACATGCCGGTGAGTGCGCGGCGGTAGGGCTCGTCGCGGCGGTGTGCATTGGTGTCGGGCGAGCGCTCTGCCAGCGCCTGCATGGGCGCCGAGCAACCCACCAGCATGGCAGACACCGACAGCTCGCCGCCCAGGTAGTGCACCTCTGTCAGGTAGTAGCGCAGGGCCACTTCGGCCTGGCGGCGCAGCGCGTATTCCAGGGTTTGCGCGCTGACGTTGGGGTTGCCGTCGCGGTCGCCACCAATCCACTGGCCCATGCGCAAAAAGCTGTGCACGGGCTGCTGGCCCAGCGCGTGTTCCAGCTCGGCGTACAGCTTGGGAATTTCGCGCAAAAAGGTGGATTCGTAGTAACTCAGCGCGTTTTCAATTTCGTCGGCCACGGTGAGTTTGGTGAAACGCAGCAGGCGGGTTTGCCACAGCTGCATCACGCGGGCGCGCATGTGGGCCTCGTTGATGCCCAGTTCACGCGGCGTGAGCATGTCTTTTGCGGGGTCACCGGCCGCTGCGCGCATCCTGATTTCGTCACGCTCGGTCAGCAGGTGGGCAATGTCGCGCTCGGCATCCAGAATGCTTTTGCGCTGCACTTCAGTGGGGTGGGCCGTCAGCACCGGGGAAACATGGCTTTTAGCCAATGTGTTGGAGATGGTTTTGGTGGAGATGCCGGCCCAGCGCAGGCGCGACAGGGCAACTTCAATGCTGCCTTCCTGGGTGTCACCCGCACGCTCGTGGATGGCACGGCGGCGGATGTGGTGGCGGTCTTCGGCCAGGTTGGCCAGGTGGCTGAAGTAGGTGAAGGCGCGAATCACGCTGACGGTCTGGTCGCCGGAGAGGCCCTTGAGCAGCTTTTTCAGCGCCTTGTCGGCCTCATGATCGGCATCGCGCCGGAACGCGACCGAGAGCTTGCGGATGTTTTCGATCAGCTCGAACGCGGCGTCACCTTCCTGTTCGCGGATCACATCGCCCAGAATGCGGCCCAGAAAGCGGATGTCTTCGACCAGCGGCCGTTCGTTGTTTCGTGCTTTGGTGGCGGACGCCGCGCTGCTTTTGGACGGACGGGCGGGCGCGGTGGGGTCAGTTTTGGTCATGTCGGCAGGTCGTATGAGAGAGAGGAAGGTAGCTTGGCCCATGCTAGCATCGTCATTCCCCTCATGATTACAGGCAGGTTACGACTTTGAGCACGACTTCGAGCAAGACTTTCAGCAAGAAAAATGCCAGGCTGATCATTGCCACACGGGAGAGTCGCCTGGCCCTGTGGCAGGCTGAACATGTGAAAGCCCGGCTGGAGCAGCTGGGCCATGAGGTGACGCTGCTGGGCATGACGACGCGCGGCGACCAGATTCTGGACCGCTCCCTGAGCAAGGTGGGTGGCAAGGGGCTGTTCGTCAAGGAGCTCGAAGTGGCACTGGAAGAAGGCCGTGCCGACCTGGCCGTGCATTCTCTGAAAGACGTGCCCATGGAGCTGCCCGATGGTTTCAGCCTGGCCTGCGTGATGGAGCGCGAGGACCCGCGCGATGCGTTTGTGTCCAGTCACCACGCCAGTCTGGCCAGTTTGCCGGTGGGCGCCGTGGTAGGAACCTCCAGCCTGCGCCGTATGGTGCTGCTGCGGGCGCTGCGACCCGATTTGCGCATTGAACCCCTGCGCGGCAACCTCGATACCCGTCTGCGCAAGCTCGACGAAGGGCAATACGATGCCATTGTGCTGGCCGCCGCCGGGCTCAAGCGTCTGGGTTTGGGTGCGCGCATCCGTGCCACGTTTGAACCCGCCGAGATGCTGCCGGCCGCCGGGCAGGGCGCGTTGGGCATTGAAGTGCGCTCGGACCGGCAGGACGTGATGGACGCGCTGGCGCCTTTGAGTCACGCCAGCACCTGGCTGACCGTGTCTGCCGAACGGGCCGTCAGCCGCACCATGGGTGGCAGCTGCTCCATGCCGCTGGCGGCATTTGCCACCTTGACGGGTAACAGCCTGCACATCGACGCCGCCTGGGGTGACCCGGAAGGCACCGCACCCCTTGTCCGTGCCCAGGCCACCGCCCAGGTGTCGGATATTGCCGGCGCCACCGCGCTGGGTGAACAGGCCGCCGGGCGACTGCAGGCAGGGGTGAAGGCCCAGTCCAAGACCGGGGGCTGATGATCATGCGGGTCATCGTTACCCGGCCGGCGCGTGATGCGGCTCCCTGGGTCGACGGCATGGTGGCCGCGGGACTGGATGCCCTGGCGTTGCCGCTGATGGCTGTGGAGCCGGTTGCCAACCCGGAACCGGTTCACCAGGCCTGGGGCCGAATGGACGGTTATGCCGGAGTGATGTTCGTCAGTGGCAATGCCGTGGAGCATTTTTATGCATTAAAACCGGCCTCAGCCCTTTTATCCATTGCGCGAGTAGCTATTAAAACAGGAGCAAATTCGGGGAGTTCGGCGAGGAGTCTGGCGACGGGTCCCGGTACCGTTGCCGCGCTGATGCGGGCGGGCGTGCCGCCGGCGTCCATCGATGCGCCAGCCTCGCAGGCGGGGCAATTTGACTCGGAAGCCTTGTGGGAAGTGATGGGAGCCCGCGTGAAAGCGGGTCAGCATTTCCTGATCGTGCGGGGCCAGGATGGCACTGCTCCGCAGACCAGCACGGGTGCCGGGCGCGACTGGTTTGCCAACCGGTTGCAGGAAGCCGGTGCACAGGTCGATTGGGTCACGGCCTACCGCAGATGCCTGCCGCCCTGGGGCGACGCCGAGCGGCGCGTGGCTGCAGACGCTGCGGTGGACGGGGCGGTCTGGTTGTTCAGCAGCTCGCAGGCGGTCGCCAACCTGCTGACCCTGTTGCCCGGGCAAAGCTGGGCACATGCCCTTGCCGTGGCCACCCACGCCCGGATTGCCGAGGCCGCCCGACAGGGCGGGTTTGGTGTTGTTTGCGAGTCACGACCGACGCTGCCCGACGTAGTGGCGTCGATAGAATCGATGCAATGAGTTCCGAACCCACCAACGACAGCCCCGCAGCCGTGGAAGGCCGTGTGGCTGTGCTGGATTCTGCAGCCTCGCTGGCCCCGGATGCGTTGCCCGTGCAGGCGGGCGGCGTGACGATCTCCAGAGGCCTGGCGCTGTTTCTGGGGGTCTTGCTGTTGCTGGCGCTGGTCAGCAGTGGCTGGCTGTGGCAAAAGCTGGGCGGCATTCAGGAGCGACTGGCCCGCCAGAGTGCCGAGGCCACAGCGCAGGCCATGGAAGCCCGCATCATCGCGCGCCAGTCACAGGAGCTGGCGCAGGAGACGGCCGCCCGCGTCTCGGTGTTTGATACCCGGCTGAGCGAAGTGGCGTTGCAGCGCAGCCAGCTGGAAGAACTGATTCAGAGCCTGTCACGGTCGCGTGACGAAAACCTGGTGGTCGACATTGAATCCGCCATCCGCCTGGCGCAACAGCAGGCACAGCTCACTGGCAGTGTTGATCCCCTGCTGGCTGCACTTAAAAGCGCCGAGCAACGCATCACCCGGGCCGCCCAACCGCGCCTGACGCCGCTGCTGCGGGCCGTTGGCCGCGACATCGCCCGCATCAAGGCGACGGCAGTTTCGGACATGCCCGCGCTGCTGGTGCGCATGGATGATCTGGTTCGGCTGGTGGATGACCTGCCGCTGGCCAATGCCGTGGCATCCACCGCCACGATGGGTGCACAGGCGGCTGCGCCGTCGGTTGTGGAGGCAGAGCCCAAGCCGCTGACCTGGTGGGAGCAGGGCCTGCAGATCGCGCGGCGAGAGGCCAGAACCCTGCTGCGCGTGAGCCGTATCGAACAGCCCGAAGCCGCGCTGTTGTCGCCCGAGCAGTCCTTCTTTGTGCGTGAAAACCTCAAGCTCAAGTTGCTCAATGCCCGTCTGGGGCTGCTGGCCCGGCAGCTGGAATCTTCGCGTGCCGATCTGGCCTCGGCCGTGTCGTCGCTGCAGAAATACTTTGATCCCGGTTCGCGCAAGACGCAGGTTGCCGCGGGACTGTTTCAGCAGGTTCAACTGCAGATGAAAACGCTGGAGCTGCCACGGGTGGATGAGACACTGGCTGCGCTGGCCACGGCGGCGGCTGGTCGGTAGCCATGCGTGGCACGTTCTGGCTACTGACACTTTTCTGCATGGCGGTTGCGGGAGCGCTGTTTGCCGGAAACAACGAGGGCACCATCACGGTGTTCTGGCCGCCCTACCGGGTGGACCTGTCGCTGAATCTGGTTATCCTGGGATTGCTGGCGTTGTTCTTTGTACTGCATCTGGCCTTGCGTGCTCTAGCGGCCCTGTTTGCGATGCCGGGTGAGGCGAAACGATGGCGCCTGCAGCACAAGGAACGTGCCATGCATGTGGCACTGCTGGATTCCTTGTCCAATCTGCTGGCGGGCCGGTTCATCCGGGCGCGCAAGGCGGCTGAGCAGGTGCTGGCTCAGGAGAAGTTTCTGAGTCGCGGCGGCGAGACATTGGCGTATGCCCCGCGGCTGCGGGCCATCTCGCATTTGCTGGTGGCCGAGAGTGCCCATGCGCTGCAGGACAAGGCGGTGCGTGACCAGCATTACCAACTGGCCTCCGAGCAGGTGGGCAAACGCGATGCGCAGGAAGCGCGTGATGGCGTGCACCTGCGTGCAGCCCACTGGGCGCTGCATGACCGTGACGCAACCACAGCCCTGAAGCGGCTCGATGAACTGCCCAGCGGCACGGCGCGTCGTACCCTGGCGCTGCGCTTGCGCCTGCGCGCGGCCCGCATGGCGCGTCGTACCGGTGTGGCGCTGGAGACTGCGCGTTTGCTGGCCAAACACGGTGCTTTTTCGGCAGTGGCAGCCCAGGGTGTTTTACGCAGCCAGGCGCTGGAGCTGCTGACTGCCGCCCACGATGAAGCCCAGTTGCGAAAGGCTTGGGACCAGCTTGAAGAGACAGAGCGAACGATGCCCGAGGTGGCGACGGTGGCTGCCGAGCGGGCCTTGTTGCTGGACGCCGATGTTGCGTTGTCCCGCCAGTGGTTGCTGCCGATTTGGGAGCGTATGCTGGGTGAGCCGACGGCGGTGTCTGCGGTCCAGCGCGCGCGGGTGGTTCAGGTGCTGGAAGACGGTTTCGCCAAGGCGGCTGGCGCTCCAGACGCTGCCTGGCTCACCCGCATTGAGGCCGCCCAGATGAGCAATCCGGGCGATGCACTGCTGCAGTATCTGGCGGGTATCAGCTGCATGCATCTGCAACTCTGGGGCAAGGCGCAACAGTTGCTCAAGCATTCCCTTGCAGGTTTGAAGGACGAGCCCCTGCGCCGCAATGCATGGCGCTCGCTGGCCGATATGGCGCAGCGCCGGGGTGACGAGCCTGCGGCGGCTGAGGCCTATCGCAACGCCGCGAAAAGGTGACGCCGCGTGAAATCGGGCCTATCATCTTCAACATGACCTCGATGACGGACCATCTCCTCAAGCTGACGGACCATCGTGACCGTGATTTGCTGGAGCTGACACTGTCCAAAGCCTTGCTCAGCCTGCTGCCCATCCAGCGCGTGGTGGTGGCGCGTGTGATCGCGGAAGCCGGGCAAAAACGCTGGCTGGAAGTGACGCGGCTGGATGCTGGGGGTGGTGGCAAGGTAGCCGATCCACTGCGCGTGGATTTCCTGACGTTACCGCCGCTGGAAGACGCGCCTGACCGGACGCGTTGTCTGCAAAGCGGTGAGCTGGTCGAAATTGCCTGGGCAGGCGAGGGTGGTCCGCGCATCACCATGCTGCCGCTGTTTTCGGATTCGCGGTCGAACGATGAAGGCGTCATTGAAATCCATTCGGATAGGCCGCTCTCGCCAGATGCGATCAAGACGGTGGAGCAGTTACGCCATGTCTATCGAAACATGTACAGCCTGCTGGAGTACAGCGACCGGGATGCCCTGACCGGGCTGCTGAACCGCAAATCACTGGATGATGCTTTTTACAGTGCGGTGCTGGAGGAGCTGGATGGTGTCGTGGGAACGTCGGACAACACCACGGTCTCGCCGGGGACCGAGCCAGAGCGACGCCATCGGGTGCCCGTCAACTACTGGCTGGGCACAGTGCGAATCGACAACTTCTCGTTCATCAGCGATAAACACGGTCATCTGATGGGAGAAGAGGTCATCCTGCTGGTCGCACGTATTTTGAACAATACCTTTCGCACCTATGACCACGTTTACCGGTTTGGTGGTGAGCATTTTGCGGTGCTGATGCATTGCCCTGATGAAGCGCTGGTATTTGCAGCGTTTGAGCGTTTTCGCAGCAATGTGGTCCGGTTCAATTTCCCGCAGGTAGGTAACCTGACCGTGAGTTGTGGCTTCACCTCTGTTTTGGCCAACGATACGCCAGGGACCGCGCTGGGAAAAACAGATCAGGCCGTCGATTTTGCGCAAAAAAATGGCCGCAACAAAGTGTGCAGCCATCTGGAGCTGGTGCGTTCAGGGGTTGTGACCGATGTCCCCGTCAGTGGGGAAGTCAGCATGTTTCACTGAGCGAACACGTGGACCAAAAAAAAGGGCACTGAGTGCCCTTTTTCTTTATGCGCCGGGTGAAGTCTCTTCAAACGGTAAAACCAGATCGCGCAGATCGCGCCTGGTTTCAACCAGCACAAGCGGGCCGTCATCCAGCTGGACCGGTGCCGGGCGCTCGCGTGGCACGTGAACCGGTTTCGGTTCGGCCGCAATGGCCGCTTGCACCTGGGCAATTTTCTCTGCGTTCGAGTTCACCCAGTTCAGCCCGGATAACTCGGCAACCTGCGCCAGCTGGTCCAGCGGCAATTCAAAGGGCTGAACCTTGGGCAGACCTTTTGGAGTTGACGCCATGGAAGCAACGGGTTGAGGCGCTGCGTTCACCTGTGCAGCGGGCGGCTGCACAGGGGCTGCCGATACGGATACCGGAGGTGCACGGGTTACTTCAGGTTGTTGAACGGTGTCAGGAGTTTGCTCTTGACGATCTCCGCGATCTCCGCGGTCGTTGCGATCACCGCGTGGGCCGCGTTCGCGACCATAACGGTCACGCGAGCGCTTTTCACGTTCGACATTTTCCGGCACATTCTCCGGCATATTGCCAGTATTGGCGTCCGCCTGAGGAGCGCTCTCGCCACCGTCAACAGCCTGCATATTCAGGCGATTGACTTCCGGTGCGCCGGACTCGCTGGTGCTGCCGTCGTTCTGGCGAGCAGGGCGATCCGAGCGGCGGCCATTGCGACCTCCGCGCTCGGTACGACCTTCACCGCCTTCACGGTTTTCCGGGCGTGGTTCGTTGTTACGATCGGCGCGTACTTCGGCGGTGCCGTCGTTCCGTGCTTCGCCACGCTCATTGCGGTTCCCGCGATCCTGCCGGTCTGGCCGTTCGCCATTTTCGGGGCGATCACCGCGACCGCGTTCGGCGCGTTGACCCCGCTCCCGGCGTTCGCCGTTTTCGGTGCGTTCACCGCCACGTCCGCGGTCATTGCTGCGTGCCGGGCGATCTGCACCACGGCCACCGTCCTGTCCCGGGGTGCCGACTGGCTGCACGCCACCTTGCTCCTGTGCAATGGGTTTGCCTTCGGCATCCAGCCGTTCGCGTGGGCCCGAGCGGTCACCGCGGCCGCCGCGGCTGAGGTA
>Ga0116157_10002639_pt1 | contig 17415 bp, 17 predicted proteins | sample AD_UKC048_MetaG_FD_89882 | JGI IMG/M metagenome (GOLD analysis project Ga0116157, IMG submission 89882) | Active sludge microbial communities of municipal wastewater-treating anaerobic digesters from USA - AD_UKC048_MetaG | ecosystem: Engineered > Bioreactor > Anaerobic > Digestate | place: USA...
GCAGCCGTTCACCACCCGCTTGAGCAGGTCCACCATCTGGGAAGGCCAACTGGCGGTATGGTTGGCCGCCCATCTGAGGATCGTGCCCTGGTAGCTCTCGCACTCGCCGAATTTCCGGACGTAATCCTTCTGGACGTAGGTCAGGGTGGAGTAGTTGGGGTGCCGGAACACGCTGATCTCGAAGGGCCGCGAGTCCGTCTCGACCTGGACGACGGCCTCGGCGGCCATCAGCAGGGCGCCCTCGCCCATCGCGTTCTTTCCGGTCGGCCTCAGTGCCACCTCGACGACCGTGAGCGCCTCGACCGTGTCCCCCACCAGCGGCTTCTGCGCGGTCATCGTGGCCAGGTCCCCCACGAAAAACCTGCGGCGCGTCTCCGACAGGTAGCGGTAGGAGATCTCCGGCGAGCCCCGGATCTCCGTGATCAGCGGGCTGTCAAACCAGCTCATGGGCCGAATCCCCCGGGCAGATTTCGGTCGATGGAGTCCAGCTTGGACATCAGCTCCGATATCCTTTTTTGATCCCACGCCGCCTGCTGCTGGGTCTGCTCGGATTTGCTGGGGATGTCGGAAGACTTGATCTTGCCCTCATCCTGGAGCCTGCGGCGCGCCTCGGCCCGGCTGATGCCATCCTGTTTCGCGCGAGCCTTCACCGCGGCGCTATTGTCTTTCTGCACCTGATGGCGGTAGTCGTCGCGCTCCTGCTGGCTGTGCCACTCATCGAACGGACTTCCCTGGCCCACCGGGCCCAGTGTGGCGTCCCGGGTGTCCTCGTTGCCAAACTCGTCCACAGATGCGACCGGGCCCCCCTTGTATGGGTCCATGAGGGTTCCGGTCTTGGAGACCCGGTTCCCCCGGATGTCGGTGTATGCCTTGGCTCCCTGTGTGGTGATATCTCCGCCCGCGGCCGCGCGGGCGGCCTTGACCATGTTCGCGTGGGTGGCGGCGGTTTCCGCCTCGCTCGCCGCGGACTGCCGGGCCATCGCCGCGCGTATAGCGAAGTCACGCTCGGCCTCCATCCCCGCGATGGCATCAGGGGTCATGCCCGCCTCCCTCGCCTGCCTGATCTGCGCCTCATAGTGCAGTCGGATTTTCAGCAGCTCCACCCATTCCCTGGCCCCAGAGATCTCCGCGCGCTCGGTCTCCATGCGCTCCTTGATCTCGCGCGATATTTTCTCGGATGCCCTGAGCCGCTCGGTCTCCATGGCGCCGAACTCGGCCTTCCGCCGGTCGTCGAACTGTTTGCGGATCTCCTCCCGCTCCGCCGGGTTCGCCCCGATCAGCCTCTGCCTCTCGGCCTCGTCGATCTCCGCGGCCTTGCGGGTGAGGGCGAGGTCGTGCTCTGAGAAGCCCTGGCGGCGCATCTCGTTGAGCCGCGACTGGAGGGCGACCGCGTTCTCCATGCGGGTCAGCTCCTCGGCGAAATCCGCCGCGCGGCCGGCACGGTTTTCAAAATCCTCCTGTCGGACCCTCTTCTCCTCCAGCCGCATCCGGTCCATCTGTCGGGCGGCCTGGTTCTCGTAGTATCGCGCGCCATATGGATCGCCGGCCACCTTGGCCGCGTCGGATTTTGCGAGCAGCGCGTCCCGGGCCATGGCCGCGCGCTCGCGCACCTGGGCCAGCCTCGCCTCGAGGTCCACGCCCGCGCTGGTCTCGAGGGTCAGGCGCCTCTGGATCTCCAGCAGGTTCTGCTCCCGCTCCTCCAGGCGCGCGAAAATCCCCTCCCGGACGCGGGAGAGGTCGTTGACCTTCCGCATGTCCTCGGCCATCGGGCCGATCCCCAGCTTCGACAGCCCGAACGCCGAGCCCTTCTTGATCGCGTCCCAGATCCCGCCCGTGGGCATCCACGATTGGCGGATGGACGCGATCTCTCCCTGTGCGGCGCCGGCGGCGCCCAGGGCCCCCTCGGACGAGCCGGTGCCGGCGTTCGAGAGGTCGCGCACGTGCCGCTGCCAGGCGTTCTGCACCTCGTTGTCGCGCCAGGCGGCGGAGCCGATGCCGAGTCCAGCCATGCCCGGAATGCCGAACCGGAGCGCCGCGCCGCCCGCGGCGCCGATCATGTTGCCGAGGGGGCTTCCGGATGTCACCACGCGCGACAGGGCGCCCGATGCCCGGGCGATGTTCGCGCCGCCCCGGACGAGATCCCCCTCCAGGAGATTGCGCAGGCCGAGGCGCACCTGATTCAGGGCGGTGCCCAAGTGGGTCAGCTGCGCCGTCGCGGCCTTTATTTCGTCCGCGCGAATCCCGCCACCGCTGTTGACTTTCTCGACCAGCGCGTCCCGGGACTTGGCCAGCAGGTCATACTGCGCCCTGGTCGCGGCGAGGTCCGGGGTGACCGTCGCGGACGGGATGAGTTCCTCGTGCCCGGTCGCCTTCGCCGCAGCGACCATCGCCTTGTTATAGCTCTCGACGAGGGCCTTGATCTCCTCGTCGGATGGTTTCAGCGCGTCGGCGACCTCCGAGCGGACGGCCGCGCCGGCGGACTTGACCGATTCTGCGACGCCGCTGGCGATCTGGTCGCCGGCCTCCTTTGCGGCGGCCTTGACGGATGGGGCGACCTCGGCGCCGACCCTTACGATGACTTCCCTGTCGGGCTCGGCCATGGGCTATCTGTCCCAGAGGAGAACGGCCGCAGCAACGGCCAGTAGCAGGCCGATCGCGCCCGCGATCGCGCGGGCGGCGGCCGAGAGGATGCCGCCCTCGATCGCCTGCCCGATCTGTATGGTGTCGCAGGACATCATCTGTACCGGAGGGTGACTTTGGCGGCGCCGGAGTTGGTGATGGCCACCTCGACGCGCGACAGGGGCCGGGCCTTCGCCCCCGGTGGCAGGGGCCAGCGGGGCGCAAAATAGTTGCGGACGGCCGCGAGTTGCTGCGGGGACAGCTCGGCGGTGATGGTGACCACTCCCTTTCGCGCCGCACCGGCCGCGTCGCGCTCGACGTCGACCTCGAGGGATTTCAGGGGGACGATCCCCTCGCGCAGTTCGAGCACCGGCAGCACGGCCAGGTATGCGGCGCCGGCCAGGTCCGGCGCCAGTTCGACATCGAACTGGGGCGAGGCGACTGGCGGAGGGGGGGGAGGCGGGGTCGTGTCGGTGACCGTCTGGGCGGCGGCCGTTGCTGCGATGGCTACAAGGAGATACAGGGCTCTTTTCATGGTGGTCCTCATTGCGGTGGTGGGAGCGTGATGCCGGTATAGTTGGTGGCGACGGAGACGTTGTTCGTCGTCGGTGTGGCGTTGGTGTACCAGTTCTCCTGGTTGAAGACCGAGAGCGAGATGAAGATGTTGCGGGCGGTGTCCCCCGTGCGGCCGATCACCGGCGTCGGGGCATTTGTGCTCCAGAGCAGATTGGTGATCAGCATGTAGGTCGGCCCGCCATCGCTCCATCCGGTCGCATCGTCGAGAAGGTTCGTGGTGGTCGCGTCCACGTCGCGATACTTGTTCCAATCCCAGCCGTGCTCGCTGTCATTGCGGACAAGCCGGTAGCCATGGACCGTCCCCACCCCATTGCTCCACGTCCACGCGATATCGTACGAGCCGCTGTCGTTCGGGCTGTACCCCCCAAACTCTAGGGGCGCGTTCGTGGCGCAATTCACGATGCCGGCGGAATTTGTCCGGAAGGGGTAGACCCGAATCGACTGATAGTAGGGATCCATCCCATCGCCGCCGGTATAGCCGGACCCGGAAGGCCAGGCCATGTTGGTCGCACCCGCATCTGGCGTACCAATCGAGACCTGACCGGTCGTGTAGGTCGTCGGGTTGACCACGTTCGCGAAGGTGCAGCCCTCCCACCGCGCACCCTCTCCAAGCGAGAGAAACAGCGGGAGCGATGCGGTGTAATGGTAGGTCCGGAACACGCATCCCAGGTACTGGTGCTGCGGGTTGCCGAGCATGTTGATATAGCTGTTGGGTTTTTCCCAGAGATCGTAGGTGCAGCCTGTGATGAGGGACGTAGCACCCATAATCAGTAGCGGGACATATCCCCCTGAACCCTTGTTCCCGCTGGCGATGCTGGCCCTGACACCAGAGGCACTACCCTGGGCACCATCCAGCCGCAACGCGGCCGTCACGTTCCAGTTTGATCCGTAGGTCCAGCAATCTAGGTTCGACACGCGGCAGTACTTCCCCTGCGCGCGCACAATCTGACCGTTATTCCCGGCATTTTGCCACGCGGCCCATTTCCCCCCGTAGATGAACACTCGCTCGACCGATGACCCGAAATTGAACCACCCGAGGCCGTCGCCCACCGAGGCGACGTTGCAGTCGATCGATGCCCGAGTCGCGTCGATCTCCAGCCAGTCGTACTTGTCGGAGGTGCAATCGATCCGGGTGCCTGAGAGGGTCCACTGTCCGGAGATCCGGAGCACGCCATGGTTGGTCAGTGTGCCATTGGGGAAGGCCGACGATCCGAGCCAGACCAGGGCAGACTGGATGTTCCCGAAATACGGCGGGCTGTAGAGCGGGAAGGACGGGTCGGCGTAGGCGGTGCGGTTGGTTGTCGGGTATGTGCCGGCGGGGACCGAGATCCGGTTGGAGATGGACTCGTATATATTAGTGGCGGTGGGCGACCCGGAGGCGATCGAGGAGGTGGGCACGTAGGAGCCCAGGGCGGCATAGACATCGGCGGTTGATCCCGCGACCGCCAGGGCGACATCGCCGGTGGTGGCGGCCCCGTTGGTGAGGTCGGCGACCGCCGCCCTGAAGAGCGCGGCGTTGGACAGGACGAGGTTGGTCTGCACCAGCGCCGAGTCGGGGAGCCTGATGCGGATGGCCTCGTGGCCGACGTTCTGCGCCGTGAGGACCGCGGCGAAGAGGGCGGCCACGGGGAGGAGTTGGAGGGGCCTTTTCATATTATCAGAACACCTCGAGCCAGAGCTTCGGGTTGGTGACGTCGTCGTGGTCGTCGGGGCGGATCTTGCCCGCGGCAACATCCTCCGCGTCGTTGGATTCGATCAGCACGAGGCCCTTGACGAAACCGCCGACCCGGACCAGCAGCAGCACGGAGTTCGCGGCCAGGTCGACGGTGGCGATGCCGTCGACGTTGGTGGCGCCCCCGCCGGTGAGCCCGGTGATCGCGCCCTCCCAGCGCACCCCGGTCTGGCCGTAGACTTTCCGGCCGCCCGGGGTGGCGCCGTCCCCGACGTACATCTCGAGGGTGTCCGTGCACCAGAATGGTTCTCCGGAGGCGAGCGTGACCGTCAGCCGCGCCGCGTTGGTGTCCCGCCTCATCTGTATCTGCTGGCTCATGCGCCTCCCCCGTCTATGTTGAGCGCCGCCACGGGGAACGTGTCGGGCGCGTTGCCGCCGTCGATCGTGCCGCCCTCGGGTGGGCCGTAGGCCGAGAGCGCCTCGCCCCCGTCGATGATGACCGTGGGCACCTCGTACTCGGGGACGACGGCCGGGACGCGGCCCTCGATCTCGTACTGGAGGAACACGAAGCCGCCGGCGTAGCCGAGCGGGTGGCCGCGCAGCTCGGCCTCCTCGGACTTTCGCCAGACACCGGCGCCGGTCTCGAAATACACCGTCCCCCGGCCCGGGATGGAGGCGAGCCGGTCGAGCACGACCAGCTCCGCCTCGTCCGGCCCGGAGCACGGTATGCCGACGCGGAAGCGGACGGCGACGCGCCGGTTCTGGAGCTGCAGGGTGGCCGACGCGCCGCCCGGGATGTCGTGGATCTCCAGGGGCGAGATCTCGAAGCCCTCCACCCGGTACTCGCCGGTGCCCGTGAGCCGGTGGCTGTCGATGAGGACGTGCACATCGTTTTCCCCGGATCAGGCCGGCGCGGCCGTTCCGACGTAGAAGAGCGGGTTCGGGGCGCCGCCGGTGAAGGTCCGGGTGGCGATCCACTCGCACTCCCCGATGCGGCCGACCCCGTTGCCGTAGCGCAGCGGGCCACCCTTGATGCGGGCCCCGTAGAGCCGGATATAGGGGTTGTTCGAGGGCCCGACGATGTCCAGATCGTCGCCGCCGCCGAGGCTCGCGCCGCGAGCGGCGCCGGAGCCCTGCAGGAGCATCTTCGCCAGGAGGGCGGACTCGCTGATGCCGTGCGGGGTGGCCTTCGCCGAGACCTCCAGGCCGGTGAACCGGCGTGAGACCAGGCCGTTGCGGTCGCTGTTGACCGCCTCCAGCCGCAGGGCGAAATCGATCGTCCACCCGGCCTCCGTGTCGAAGGAGGACCACGGGGCCGCCGCGCCCCAAACGGAGGAGAAGCGGACGGTGGGGATGTCGGCTGGGTCGAACTCCGCGTCGGAGAGCGCGGCGCTCTCAAGGGTGTAGATGGAGTTGGCCGTGTCGCGGTCGAGGCCGTTTCGCACGAATCCCTCGAACTCGACGTCCCGGAGGATCGTGTCGCTCGGCGTGGCGCGGATGCCGGGCATGGACACCGGGGCCGCGTTGTGCAGCGTGAGCTTGGTCCCCGCCAGGCTGTGGACCACCAGCGGGTGGTCGCGGTCCAGGTACAGGGTGCCGGTGCCGTCGTCGGCGAAATCGATCTTGGCGGTGTTGTTCGTGGCGTCCGCGGCGGTGGGGTGGAGCGTCACGGTGTCGGCGTCCTTCTTCCGGACGTAGTACACCGTCGTCTCGGAGAGCGTTCCCGTCCCCAGGGAGGGCAGGACCCCGTCGGTGGCCATGTGGAGCATGACCGCGTCGGCGGTCGCCAGGCCGTGCCCGACCGAGGTCAGCTCGTCGCTGGTGGTGTTGATCGCCGAGACCGCCAACGACTCCGGCGTGATCAGCGAGCCCAGGGCGAGCGTGCGGAACCAGTAGAGCAGGGCGAGGTTCTCCCACTCGCCGCTGGGCTGGAACGCGACCCTCACGCTGGCGAGGCTGTGGCGCTCGTCGACCTTGCCGTGCCTCGAGGTCTCCACGTTGAATGTCTCGATGGTCGGGGTGACGGTGATGTCGCCTTTCGAGTAGAAGGAGCCGCCGCGGTATTGCAGGACGGCCGGCCCCCCGATGATCATTGCCACGTTCATGGTTGCTCTCCTTTGTTGCTCACGACGTCACCCTCTGCGGCGCGGCGGACATGCCCGCCTTGGTTTCGAAAATCGCGTCGTAGATCAGGTGACTCTCGCTATCCACGCGCGCGATGCGCTTGAAGACCATCACGGCCCCGCCGGCGGACGCCGGGTTGAAATGGTGCAGGCCCCAGGCGGCCGCCTCCGCGGCCAGGAGCGCCGGCTGGAGCGTCCCGCCGGTCGACCGGTTGACGGCGACCAGCTCGACGATCCGGACGCGCACCTGGATCCCGTCGAAGAAGATCTTCGGGAGGTTGGGGGACCGCTGCTCACCCTCCGGGGTGAGCACGATCGCGCAGATGCCGATCTTGGCGATGGCCTCGGCGATCGAGGACTCGATGTCCTGCAGGTTCTCGGCGAGCACGGCGATCGCCGGATCCGCGTCGCCGCCGCCCTCGGGGGCCGCCGGGGTGAAGAACGCGTCGGACGCCAGGTGCGTCTTGATGTCGGCCTGCAGGCTGGAGAGCAGCGAGCTCATGCGCCCCCCGCATCGATGCCGCGGAGCCACGCGACGTGCCCGATCCATCGCGCCACGCCCTCCTTGGCCGCGATCGCGTACTGGTCGTCGGAGGGCAGCAGCTCCCGGTCCTGGTCCTGGTGGACGGACTCGCGCAGCGCGTAGAAAAATACCAGTTTCTTGTCCGCGCCGCGGGCCGCCAGGGCCTTGGCCCTGACCTTTCCGGCGCCCTTCTTATAGGGGCGGAACAGCCGCGCCCCGAAATTCCTCTCGAACTCCCGGACGCGCCTGCCGTAGGCGGCGGCGTGGACCGGGATCGTCAGGAAGCTGCGCCCGCCGGTGGGCGCGATGTCGACGGGGCGGACCGCGCGCGCCAGGCCGCCGCGGTGCGAGATGCGCAGCTCGGCGCCGTCCGCGTCGGCGGCCATGTTGATGGACTCCGCCGCCTCCTTGAAGTGGCCCGTCGGCTCCGCCCCGAGCCTCTGCGCGGTGCCGTGTTTCTCGATCGCGATCTTCGACAGGTGCTCGCGGGTCAGCGCCTTGGCGGCCAGGCCGATCCGCTTGTTGAGCGAGGCGCGGTCGTCGATCCCCCGGATCAGGGCCCGCGCGGCCTCGTCGCGGATCTCGGTCTTGATGCGCAGGAGGTTCATCGTGCGCCCCCCGGCGCGGCCAGCCGCGCCCGGTCCTCGGCGATCTCCGCGCGGATGCCCCTGAGCGCGGCCCGGATGATGTCCGGGTCGATGCCCGCCACGCTCGCGGAGACCGACTCGCGGGGGTCGGCCGGCGTGCCCGCGACGGCGTCGTCCTCGGATGTGGCGCCGAGCGCGACGGCCTCCTCGCGCGAGATCTCCAGCCACGAGAACCCGGAGTTGAAGGCGAATGGTGGGACGTCCACGTCCAGCGCGTCGTCCCACCTGGAGGAGTCGCCCAGGGCGACCCACACGGGCGAGTCCTTCCGGGCGATCATGCGGCCGCGGTAGAACTCGCCGCCGCAGCTCTCCCAGCGCTCGGGCCAGCCGGGCGATCCCGAGAGCGCCGACCCGCGCGGGATCCTGCGCGGGCGCATGCGCACCAGTTCCCAGCAGGGGTAATCGAAGAGCGCCTCGGGCGTCATCCCCTGGATCTTCTGGCCGATGGAGCGGTGCAGCGTCAGCTGCGTGTCCAGGATGAGGTCCAGGCGGCGCGAGGAGCCGAGGTCGCGCAGCGAGCCCCGCTCGGCCGGCGGGATGCCGAGTCCCCGGTCGCCCGGGAATCCGCGCTCCGGGTCGTAGCCGTATTCCGCCAATTTCCGGATGAGGATCTCCTTGGCCTCGGCTTTCGAAAGCTTGCCGGAGAGGATCCCGTCCACGGCGTCCCTGATGTCCTGCACGTACCGCGCGTGCGTCGTGCGCGCGGAGAAGATCGAGGTCGCCCGGAGCGCCGCGCCCAGGTCCCGGATCTGGGCCGAGGAGAGCGCCGTGGGCATGATCCCGCGCGAGCGCAGGGAGGAGACCGCCTCCTCGAATGGCGCCGGCACCAGGATCCTCACAGGCCCTCCATCTTCGCCCGCGTCGCAGTGCGGGCGCGGCTCTCGATCAGCTCGATCGAGGGGCCGGCGATAACCTGCTCGCTCGCGGTGGCCGGCTGCTCGATCGCCATGAGGCCGCGGGCGGCGTCCCTGCATTTTTCGCGGCCGGCATCCGCGGCCGCCACGCGCTCCGGCGTGATCAGGCCCTTGAGTCCCGGCAGTCGCGTGAGCAGCTCGAGCCGGATGATCGCCAGCGTCGCGATCATGAGCTCATCGGGGATCGTGGAGCCGGATCCCAACGTGTTCTTGGGGTTGCCTGCGACATAGCCGCGGACCTCCGTGACGACGTCGGCGATGATCTCGGTGAGCGGATTGGCCTGGCCATCCGCGAGCGCGGCCGTCTTGAGCGAGGACAGCTCGGGCCCGCTGAGCTTTGTCAGCACGAGCGCCTCTGTGATCTCGGTCCAGGCCATCGCTCTATTCTCCGTCGCCTCTGTGCGACCCCCGCGCGTTTCAGAGCGCGCGGGGGACGTGTCAGAAACGGCCCCCGGCGCTAGAATGCCAGGAGCACGGAACTGATCGTGTTGGTGCCGATGTTGGTGCTGCAGGCCACCGAGTAGAGCCGCAGCGCCGCCACGCCGACCAGGTCCGCGTCCGCGATGGCGGAGCGGAGCGTCTTCTGCGCGCCCGCGGCGACCGACTGGGTGACCGACAGGTAGTCGCTCGACCACGCCGTGCCATCCGGCGACCGCTGGAAGTTCAGGTAGATGTCGGCCATCACGCTCTTGTTGGTCGTCGTCGCCCACACCGCCGCCTTGTCGACGCCGGAGATGTCGATCTCCCGCGGCGCCGACACCACGGAGACCGTGGTGTTGCTGCAGTGCACGCTCGAGGCAATCATCTCGGCCACGCCGGCCGGGGCCGGCGACGGCGAGACGAGCGCCACGAGCGCGAGCCCGGCGACCAGTCCGATGAGTCTTTTCATGTTGTTTGATTCCCTTCTCTGTTGCGTTTTCCGATTGTTCCGGTCACTGGCGACGGGCTATTTCCGCGAGACGGTGAGCTTGCGGAGGCCCGTCGTGGAGGTGGCCACGATGTTGGAGTAGTGCTCCACCGAGACGTCGGTGAACTTCTCGTACTGCTGCAGGTACACGCGGTACCGGCCCGACTCCGTCATCGACAGGAACCGCTTCACGTGGCTCGGGTCGTCCTTGGAGGCGCCCTGGAGGGCGAGGTAGGCGTAGACCACCGTCGGGATGATCGCGGCCTTGGCCGATGCGGTGCTCTGGTAGCGCGCCTTGACGATCTCCACCAGGTCGACCATCAGGTAGCGCGCCAGGTCCTCCGGGGACATCCCCGCCTTGCGGCCCGCCGCCGGCGTGTTGACCGACTCGTAGACGTCCAGCCGGGCGTCCCAGGCGGTCTCGCCGTAGGCGACCACGTTGGGCCGGATCCCGCAGGCGTCGGCGCCGAGCGAGAGCATCTCGCGCACGTCGGCGTCGGGGTTGTTGGCGCTCCACACCTTGTTGGCGTTGGTGGCGCTCGCGTCCAGCAGCGCGACCCCGCGGCGGAGGTCGTTGCGCGCCAGGCGCTGCAGCAGCCGCGCGACCGTCAGCTCCTGCCAGTCGTCGCCGGAGACGTCGTCGTGGTCGACGCGCACCGTCAGGCCCTTGTTGAGCGTCTTCTCGGTGACGCTCTCGCCCGAGTACTCGACGCGCTTGAACGCCCCGCCGATGGCCCGGATGTCGTCGGCCTCGCTCAGGAAGGCCTCCGCGTTGGTGGCCTTCTTGAACTCGAAGCGCCGGCTCACGGGCACCTCCGGGAAGATGCGCTGCAGGATGGCGTCGAGGTTCTCGGGGTCCCGCCATCCGACCGCGAAGGTCGTGAGCGGCTCGCTGAAATGCGCGCTGGTGAAGCGCGCCTCGTTGGCCGCGCAGACGCGGCCCACGGGGTTCTGGTTGGCGCCGAGGTCCGGCAGGATCGCGTCGTTGGACGCGGCCGGACGCCGGGGCGCCTGGATCGTGGATTTCATCGTTGTTGTCCTTTCGTTGATTCTTCGATTCGGGTTGTCCGCCGGTGTCTCCCGCCGGTTATCCGCTCACCACGGTCTTCGCCGCGGTGCAGGGATCCACCTCGATGACGTCCCCGTCCGCCGCCGCCGCGGTGAGCGCGGTGCCGACGCGGTAGTAGGTGCCCGCGCCCGCCGGCAGGTCCTGGACCTTGCCGCCCGCGGCCGTGAAGACCTCCTCCCCGGCGTCGATGGCCTCGGAGGCCACCATCTTCCGGGTGCTCGGCGCGCTCCCCAGGAGCGCCACCTCGACGTTCTCCTCGGCGGCCGACGCCTCGTCGGGCACGGTGCCGATCGGCACCTCGGATGCGCCGCACGCCGCGATGTGGCCCGCGTCGGTGCCGGCCTTCACCAGCAGGTGCCGCGTGGCGATCGCCGCGTCGGTCTTGCGAGTGACGCTGCCGGCGTGGGTGCCCTCGCCCACGTTGCAGCAGCTGAGCCTCCCGCGGTTCCGGATCACGCCGGCGATCGCCACCGCGGCGGCCATCGCAAACGCTGCCAATATCAGGATCGCTGGCAGCACGATCATCGTCTTGTCCATCTCTGGTCTCCTTTGCTCGTTGTGGTGTTTCGTCCTTGCCTTCGATCCCGACTCAGTCGCCCTGCCCGGGCTTCCTCATCGCGTCGAAAAGCGGTCTGTATTTCGGGTCGCGCTTCACCGCGGCGAAGGCCTGCGGGTATCTGAGACCGGACTCCTTCATGCGGGCCGAGACGGCCTCGTTGATGGTCGCCTGGCGGTCGCGCTCCTCGTTGGCGGCGGCGCTGCGCTCGCCGAGGCCGCGCGTGATGGCGCCCGTCTTCATGGCGGGCTTGGCCGCGTGCAATCCGTCGAGCTTGGCCTTCAGCTCGGTCTCGTTGGCGCAGGCCAGCAGCTCCGTCCGCCTCGCCGCCGCATCCGCGGGGGACAGCTTTCCGACGGCCTGGAGGTGCCGTATCTCCGCGTCGGCGCGCGCCCCGCGCAGGGCGTCCCTCTCCGCGCCCAGCCCGGTCGCGCGCTCGTTGGCGGCGGCCAGCTGCGTCCTGAGCCCGTCGCGCTCGGTCTTGAGCGCGTCGCGCTCGACGGTGATGGCCGTGGCGCGTCCCTCGGCCTGCGTTTTCTCGTTTGCGGCGGCGGCGCGGCCGTCGATGAGGCCCTTGACGGCCCCCTTTACCTGTTCCTCGTTGGACGCCTCGGGTTTGATGAGCCCCGCGGCGAGCAACATGTCTCTTAGCCACTGTGGCATGGTGTCGTCTCCTTCCGTGTTCGGGTTATCGCTGCCGGCGGACTCGCCGGCCTCGTTTTTCGCCCAGGGGTCACCCGGGATGTTGGGCCTGTTCGTCAGGCCCACTGAAATCAGCTCGTCGGGGCGCACGTGGCGCCCGTCTTTCCTCAGGTACCACCGCGGCGAGGGGTAGAGCATGTAGCCCTCATCGATGTTCTCCCGCCCCAGTGAGTTCCAGGCCACGCGCCCGTAGAGCCCGTCGTCGCGCGCGTCCAGCTCCTCGATCTTTCCGTAGCGCCGGTGGTCCTTGTACCGGACCGGGTCGGCGTCCGGGTGCCCCGCGAAGATCGGAAGGCCGCGGAACATGCGCCCGAGCCGACCGCGGATCGAGTTGAACGCCGCGACCATCGCCTCCGCGTCCTCTCGCCCGACGCGCTGCAGGCCGGCCTCGTTTGGGAAATCGCCGTAGGCGCTGATCCGTTGCCAGTCGCCATCGGCGAGCTCGTTGCTGGCGCCGACGCCCCACGGGCGGGGGGACTCGTTGGCGGCGCAGGGGCGCTTGACTGCTCGTCTCGGGCGTATCATATTGTCTGTGCCGCTCCCACCGGCGGACGAAGCCCTCGTAGGACGTCGGTGCGTAGGCCCGGATCGAATTGACACCTTCGTCGGGACCAACGGTCTCATTTCTTCCTCCCCCGCGTCTCGAATCCGCTGATCAACCACGCGTTCCTTTTCTTGCTGGCGCGCGCCAGCAGCGCGCGAAAACCCTCAAACTCGATCGCGGCAGTCCCCGGCGCGTCATCGATCGATCCCCGGGCTATCACATCAACGAGTTTGTCCAGGGTCTCTTCGGGACTGAGCGAGTTCATGCCGGGCCTGCCGGAATCCTCCTCGCTTCTGCGCCTGATGATGTGGCTGATCCCGCGCCCATCCCTATCCCAGACAAAGTCGATATCCCCGAGTTCGGGCCGGTGCATCGCGGCGATCACGTCCGACTCCTCCGCCACGCATGCCCACATGGCGCGGCGTCCGCGCTGGATGTTTGCGCGGATGTCGAACTCCGTCTGGCGCGGCCCCCTGCCCGGGAGCGGCGGGATCCTCTCGCCCCGGCCCCCTGGACCCGCCCGCATCACCGTGGCCCCGTCATCGGGCGACCCTCCATCCCGGGGCCCTGGCGGGACCGGCTCGCCGGGACCCGCGGGGACGGTCTTGTCGACGCCGCGCGGGCGGTACACGGGCTCCTCGTACGACGCCAGCCCTTCCTCGGCATCGCCCTTTGGCGCAAATTTGCCGCCGCGTCCATCCGGGGCCCCCTTCGGGTGCCTCGGGTGGTCGCCCTCGCGAAACTCGTTCTCGCCCGCGATCTCCGGCCCGCCGGCCAGGCCGTCGGCGAGCGCCGCGCCCGCGATGGCCTCCAGCGCGGCGGCGGTGTCGCCCGAGTCCATCGCCCCCATGATCCGCGGCATCGCGTCCCGGAGCGCCTCCAGCGACCCGCGCGACAGGTCGCCCCCGATCGCCCTGCGGAGCGCATCGCGCGCCGGCGCGAGGTCGTCGCGCATCGCGGTCGCGAGCAGATCGCGGGCCTCGGCGAGGAAACGGCCGAGCCCCGGCTCGTCGGGCCCCGCCTCGTTCGAGGCATCGGGCGCCGGCGCCGTCGTGGCCCACGTCTGTCCCGCCGGCGATGGCCGCGCCTCGCGGCGCGGTGCCCGCAGCAGCTCCTCGCCCTCGTCGGGGGCGGGCCGGCCGTATCTCTCCAGCGCGTCCGCGACCGAGACGGGGGCGCCGTGCGCGAGCAGGAACTTGTCCACCTGCAGGTCCTGGCCGATGTCGCGCTTCTTGGGCGGGTTGATCCGGATATTCGCCAGCACCGGGGCGCCAGGGCCGAACGCCAGCCGGATGACGGCCCTGTCTATCTGCTCGTTGAGCGTCTCGGTGACCAGCGCGCAATCGTCCTCGACGAGCGTGTCGGTCTCGTCGCCCTGCAGGCTCGCGCCGGTGCCCTCCCTGTCGCGGGATATGCTGGACAGGTCGGCGCCCCGGCACAGCGCGGCGAGGCGGCGGTCCATCCGGTCGACCATCGGCTGAAATGGGGCATCGCCGGTCTTGCCCGCCTCGATGAGGCTGATCTTGCTGCCCGCCGCGGTGGCGATGATCCAGTCGTTGGCGAAGCTCTCCAGCGCCTCGGTGAAATCGTCCCATTCCGCCGAGCCCTTGGCCGCGGGGCATTCCCCGTGGATCCCCGGCAGCCCGAACTTCTCCCCGAAGTTCAGCCAGTCCTGCAGGCTGAACCTCTTGAACATGCAGCAGACCGAGGCGGCCTCCATGATGCCTTCGCCGCAGGTGATCAGCCAGCCGCCCTCGTCGAGGTCCTGCCCGTCCCAGGCCAGCTCGGGGCCGGTGTAGCGGAGCCGCCCGGTGCGGTTCTCGAAAAACCAGAGCGGCACCTTGCGGAGCTCCGCCGTCAGCCCGCCGGGCTCCGGACGCCAGACGACCTCGTGCACCGCGAAGTACTGGAACTGCGCGTCCATCATCCCGCGCACCAGCTGCGGGAAGCCGGCGCGCAGGTTCTCGTTGATCGCGTCGGTGACCGAGAGGTTCCGGTAGAAGTATTCGAGCGCCTCCTTCTGGCTGGCGGCCTCGGGCGAATCCTCCGACCCGACGATCTCCCAGGCCTGGCGCGAGACGCTCTTGCGGCGCTTCGGCCCGGCGTTCTTGAGCACGTCGTCGCGCCGCTCCAGCACGTCCCAGATCAGCGCCGCGTCGCGCAGGTATCCCAGGTCGAACTGCTCGAGTGCCCCCGTGAGCCTCTCGGGCGTGAAATTCCGGATCGGGTTGTAGCGCACGCGCCGCCACCGGCGCCCGAGATCGCGCGGGGGGCTCAGGTGCCCATTTCTTGTCGCCGGGCGGGCCACGTCGGCCACGGCGGCGGCATTTTCTCCCGAGACCCGATCCGGCGATGTGCCAGACCGCTCTGCATGGCGCCGGAACGGTTCTGCAAACGCGCCGGAACCTCGCCGGCGGGGTGAAGACCCCCCGAAACGCTCCTGCGGGCGTTTGGGGGCCTTGGCGCGCGTTTTGGTTCTCACGCGAAAACCCTCCTTCCGCGGCGGGCGCGGCGGCCGTCGGTGGCGCGGTCCCAGATCCGCTGCCAGGAGAACTTCTCCGTGCCGGCGCCTCCGCCGACCCGCTCGGCGAGCGCCGAGTAGCCGTCGGCGAGCAGGAGGTGGTTGGCGCAGCCATCGGCGTAGTCCCCGGCTCCGCCGTCCGGTTCCCGGGCGCGCTCGCTCCCGACCAGGAGGTGCTCCTCCAGGGTGGACTGGATCGGCAGTCCCGCGCGCGGCAGGAGCATGGCCGGCTCGGTCCGCACCCTGCCGTCCACGACGTCGGAGACGCCCTCGAGCGGCGTGAGAAATTCCCGGACGGCCGCGTCGATGGTCTCGAAGCGGTTGCAGCGCACCAGCGGGACGAACTTGGTCTGGCCGTCGTGCTCGAACACGTCGAAGCCCTGCTCGATGCCCGCGCCGATGGATCTCTTGTCGAAGCGCACCACCGCGCACCGGAGGTTGACCCAGCGGCCGGAGCCATTCATCACGGCCCACGAGAGTCCGCCGGGCAGCGAGAGGCCCGCGTCGCCCGAGGGCACGGCCGGCCAGCGCTCCAGCGAGGAGAGGCCGTTGAGCTCGAGGGCGATCGCGCGGGCCTCGGTCACCAGCGGCCGCTGGTCGATCAGGAGGCACCCCAGCCCCATCGCGCCGAACAGCTCCACCGCGCGGCGCTCCATGTCCGCCGCCGCGAACGACGCGGCGTAGATCGCGCGCTTCCTGGAGGCGGACTCCCGCTCGCGCACCCACAGCCAGCACTTGTCGCCAACGTCCATCCCGGCGAAGAGCGGCCGTCCGGCCTCGGCCCGCAGGCGCATGTCGAAGGGTTCAATCGCGCGGGCCCTGGCGACGACGTCCGGCTTGAGGGCCTGGCCGGTGCTCTGCGGGATGCCGAGGACGTCGCAGCGGAACACGGCCATCTCCTCCGGGTCGTTGGCCGCGAGCGTGAACTGCGCGACGATCTGCGAGAGCCCGATCGCGCCGATGCCCAGCTGCGAGACGCGGAAGCTCTCGTTGCGCATCGCCAGCCGCTCGGGTCTCCGGTGGTGCCACAGGGGGACCGAGCGGTCCAGCGGCTCGCCGGTCTCGGGGTGCGCCAGGTAGTAGATGTTGTCCGGGTGGTGCGCGCCGACCGTCTGGTCGGGCGCGCCGTCGTGCCTGAAATCCCCCGCCCAGGTGAGCTTCGGATCCGACGGCGATGGCGCCCCATCCATGGCCAGCCTCACGATCCCGGGGAATGCCTCCTCGGGATTGATCCAGCCCTCGGGCGGCCCGATGACGGTCTGGCTCGGCTCGTAGCCCTTGGCCAGGTGCGCCGGCCCGATGAGGGCCACGCCCTGGCTGCCGTCCTTCCACGCCTTGTTCATCCCGCGTCCCGCCACGCGCTGCGTGCCGATCTTCAGCGAGAAGCGCAGCGCCGAGGAGGTCATGCGGCCGCGGACGAATTTCGCGGTGCGCTCGGGGATGTCGTCCACCTCGTCCTGGGCGGCGATGTCGAATGTGAAGGTCGTGGGGATCTTCTGGAGGCCGAGGGCCATGCCCAGGGACCGGCGCCGGCCGTCGGTCACCGTGAAGGCGCCCTTCTTGTTGACGGCCTTGCCGCTGCGGTTGACCGCGCGGCCGATCTGCACCATCCGCGCGAACCACGGGACCTGGTCCACCACGTCGGGGCGGAACTTCGCGTCGACGATGCCCTCGGCGAGATCCTTGTCGGGGAGGAAGAGCCCGAAGGCGAGGAAGCGTTGCCCGGTGCAGTAGCTCGCGAGGTTGAGCTCCAGGATCGTCTTGCCGAACTGCGCGCCGCCGGCGACCGACACCGTGGACTCGGTCCTGCCCTCCGAGATCACCCGATCGATCGCGTCCACGATCGCGAGCAGCGCCTCGCGGCCCTCGAACGTGTACGGCCCATGCTCGCCGCCGCCGATCGGAACGCGCGCGTCCTTCTCCAGGAACTCCCGGAAGCTCTTCCTCTGCGGCGCGTCCACAGCGGGCCCGGAGCCCTTCTTGAGGTGCGCGGAGACCTGATCGATCGCCCTCAAGCCCGCGCCTCCTTGAGCGCATCGCGC